>Ga0182024_10004378_pt1 | contig 32583 bp, 30 predicted proteins | sample P32metaG_FD_120480 | JGI IMG/M metagenome (GOLD analysis project Ga0182024, IMG submission 120480) | Permafrost microbial communities from Stordalen Mire, Sweden - P3-2 metaG (Illumina Assembly) | ecosystem: Environmental > Terrestrial > Soil > Wetlands > Permafrost | place: Sweden: Stordalen...
AGACGAAGGAGCTGTGCCGGCGACATGGGATCTCGGATGCGACCTTCTACAACTGGAAGGCGAAGTACGCCGGGATGACGGTGTCGGAGGTTCGGCGGCTGAAGGAGCTCGAGGCGGAGAACTCGAAGCTCAAGCGCCTGCTGGCCGATGCGGAGTTGGATAAAGCGGCGTTGAAGGATCTTCTGGGCCGAAAATGGTGAGCCCGCAGGCGAAGCGCGAAGCGGTGACCGTGCTGATGACGGAACGGGACTTCGGTGTGACGCGCGCATGCGGGCTACTGCAGATCTCGCGCGCGTTGTACTGCTATCAGAGCCGGCGGCCGCCGTGTGCGGCCCTGCGTGAACGGATCGCAGAGATCGCGGCGCTGAAGCGTCGGTATGGGTATCGGCGCATTCATGTGCTGCTGCGTCGCCCGAGGAATTTGCTGAAAGAGGTTTGGCGAGAGAGAAAGAACGAGTACATTTATCAACCGCGGCCTCTAATCCCAAGCGGGACTAAAATCGGGGGCAGGTCGAAGGTGCTCAAATTCCGGATTCGGCCGAGATGGGACGGAGCACGTTCTGTGGCGACTGCAGACAACGGATTGGCACGGCGAGTCTCCGCGTCAAGTACTGGGCGTCGACATTGAGATCTGCGGCTGCACGCCGGCGCCCATCATGAAGCGCTTGTGGGGTGTGGTGCCGTCGTCGTGCCGCGTCGCATGGTGAAGGCATCGCCGCTTCTAAGCACCAGGAGTCCCTGGCGGATGTGGCGCGCGAGACGGGCGCACGATTCTTGCCGGTCCCCAAGGAAGCCATCGACGTGAATGGCAACCTGGCGGCGCAATATTGCGGTCCGCTGACGAACTTCACGCATGCAAACGAGGCGTATGGTCGGCTGATGCTAGATCAGATCTATCGCGCGGTTCATGAGGCCGCTACGAAATCTGTGTCGGCTCCTGCACGCTCAGACGCGGCTGTCTCGCTTAAGGTCGAATGAGCCATGGCCTCGAAAAGTGACGTGCCACACTTTCGCGACTTCTCTCCGGAGGCGTTGGCGTACTTCTCGGAACGCATGAGGCGGAGCGCGTACCCCCTCGAGAAGGCACGAGACGGGCACGACTCACCACTGAGTGGGGAACTGCCGACGTTTCCTGCAGCTGCCCGACTGCGCATCTGCGGGCGGCAGTGCGGGCATAATCTGAAGGACCCTGCCATGGATCATCCATACAAGTCGGCGCCCGATCGGGCTTTCTGGAAACGCGCGTTCTCAACGCGCTGGGAGACATCGAATCTTATCAATGGGCCGCCCCTGATTCGGCACGGCGAGAAGATTGCCTCAGCTGGAAGTTGCTTTGCCGCCAACATCGTTCCGTTCCTGGAGCGGGCAGGCTTCGATTATGTTCGGCGCGACGTTGCGCCGGCGGCATTCGCCGATGTCGCTGACGACAACTTCAACTACTCACGGTTCTCGGCCGCATACGGCAACATATATACAGCGCGCCAGGCGGCCCAAATGTTAAGGCGTGCACTTGGCCGGTTTAGGTCTGCGGAGGATCGCTGGGTCGTCGCGAACGATCTCGTGATCGACCCGTTCCGCCCGGGCCTAAGATATCCCGCGACCTCGAACCGAGAATTCGACCTTCTGACCGCACAGCATTTAGCAAACGTTCTGGACGTGTGCGCGCAGCAGACGTGTTCGTCTTTGCCCTTGGGCTTACCGAGGCTTGGGTCTCCGCACCGGATGGGGCGGTTTTCCCGGCCTGTCCTGGGACTATTGCAGGAACGTTTGATCTTCAGCGCCATGTCTTCCGCAACTTCCATGCGCGCGAGGTCGCGCAAGACCTCGAGGAACTCATCGACCTCCTGCGCGAAGTGCAACCGCGGATTCGCGTCGTCCTTACTGTCTCTCCGGTACCGCTGGTCGCGACAGCCACGGAACAGCACGTGCTGGTAGCGACGACCTGTAGCAAGTCGGTGTTGCGTGTCGCCGCCGGCGAAGTGGCGCAAGCCAAACCGGACGTTACGTATTTCCCAGCCTACGAAATCGTCACTGGCCCGCAGGCGCCGTTCGATTTCTTTGAAACCGACCGGCGCGAGCCAAGTTCAGTCGCGATCAATGCGGTGATGTCTGCGTTCTTGTCGCGGTGCGAAACGGACCACTTGGCGGATATCGCCGCCGTCGGTGCACCTGACGTCAAAATGGCCGCGCGTGCGGACGAAAAGCCTGCGACCGGCTCAGCGACAGACGACTTCGCTAGGCAAATGTCCATGCTGATCGCGGAAGCGCAATGTGAGGAGGCGGCCGCGGGCTTGTGAGACGAGCCGCTCGGCCAGTAGATGCTTGCCCGAATTCGATGCGGCGCTGACTACGCTTGACGGCGCGCCATCCCACGCGAGACCGGGGACGATATCTTTAATCGCCAACAAAGCGCGGAGATCCTGGCGTCTGGCGGCACCCTGCCCAACCCATTTGCCGGCTTGCCCATTATGGTCATAATGGAGCTCGTGGCGGTCCACAGGATCTCATTTGGCGCCCCGTTTTCCAAGAGCGTTGGGCCATAATGGGCTGCGTGCAAACTCGCTATTTACGTCCGACGTCCGACCTAAAGAGTCTTCCCGTTGGTGCCCAATAAAAAATCGACTTATGAAGATCAAGCATTCGAAACGGTGGCCCTAGCATGAAAAGCCAGAGTGCGTCGCTCGAGGACCTAAACGCTGTTGATCTTTACCTTGACCTTCTACAGCGGTCGCTTACTGGAACGCTCTATGACGATGAGCCTAACCACGATAACCCCGACCCCAACTCCTTCGGGGCGGCATTTGTACGCCACTACATGCGCGGCAGTGCGATAACGATGCTGCCGCGGGTAAGGCTCGATAACATTCGCATGTGCATTGAGAATGTACTATCCGATGGTGTCCCAGGCGATTTCATAGAGACCGGCGTCTGGCGGGGGGGCGGGTGCATTTATATGCGCGGTGCACTGAAGGTTCTTGGGGGAGGCAACCGTACAGTATGGGTCGCGGACTCCTTTGAGGGCCTGCCCGAGCCGGATGCCTCGCGCGAGAAAGAGGCCAAGTTCTTCCACAGCACGATAATGCAGAAATCCTATCAACGCTTGGCCGCTTCCTACGAAGAAGTCCAGAGCAATTTTTACGCGTACGGTCTAATGGATGAGAACGTGCGGTTTCTGAAGGGATGGTTTAAAGACACCTTACCCAATGCGCCGATTGAGCGGTTAGCGGTAATGCGGCTCGATGGCGATCATTATGACTCTACGATGGATGCGCTCAGTGCGCTGTACCAAAAGCTGTCGCCGGGCGGCTATGCAATCATCGACGATTATGGCGAAGGCATTTGGGACTGTCGACAGGCCGTCGATGAGTTCCGCCAACAACAAGGAATAACGAATTCACTCATTCGGGTCGATTCGAAATGCTACTACTGGCGGAAGGAGTAATTAAGCATAGCCAGATCGGAAATTAGGGACCTACTAGAGGAGCTCCAGAGGGTCCAGGCAATGTGGCTGCGAATGCATCGATAGCAAAGACGTTACCATCCTCATGGCTCCGTGCATCACCGCTGGAGGCTAACGTGTTTTCTGCAATATCAGACCAACCATTTCTCCGATGTTTGTCAGTTTCTCGATTTCTTTAGTTCTAAATTTCACTCCGAACTTCATTTCGGCCGCTGCGATGATATTGAGATGATTGAAGGAATCCCAGCCATCGACGTCGTTTGCCGTTGTAGTCGCGCTCAGTACGATAGTGTCATCGCCGAAGAGTTCGCGCACGATCTCCGTCAAACCTGCATAGACTTCCCGCTCAGTCACTATGATTCTCTCTTTGAATCGCCATAAATAACTCGGGAGGCCGGTATTGGCTCAGGTCTAGAACGCTCCGGCTGCCTCCGTCACCGCGTGTCTCGACAGCAGTGAACCCCAGTTTTGCATAATGTTCCTTAACCATTTCATTTTTAGAGGTCGGATAGTAATCGCCAACAAGCCGCACAGCTCCGACGCTGCGTGCTAGATCGACAGCGACAGCCAGCGTGGCTTCCTCGACATGTCGCCCTAAGACACGGCAACTCATCAACCAAGAGTCTAGCCTAATCTCCTCAGGCGTCTGTTCGGAAGTACCGATAATAATCGCGATTATTCCATTATCACCAAATTTGTCCGTCAATCGAAATTGCAGCCCGAATTTGCGGTTATCATTCATCACCGCCAAGACCTCCGCCTCCGTGTAGCGCCGTGTCGTGAGGTTGAACTGGTTGGTCTTGTTGATAAGCTGAACGATGCGCTGCAGTCCGACTACGTCGAACTCTCGCCACAGCAGTCGCATTTGAAGACTGCGCAGATATGTCGGCATATCCGTGCTCTGGCGCGTCAGCACATCCCGCGCGTTATTTGTTTGATACTGGCGCGTGCGTTGCTGATCCTCCTCAGTGAGTGCCACGCTCTCGAAGTAGCCCGCATCCGCAATGCAGCAAGCAAAAAGAGCTGGGTCTTCTGGCATCTCGGGCACGGCCACCATGGGGAGCTCCCTGCGCACCAAACTGCGTTCGAAGGGATTATCGTCGATGCAAACAAGGGAATCGAGACCGATGTTCAGGCTTTGCGCAATGGCACGAATGTTAGCCGGCTTGTCGTCCCAATTCGTCCGGAAACTGGCAATCTCGTCGCGTTTAAGAACCATTTCGGGATGTCGATCAAACGGCGCCAGAGCATTGGATTCGTCATTCTTGGAGCAGACTGCGAGAATGACGCCACGATGTCCCAGATCCCATAAGTACTCCTGAAAACACACGAAGGCCTCCCCGAGCGCACTCCCCTGCCCAAGTACGATGCCTTCGAGGCCATCGTCGCCAATCACTCCGCCCCAGAGTGTGTTATCAAGATCAAGTACTGCGCACTTGTACGATCGGCCCTGACGTGCGGCGAGCAGTCGTGCGACTAGGTCCCCGTATTGCAGCGCAGCACTGGGGCTGATTTCCTGCTTTGCGCGGTGCCACAGCACAGGGTCATGCCACAGGGCCACGCCGTCTTGAGCAGCCCGCGCATCGATTGCGAGAAGGTCGACATTCGATTCGTCGGCGACGACACGGACGCGGTTATTGAAAATCGTCACCCTGGAATAGCGCGATCCCGGGGATCGATGTTCGTTGTTGCCTAACAGCGCTGGGAAAAGTGGTAATGCTGTCTGTTGGATTACATGGCACTGGAATGCGTTATGCGCAAGGCGCCAGCAATCCACGAGTCGGTCAAGGACCTCATCTGTCGCATGCTTATCTGCAAGCGACGCCGCCGACTCGGTGGACGCGTTTGTCAAGTGATAGGTGTCGATCGCAAAAAGTATCGCCGTTGGTACGAATTGGTGCAGCCCCGAGCTTGTATCATTCAACTCTTGGAGATACTGGCCGTATTCGGCTTCGTAAATGCTAGCTAATATTCCACGACGCGCGCAGGCCACTCGAATCGCCGGAACCAAGTGCGCGACCGTGGATGAACCGAGGATAGCAAGGCGTATCCGTTTGCCGTTCAGCACTTCTGATGACGCTTCGCTCAAGCGCCTGATCGTGCGATCAAGTCTACAGGTGCGTATGAAGTCCGCCCGGAAGCTTGCGAGGGTAAGCGCACGGTTCCACGCAGCGTTCGGATCGATCTCAGCCTCCAGGACCTTGATCCGATCTGACCAATCCTCCGCCGCAGGGAGCCAATAGAGCGGCAGTGGGTCGTGCAGACCTGCGGAGGCGGCTGTCTTGTCGGGCATGGCGGGCGCTAGCAAACCAGGTTGAGATACGTCGTGATTAGACTGCCTATCTTGCCCCGACGTGTTCTGCGGCCAATTGATTGGCCGCCTCCTTGTTAGTCAGAGCGAGCGCGCGACCAATTTCAGCCTCTGCGGTAGCGTCCTCTATACGTCCCTGTCGCCGGAGAACCTGCGCGAGTAGTTCGCGGAACAGAGCGACACGGGCGTCGAGCGACACGGCCACGCGCAAGGCGTGCTCCGCGCCGTGAAGGTCGCCGCTATTGGCTAGAAGATGCCCCATGTATGCGTGGGAGTGAGGATTCTGCGGAAGCAATTTGCTCAACCTCTTCGCCGATGCGATCGCCTCGGTAATGTTTCCACTTTTCGCATAGTGAAGGCACAGTGCTCTCTCATACATCGCCTTCCCGGGGCGCAGCTCATTCGCTCGTTTCAGCGAGAATTCCGCTTCGTCCAGCTCGCCTTTTTTGCTGAGGAAGCAGCCCAACTTGTAATGGCAGTCATGAGAGAGCGGATCAAGGATAAGCGCGGTCCTTAGCTCCAGCTCAGCGTCCATGGGCTGCGCGCTCTGCGTCAACAACAGGCTCAAAGCAGTGCGGGGCAGCGGATCGTTTGGTTCTATTTCGATGGCAATGCGTAAATGCTCAATGGCTTTCTGAACCTCCCCCACCTTGGCCAAAGCTTTGCACATGGAGTAATGGCCGCAAAATGACCGAGGCGATCTCGCCAGCGCGCAGCGAAGTTTTTCTATGGCGCGTAGCGGATGGCCAATCTCGGATAGATAAAGCCCCTCTTCAAGATCCGTATCCGAATTGTAGATTACATAGCGCCTTACATACTCCCTGAAGCTGACGTGTTGCCCACGTGTGAACTGATAAATATGATCTTCGCCAACCCACTGGAGCTCAAAGTGTCGCGCGATGCTAGGATGGATAGGAAGCTCGCCCTCTGAATTTGTTTCTCCAGCATGTTCGGAGATCTTTCTCAAGCGCTCGGGGCTGACGCCCATGCCAGAAAACAAAATTCGAGCAAGGTGGTTTATGATCTTTTTCCCTGGCTGCGAAGGTGATCGGAACAACGATTCTGATCGAAAATTCCGAAGTATGAGCTCTGGGATATCAAACTTTGCATCGGGATCGAGCCGCTCTTGCTGCTGTATGAAAAGTCGCAGATACAGATCGATATCGATTACGCGGGACACGTCGAGATTGCAGTAGGACTGCACGACCTGTTCCGCATCCGTTGCGTGAACGAGTTGTCTGTTGAGGTACGCGTCGCCAAATTCGGTCGTAAAGACGCGGCCCGGAATTCGACTCGTCGCAAAATTCCTAACATGCGCCTGCCCTCCAAAGGGCCAGAGGAAATCAGCGGTGACCTTCGGAAGGTAGTGCCGAGATGCTGTTGGATTGAGCTCATCTAGGTCCAGTTCGAACGCCGTGGCTGCAGTTTGAAGAATGAGTGTGTCCGCCTTCGCAATGTGCGCCTGTGAGTCTGCTGATATGCCGACGAGCGGATTAACATAAATCGTCTGCTCGTCGTTCGGTACGTTCGCCGATAGATCAAACAACTGCTTCAACGACTGTACTTGGTGGTCGCCAACGAAAGTGATAAGCGTCATTTCTTATATTCCAGACTTTGTCCGCGTCGTCATAACAAGCTTTTCAGTACGTTCTCAAATGGCGCTCGCAATACCGCGTTCCCGCGGGCGTTCGGGTGAATGCCATCCGTGCTGAGATCGTGTTTCCAGTTTCCACCGTGGTCCACGTCCTCCACATACTTGTTCGGATCGAAGACCACGCAGTCTTCCCATCGATTGTCGAGCTCGACGTGGAGACGCTGCCAGGATGCAAGTTCGCTGGTCCCATAAAGATTTCTCGGCATTCCCTTGACGACGATAGCGACGCCACCGCTTTGTCGTGTCTTTGTCACGACAGCATCTAGCTTGCGCAGATAGTTCTCGTCAGCGTCCGCCCGCATTCCGTCGGCAGCTGCCCATCCCTCGATCACTGATATCGAGGGCCGACCGTATTCGATCGCAGCGTCGAGGGCCGGTAGAAACCTCCGACTCGGCTGGGCCGCCCATGCGGCGTTCCAGACAGTTATTGGTAGCACTGGCGATGAAAGCTCTAGGGCCGACTGCACAGCGAAGTTATCCCAGCCCGAAAAGTGGCTGTCGCCACCGACTACCAACTGGATTCCCGGAACCGCAGTACGGTATTGAATGACATACAAGGGCGAATAAAAACACTGATTGGCAGCGTGTGCTAGAGCGGAAGGATTTGTGACGTAATCACCAAGCGTGACGGCCTGAGCCACGAGACGCACCGGAGTATTCGGCAAGAATTCAGCCATGTTTCCAGGTCCGACTGGAAAGGACATGGGAATCGTTTGCTCTGGGACCAAGACGCGAAAGAGCATCTGCGGCCGATCCGACGCGACAGTTTCGTACTCGAGCCAGTCAGACCAATGCAATTGGAGCAAATCCGCGTGCGAGCCATCCTGCGAATTACCGGGGACGACGAAAGGTTGGCATGCCTGCCCGGGCGGCCGCCCGGCTTCACTCGAGGCGCCGCTGAAAGTCACGTACTTCCAAGCCGCGCTATCGGCGGCATCCCAGCCGTGGGTCTCACAAAAGCAGATGCCCCCAATAGCATACGACTGCGTTGACACGTTCCCGACGGCGACTCGGATCGCGGTGCACCCAGTCTCGAGCGGGAAGGTAATTGAATATGTTGAAAGTTGCGTGACGTCGATTAGACGCGACTCGGAGGAGCGCAGACCGAAGCTCAACAGCTGGCGACGCGGAGCTCTGCTTGAAGAAGCGGCCGCTTCCAACCTCCCTGCGGTAGCTAACCCTGCCAGAGCCACCAATAACGAACGGCGACTCAGGCGATAATTCAATGGCATATACTTCCCTTTTCCCCGCAGCGGCACTGTGTCACATTAATACCCTGTGTCAAGGGAACCCGCTGAATGCAACAATTCGATTGGACACCATGGCGCGAGCCTCGGCTCGCTGAACGCGGCGTTGAGACTGTTCACCATCATCCTTTGGTACTGCTTCGGCGCGCGGGCAATACGACAATCGAGGTCGCGCGGCCAGTTGACGTGCTAATTTCCGATCGTGAGGAGAAAGACCCCGAGTGGAGTCCCATGCCATGGGCTACGCGAGGTCGGCGCAACTGGTGCACGTATTCAAGCGTGTCGTTCGCGTCTACGTTCGCCGGCGAAGATGGTCACATCTTTCATACCATTAACGCGATTTGTGAACAGCTTTTTGAGGGCGGATGTATCAGCGATGCCGGTCTTGCAGCTTGGGTTCAGCTTTTCGAGAACCGAGTCGCCTGGTGTAATGAGCGTGGTATTGTCTATCGCAACCTCGTTATTCCGGAACATCATGCGATATATCAGGACAAGGTGCCGGGGAACCCTAAGCTTGCGGACGACCGCCCGCTGCTTCGCATTCTAGCATCTGTAAACCAACAGGTACGTGACGCGACGATCTATCCTCTGGATGCTATGCGCGCTGGCCGTGCCAAACATGAAACGTCGTTACCAAATGATGTCCACATCACGGGTTACGGTGCATTCCTGTGCTATAGGGAAATCATGCGGACCCTGCCGCAATGCGCGCCGGAGAGTACCGTCCAGGAGGAGGAGCTGGTCCTCAAGAACCTTTTTGTAGCAGGGGATGTTGGGCGCGCCCGTGGGCTACCGGGGCGAAAAATCCCCACATACAAGCCTCCATACATACAGGTTCATAAATTGGTGAAAGGTTCGTCTTATAAACCCAACCAAATTGATGTCTTCGAGACATCAAATGTAAATTTGCCTCGGCTGGTCCTTTTTCGGACTTCGAACTCCACTCATTTGTTTCCTTTTCTTTTTCGTAACTTCTCGCGTGTGGCAGCTGTAGCCACGCGTCGGATGTTCTTTGAATTGGTCGAATCCGAAAAGCCGGATGTCGTGCTGGCCGAGATGGCAGAAAGATCTTTTGCGGGGCTAGCACCGACATATTTGGACGGCCAAGATCTGACCTCCCTTGTTCGAGATGACTCGCCGGAAAGTTTTTTCGAAGCTACCGGATTCACTCTTCCATTATCGGGTCGTCCGGCTCCGGAAAAAATCTCTACGGCAAGTAGACCACGTCGTATCCCGAATAAATAAATTGTTAGCGTCGCTTGCGGGTACTTAAGATTAGATTCGCGATCTATTTGCTCGATTCGCCCAGTTTTCACGTTATGCCGTGTGGCGAGCCTTACATTCCGCGGATCCCGGCGATGATAACGCATGAATTTCGGCCGACCAGTCAGGCGAGGAATGCGTGTTTGGGGACGCCGAGCAGGTCGAGGGTTTGACGCTGTAGTTCGGTGAGCTGCGGAGGAAACGACTGAACCACTGTGGCGTTGCGCAGCAGCGTGTGGTGTTCGGCGAGGCTGAAGAGGCGCAGGATCTGCTCGGTGGTCGGGCGCTTGCAGAAGCGCTGTTCGGGGTAGATCGGTAACTCTTTGATGCGCTCGCGTTTCATGGCGAGGCGTAGCTCGCGTTCGATGAGGGCTTGGACGAGCAGAGCCAGGAAATACAGGGTAAGGAACGCCTCGATGCGCATCGTGTTCTTGAGGAAAACGGGCGCGATCTCGTGCACGGTCTTGATCTGCTCGAAGCGTTTCTCGATGGTCGGCTGGCCTTTATGGGCCTCGAGGATTTGGGCGGCGGTCAAGTTGCGGTCGTTGTAAATGAGCGGATACATGCCGTCGCTCTTCTTATCGTAATCGATGGCGGTCTGATCGACCGACCATTCCAGGTCATAGCGGCGTCGGGTGAGGCGCCGATACTCTGTGTCAGGTCCCGGACGACCGCGGTGAGTCTGTTTGAAGGTGTGCTCGGGGCGGGGGATGCGCTTGACCTTGAGGTAACGGCGCGCGTGGTTCTGCTCGAGAATGAGCTCGACTTCCAGATCGATGCGCGGCCCACCGCGCACCCGGGACCGAGGGCCCAAGATGCGCCGGCGCAGCCCCGTGAGCGCCTCGATGGCGGTGGCGATATGGCGGTGACGTCGGGCCTGCTGGCGCAGCGTGAGCAACGTGCTCCAGACCCAGATGATGGCGAAGCCTTCGGCCGAGCCTAGGGGATCGCGGTAGACGGACCAGACATCGTGCGGTTCATCGGGACGACGGACCGAGGGGCGATCCCAGACGAGTTCCCAGGATGGGGTGTCGGTCTGCAGCCATTTGCGAAAGAGCTTATCTTCCCGCCGCGAACGCGGCATCACGGTGACGAAGCGCCCGCCCGCGCGGTCGATGAAACTCAAGTTATCGTGGCTGCAGAGCTTGGAGTCTGCGACGTAGAGAAAATCGGCGCGGCCGGCCACAGCGCGCAGCGTCGTCCAGGTCTCGATATGGGTAATGAGTCATTGGTGTTGCCGTCGGCGGTGCGAAACTGCACCGGAACGCCGCCGTCGGCATCGGTGGTGAGGATGAACAGCAGTTGCTTCAAATCCGGGCGGTGATCCTTCGAGTAGCCATACGTGATCGCCGGCGCCCGCTTCCCGGACCTACTCGAGGGGCGTTGGTCGCGGTATTGACCACAGAAGGCAATCGAGGTGCTGTCGTTATGGAGCTGGTCAAGCTGCACGGCAAAGCGCTTCGCCACCGCCAACACCACCTCGGTGAGCAACGCCGCCCGATCGGCCTCGAATAAGCGGTCGAGGGCTCGTCCCAGCCGATCATCACTCAAGCTCTCAAGGTTCCCGCCGGCGACCCCGAAGAGGCCCGTGGCGAAGCGATGGACGGTCTCTTGCGCGCGGTAGATCGGCTCGCGTTCGACCACGATCGAGCGCAGTAGCACGCCGAGTGCCTTGGCGTGCGACACGCGACAGCGCGGATCTGTGGTCGGGACGTACTTCTCGAGGAGCTCGGCGAGCCCCATCCGGTCGATAAAGTGATTGACGAGGGGAAGAGGCCCCAGTCTCTCCGTGTTAAGAGAGAAGTCTGCAGAGCGCGGCGTGCGTGCTCGCATTGTGATCCTCTGGCGATAATACTATCGCCAGCCACACAATCAGTCAACATCAATGTCGCCCGCCGTGAACGCCAAAGCCGAAAAATCTCAGGAGAAGATCGCCGAGATCAAACGCTCGCTCTCGGCCCTGCAACACCTATCTTCAGGCACCTTGCTCAAACGCATGAAAGTCTGCGGCAACCCGCGCTGCCACTGCGCGAGCGACCCCGCGGCTCGCCACGGTCCGTACTACGAATGGAGTTATCTGAAAGGCGGGAAGCTACGGCACCGCACGCTTACGCCTGAGCAGGCCGACCTCATGCGGCTCGCGATCGCCAATCACCGTAAGGCCAAGAAGTTATTGCGGGCCTGGGAGGCTCAGACCCTGCACTTGATCGAACTCAAAACGCCGGGGAAGTAGCACCGAATCCGTCAGCATTGCCGCCGGCGGAAATTACCCGGAAATGCGTCCCGGGATCCGCGGAATGTAAGGCGAGCGGCTTTGAGCTTATCCGTAATTAATATGCTACACTGTTTTCCGGTCGACGCACGCGTGCGCGCAACGGAGAAGGCTATTGCCAAAGGCCAAGTTAGCCTCTTGGGAAGTATCGGATGCGTTCTGGCAGCGGGTCGAGCCGCTGGTACCGGAGCGGCCGACTCGCATAAGCAAGAAGAAATTTCAACGCATCCCCGGCGGTGGGCGCAAACCCAAGCAGGCACGTACCGTGTTCGAAGCAATTGTGTATGTGCTACGCACGGGCTGCCAGTGGAAGGCGTTGCCCAAAGAACGCTTCGGCAGCGCCAGTGCGATCCACAAGCGATTCCTGGAATGGGAGAGCGCGGGCTTCTTCCGCGCCTTGTGGCAAGCGGGGCTTGCCGAGTACGACGACATGGAGGGCATCGCTTGGCGCTGGCAAAGCGGCGACGGGGCTCTGGTGAAAGCCCCTCTGGCGCCAGAATCTGTCGGGCCAAGCCCCACGGATCAGGGGAAAAAATGGGAGCAAGCGAGTGCTGTTGGTCGACGCTCGTGGCGTCCCGCTGTCGATCGTCGTGACCGGGGCCAATCGTCATGACATAACGCAGCTCGTGCTCGATGCGATCGTGTGCCGCCGCCCGCGCAGCGGTGCGCACGCCAAACAGTACCTGTGTGCCGATGCCGCCTTCTACGGGGCGCCTGCCGCTCAGGCCATTCGCCGGCGCCGATATGTTCCACACGTGCGCTCGCGCGGCGAGGAATACCGGCAAAAGAGGCGCCATCCCGCACGGCGTTGGGTCGTCGAAGTCGTACACGCATGGTTCAATCGCTCTCGAAAACTGCTGGTTCGATACGAAAAGATGCACCGCTCCTACCTCGCACTTAACATGCTTGCCGCCGCGATCATCAGTTTTCGTCGAGTGCCGGCACGCACTAATATTATTTACGGATAAGCTCTAAGTTGCCCTTGGCGATCACGTGCACGCGAGTCGCTCTACTGCCTATCAACTCGTCACGAAAAAACATAGTTCAGTCCATTTAAGGGCCTCTCCGCCAACGGAAATAGGCGTACAGCATCCTCGTTGGTAACACCGGAGCAGCAATACGCGCCGATCGCCAGTCCTCTATCTAGTTTGACCATGTTGACTCTCATACCAGTGCAGAAAATAAGTCAGGGTATTGGGATCCGACTCTGGCAAATTCCGAGAGGGATGGATCGTCCAGTTGGCAATAACAACAATATCTAACGGCAGCTTCGCCTTATCAAGCGCCAAAGCATTTTGCTTTCGAGCTTTTATAGCATCAGCATCGGAATCGCCTGGCCCAGTGCCGACAATAAAAATACCGGCACGAACGCCATTTTTGTGAGCAATAACGGTGCTGGGTGAAACCCAGTCGAGCCATGTCATTCGCCAGTCAGGATCAAATATAACGGCATCGAGTGGCGTTCCAGCCGCGGCGCGGTAAGCAGCCAACCAGCTGGCAAATTCCGCATTCCATAGCTGAGCGGGCGCGTATGTTGGGTTCTCTTCATCCACTACCTTTACGTTGGGATAGGATTGCCTGATCTCGGCAATACTCGCCGCCACACGCCGTGCCGTGTCCTGAATCGAATACTGGCAAGCATTCTGCTTAGCGAAGTAATGAGCAAAGGTCAATGGTTCATCCATCGCAACGTATTGAACATCAATTCCCAGCTGTTTTAGGCGCTTAAAGTAGACGGCGTTGCGCGTGGGACGATTCATGCCTTCCAAGCCGACACCGCATTCTCCGGGCACCGGAGTAACGCTGTCCACCAGAGCGGCGCCTATTCCCACGGCAAGAGCAATGTGACGTTGACTTAGGAAGGCATTAAGCTGACGGAGCGTGTCTTCTGGTCCTGTCACGGAAGCCATAAGAGGAGAGATAACGAAAACGTCAGTTTTTACGCTCCACGCGGGAGACGAATCAAATAAATGTGGAAAATCTTCACTGGTCGCGGGGTTGCCCCCGTGGTGCAAATTGTCAACTGGAGCGAACCAGATCTCCTGAGCCGGTGCGCTAGGCGCGAGCAACAGCAAGATTGAAATGCCAGTTAAGATGCCAACGTTGCGCATAAATTCTCTCCGTTTTGATCATTTAGGCGAGCCTTAACAAATGCAATTTAGATGGAAATTGCTAATACTGTTAACCGTATGCCTCTACCGTTGACGGTTCCTTGTCCATTCGCTGCGCATTGGATTCATGTTGTCGCGACGTAAGGGGTCGAATTAGCCGCGTTGCTGAGTGAGCGACACTAAATGATGCATTCATAGTCAGACAGTTGGACATTACGTCTCCGCGTAACGGTGAAGCTCGGACGCCGCAGCGGTCAGAATCGTTAGCATACAATTTACTGGAAGCAGTTCGATGGTCGAGGGGCCTAGATCGCGCGAAAGGGTATGGATCCGGCGGTGGCCGAAGCGTTGCGATTGCTGGCAATGCGAGCGAGCATAACTCAGAAGCCTTTTTTCGCCGGGAAGCCTTCCCATGCGCGGCTGGCTGGCGTTCAAGCATTGTCAGGAGCTGGATTTTCGTCGGTCTAAGTAAGTACTGAGCGCGTCGAGATTCTGGCAAGGTGTGGGTGAGGAAGTCCCGCGCGATGAAGTTATGGTCAGTCATGTGGTAGCCGTCGAGCTCGTTTTGAATTTGCTGTCGTCATTGAACCAAGACGGGGTAAACGGGAACTTGATTTGATGCAGCGACGTGGCTATCTCGCAGAGACCTTGCATCCGGGCGGAATGATTTGCCATGGGTTTTTCAATATTCACGGGGCGACCGAGTACCATAAGCGGTAGAAGATGTGTGACGCTGAAGCATGACGGGATCGCAACGGCCGGTGCCCTGGATGGTTTGGACCGGAACCACCAGGCTCTCGCCGGAGGCGCATAAGCGAAGACTTCGGGGGGATGAGTCATGTCGTTGAGGCCCCTAGCGCAAGTATCTGGATGCTTCGCGGTTGCAGTAGAATTCGTTCGCGGAATGCGCGACTTTCCGCACTATGAGCCGAGCAATTCAACAGACGGTCCTAGATTACAAGATGAGTACCACCTGCGTGGCCAGGTTAAGCGGCCAGTGGGGTTCGCTGACCATGCTTTGACAGAACAACGAGCGAGGATTTGACGTCACTATGTTACGAGGATCTTTAGACGGAGCATCATATGACCGTGTTTGGGGCTGGGCAGCAGACGCTTCGGCCCTAGACAGCATCGTGGAGGTTTCGATATTCGTTAATGGTCGAAAACTCGTGCAGATCAAATGTGATCAATATCGACCCGACGTGAAGGAACACGGCTTTGGAGAAGGGCGGCATGGGTTTCTATATGGTTTTCCGACGAGGCTTGACGACACATCGAAAAAGAAAGTCGAGGTCCGTTTCGCTGAGACGGGGGCACCGCTCAGCAACGGCATAGTCATGCTATCGAATACTGGAGTTTCCGTGCTGCGCGGCATCGAGGCGAGACCGGGTAGCGTGTTGATGCGGCTGCCGGTTAGCGTACCAGCTCCTGCGACTCAAAAGGCATTATTCGAGATGTTGGCCTTGGTCGAACCGGAATATGGGATTTATGACCTGCTCAGTCGGCTCGACTTGGATGGCTGGACAACAAGAGATGTAGGGCATGCGGTGTATGGGAAGCGAGCGACGATGCATCGGAGCGAAGGCGATCAATCACCGACTTCCGTTCGTGACTATTTCAACGAGATACTATTTTCCGACGAATTCCAGCGGTCGATTATTTCGGGGTTGCTTGAGGCGTATGCCGATAAACTTCGGCTTCTCTTCGTTCATATACCGAAGTGTGCCGGGAGCGATCTTTCGAAAAATCTCCTCACTCGATATCCGTCGTTGGATCAGCGGCTTTCGGAGCCGGAGTGGACTACCAGTGACCAGCTTTTCAAAAAGCTGCGTGAATTTGTTGAAATTACGAAATTTTCTGACACCGTCTTCCTGCGCGGCCACATCACTCTCAATTTTTACCTTGAAAACAAACTTGCGCGTTCATCGGATCGATTGTTCTCGATCATGCGAGATCCAATTCAAATCGCAATTTCTAACGCCAATTATGTGACGATGCGGCTACGACAGGATTTCGAGCGGCAGCGCCTTGAACCGGATACGAAGATATGGCTCAAGTTTCTCGACATCGACACGATGCCGGCTGAACTCTCCGACGAATTGGCTACTCAAATCTGCATGAAAACGTTACGTAATGAAAATATCGTTGCTCCCAATTCAATGTGTCATTGGTTGGGCGGGGGCAATGCACAAACAGTTTTGGAGCGGTTGGCCGAACACCATGTCGAGCTCACGGATACGACTAGATATAGCCACTGGCTGCGCGACCGTTGGGGCATCACCAGTACTACCCGCGAAAATGAATCGATCAAATTCATTACAGAGGAAAGTCTTAACCCCAAAGACCTCAACTATCTAAGAGAAATATCCAGCGAGGACCTTAGGCTCTATGCCGCCTTGCAAAACGCCTTGGAGGAGGCGGATCGCGCATGGGTTAACGGGCCCGAACTGCTGCTCTAGTGAGTTGCGGGCAGGCTGGGCGCGTCGTGACTAACGGGATAAAGATCGCGCGGAAAGAATTGGAATACTTTGCAAACGCGTCGGCGGTCGGCAGTGATCTTCATAGTGCATTATCTGCCCCGAGGTATCGTCCTTCGAAATATCCATGATGTGCATAGTGCATCTGCGCATATTCTGTTCCGCGCTCAGCCACCATGTCGGCGACATCCGAATATTTTTGAATGTAAAAGCCTTCGTCGAAGGGCTGCGCCATGAGCACTGGCGTAAGGATGCTCTTTAGGTCTTCGAGCGATGGGGCCTTATAATCACTCGTTCGCGTAGTGATGTCATTTATCCGCTTTTTCAGGTCCGCGAATGGCGGAAGCGGCTGCTTTGCCAGAAATTTCACTACTTCCTGCACATCTGTCATGCGGTTATCTTTCAGCGCCCGAGCCGCTTTGCAAACGAGGCCCGCACAGAACGCCCTCCATTCGATTGACATCAAGCTCGGACGCAACTGATCCACGTACACTGGCTGCTTGATCTTTTGAACGACAAGTTCTATCTCGTAGGAGCCTATTGCATGTTGGTCCGGCAATATCCCGTAATCGAACCCCACATCGACGTCCTTGAGCGAACGGATTCGATAGCCTCCAACTGGCAAGGATTCTTCAATCTCATTCAACAGTGATGCGGGAGTGTAGAACCGCTTATGATCACCGTTGAACCGGGACGGGAGCGAGGCTTTGCGCTCATAGAGATCGCGGTGAGGAACGGCGATAACTAGATATCCTCCTATTTTCAGTGTTCTGTACCAGTCTGCGAGGACCGTCTTGTAATTCTCAATGTGTTCAAGACAGTGGCTTGCAAACACGCTGTCCTGACTATTCGTTTCGAATGGGAGATGAAGCCCGTCATAACCGGGATAATCGAGTTCGATGCCAATGGCTTTCTCAGTAACAGGGACACTATTTGGATCTCCCCCCCGATATCCAATGTCCAAGACTGCGTCGCCGGACAAGTACTTGGAATAGAAGCCTTCCGCCTCCCTGCGCTGGTGACTGTGCATCGTTTCCGGCCCGACCGGCCTAGGCGTAACAGAAGTCATATTCTGATATTGCAATCCATAACCCGGCTGCTACCAAAGCGGGTCGCCCATTAATTCCAGCGTTGACCAGGATTTCTTAAATGACCCTGATTCACGTTAAATAGACTTGCCTCATGCTGTCGTGACTTATCAACAGGTCTTGCTTGTCGGGCAGGTTACGCAACCTTGGCCCGCGGTTCAAGGCCTGGCACGAACAGGTCCTGAGCCGATGGTGGCCCGCGCGCCCAAGCATATTCAGCTTATAGGCTTTGATATAGCGATGCCTATTCGCGCCCACGACATATCGTCGCCGCGTGTGATCATTTGTCGTTGCCGCGCGTGACAGAATCTCGCAGACCATAACCATTTTGTGACCCGAGTCCAGGCGGTTAGCTTCAGGCAATCCGGAGGCTTTTGTGCGACGCGGGCATCGTAATCCCTCAGTCGAATTTTCTTGCAACACGCCTCGATGAGACAGAGAATGATAGGCACCTGCCCAGAATGGGGAGTATCCGCTTACGATCTATTATTAGGAGAGAGCGGGGATGAATGCGATCGCTCTTCCTGAATTCGGACTCGAGCCCGGTGTGCGTATGGGCCGGAACATGCTCGAAGGCTACCAGAGAGGTATGGGCCTCGAGCGGGGTATACCCGCGCTGGACAACGATCCTCACTTTCGGGCTTGCTTTGCGCTTGCGGCGGGTCGGACGGTCGTCGTTGCGATGAAACTGAAGAACCTCTATCTCCTGGTACGGAATTTTCTGCCGCTACTACCGCATGGCGACATATTCGAGTTTGGATCCTATCGTGGTGGGTCCGCGTTGTTTCTTGTTGCGGCAGCGCACGATTTTCTGCCGAAGGCGAGGATATATGCATTGGATTCCTTCGGTGGTATGCCGGAAACGGACCCCAATTCCGATCTCCATCGCCGCGGCGAATTTCGAGACACCACCTACTCTACGAAGAGGTCCTCAAGGCACGTGATGCCAGCGGGCTCAAAAATATCGAGTTTGTGAAGGGTCTGTTCGAAGAAACCGCACCCGCCCTTCTGGCCGCGAGTCCAGGCGTTGCTCTAAGCCACATTGATTGCGATATCAAATCTGCAGTTGTTTTTAGCTACAAAGCGTGCAAGCCCAAGATGGTTACTGGTGGCTACTACGTATTCGATGACAGCGTGGCACCCAGTTGCCTCGGTGCAACCGAGGCTGTTGAAGAGGCGGTCATTCAAGGTGATGGGCTACTTTCGGAGCAAATTTATCCGCATCATGTGTTTCGCGCAGGATTGCCTCGGTAGATGCCCGCCTGACTCAGCGGCTGACTGGGCGGGATTCAGCGACTTCAAATTGATATAGCCGCTCCTGCGTGTACCGCTTTAAGCGAGCGTCTGCCGGTGTTCAGCAATTCAGTACAGCGGCTTCTCTCTTCGACTCTTACCGTGACGCGCTTGGCGTAATCGGAGGGCTGCTGGCCAGCTTTACCCCGCCTCGAAGTGTCTCACCGGCAAACTGGGGCGCCATGGCGGTACATTAAGTCAAGGTTAGGGCTTCATGTCGGATGTCGCTTATAGTTAGCACCATTAGCTACGCAACAGGTTAGCCAGTGCAGGCGATAGGGTCGCAAGAACCAAGTTACACAACCGCAATTTCCAGCTCACTTCGAGCTCTGGCTGCGGTGGCTTCGCGCTTGGGCTTGGACGTGAGCGTCGAGCAGTTACGTCGCCGGTTTGCCTTACAGCCCGGGGAGCCTGACACCCCGACGCTTATCGCCCTCGCACGGGAACTCGGCCTCGAAGCGGAGGCTTTGCGTCTCACGTTTCAGGAGCTACCGCGGCTCGCCCGCACATTGCCCGCCATATTGCGCGCCAGGGATGGCGGCGCCCTGATACTTGAAGATGCGCGCACGGACCCGGCCAAGGGCACGGTAGCTGTCATTCGGGACCCGAGTGCCTCCGATGACGTCGTGCTTGCCATCGACGAGCTGCATCTCGCCGAGGTGTGGGAGGGCGAAGCGATCCTGATAAAGCGCCGTCATGGTTCCACCGACGAGCAGCAGCCCTTCGGCATGGCGTGGCTCGCCGGGCAGGTGCTGAGGGAGCGCAAACTATTTAAGCAGATTGGGGCAGCGGCCTTCGTTAGTACGATATTTGCTCTCGCACCGCCCTTCATATTCATGATCGTGATTGACCGTGTGCTGGTCAACAACTCCATATCCACGCTCAATGTGCTTGTGGGCGCGATTATCATCATGATTGTGTTCGAAACGATTCTGGGGTACCTGCGTCGCATCTTGACGCAGGTCGCGACGACGCGGATCGATGGGCGGCTTAATTTATATATCGTGGACAAGCTCCTCAAGCTGCCAATGGACTACTTCGAGCGCACGCCCACCGGGAGAACCCTCAGCAAGCTCCATCAGATCTGGCAAATTCGTCACTTCCTCACCGGGCAGCTCTTTGGGGCTTTCCTAGATGCCGTGCCGCTTGTCGGTCTGGTTCCGGCCATGTTGCTCATCGAATGGCGCTTGGCGATCTTGGCGTTTGCGCTGGCTGGCATCATTTTCTTCATCGTCCTGGCATCCATGGGGCCGATAACCCGTCGGCATCTCCAGGTGGTTCTCACGGAGCAGGCCAAGCACTCACATCTCGTCGAGACGATATATGGCATTCGAACGGTGAAATCGTTGGCGTTGGAAGGACGGCGCCGCCGTGAATGGGACCATCGCGTCGCCGATTCGACCGCTGCCCATCATGCCTTTGGGCTTACGTCGAACTATCCGCAGACGCTGTCGCTGCCGTTCGAGCGCTTGATTTATTCGGGGTGCATGGCCGTAGGCGCCTATATGATTGTGGTCACACCGGGCACTATCGTTTCGGCGGCTGCGACAATCACCACCGGCCAGTTGGTGGCTTTTGCGATGCTGTCGATGCGACTCGCCATGCCCCTGGTCAGATTTGCGAATCTACAGATGGATCTGGCCGAGGTGCGAGGAGCCATCGGCGAAGTTGCAAGCGTCGTGAATGTTGCCCCGGAGGACACGCGCCCCCATGGTCTGCACCTGCCGATCAAGGGCGAAGTATCGTTCAAAGAAGTACGCTTTCGCTATTCACCGAGCGCGCCATATGCATTGGAACAGGTCTCTTTCAACGTGCCAGCCGGAACTATGCTCGGCGTCATGGGGCGCAGTGGCTCGGGCAAGACTACGGTGACGCGTCTGTTGCAATGCCTGAACACAAGCTATGAGGGAATGATCAAGATCGACGGTATGGATCTGCGCGAGATCGACCTCATGCATTTGCGCACGAACATCGGTGTCGTGCCGCAGGAGAATTTCCTTTTCTCCGGGAGCATCCGCGATAACATCGCCATGGCCAAGCAGGATGCAAGCTTTGCAGACATCGTGCGGGCGGCGCAGCTGAGTGGCGCCGAGGAATTTATTGAGAACCTGCCGCGTGGTTACGACACTGAGCTTCAGGAAGGCGCCAGCAATTTGTCCGGCGGCCAGCGCCAGCGTATAGCGCTCGCGCGCGCGCTCCTTATCGACCCGCCGGTGCTGATTCTCGATGAAGCCACGAGCGCCCTTGATGCGGAGAGCGAGGCGATCGTCGGCGCCAATTTGAAGCGCATGGCAAAAGGCCGCACGGTCATATCCATTTCTCACCGACTGTCGATGCTGGTTGACTGCGACGCCATTTTGGTGCTCGAGAAGGGCAAGGTCTACGACCTTGGAACGCACGAGGAACTACTGCGGCGGTGCGATATCTATAAGCAAATGTGGTATACGCAGAACCGACATCTTGATCCACGGGCCGGCGAGAAGTCGTTGGCTGTATCGCGCGGAGCCGCTCGATGAGCCTGCAACTCGCCAATCCCAGCAAGCTTCCTGTTGTACGCCGCCGAACGGACATGGTCGGCGACTTGATCGGCGCGTTTGAGTCGGACACCGTCGCGGTGTTTCGGCGTACTGCGCCCGTTCACGAACATATCATCCTGTACGTGCTGTGTGCCATGCTCGTTCTCGCGATCGGTCTCTCGTCCGTGGTGAAGCTCGATCGGGTGGTCGCTAGTCAGGCAGGACTAATTGTGCCCACAGCTGGATCGCTGTACGTGTCTCCGCTCAACTCGTCGGTGGTACGGACGGTAGATGTGAAGGCGGGCCAAGTCGTGAAGAAAGGCCAGCCGCTGGCAACCCTCGATCCGACCTTCACCCACGCGGACCTCGTACAGCTTCAGGAGCACCTCGACAGTGATCAGGCAGCTGTCAATCGCGAAGAGGCTGAACTTGCAGGGCGCCCTTACGTGTTCTCCAGCACAGATACTTATCAGGCGACTCAGGGAGGACTTTGGCTGAAGCGTCAGGCTCAGTATCACGCCGACCTTGCCAATTTCGACGGCCAAATTAACAGCGCCAGCGCGCAAATGACGCAAGCGCTGTCAGATGCTGAGAAGTACCAGAAGCGGCTCAAGCTCGCGGCTGCCGCGGAGGATGTGTATCAGCCTTTACTGGAAAAAGGCTACGTGTCCAAGCTGCAGGTGATGACATCTACGGATGCCCGAACCGAGATGAGCCGCTTGTTGGCTGATGCGGAGAATCAGATTTCTCAGTATCGCGAGACAGCGGCTTCACTGAAAGCGCAGCGCGAGTCTTATATCCACAAATGGCACTCCGACACGAGCAGCCAGCTCGTGTTGGACCGAAACGATTTGGATCTGACGCGGGATAGTCTGGAAAAGGCGCAGAAGCTCCAGGATCTGACGAGCCTCGATGCGCCTGCGGACGCTATCGTACTCAAAGTGGGCAAGCTTTCCCCAGGTTCGGTGGCGCCCGGCAGCGGCCAGGATGCCATTGGCGTTGGAAACGATCCGCTGTTTACGTTGACGCCACTCGACGCACCGGTGGAGGCCGAACTCGACATCAGCACGATTGACGTCGGGTTCATCGCGGTCGGCGACCCCGTGCAAGTGAAACTCGACGCCTATCCATTCATCCGACACGGCATGGCTAAGGGTGTGGTCAAGAGCATCAGCGAGGGCTCATTCTCGGTCGACGCCAACAACACGCCCGTGACCCCGTATTTCAAGGTCAGAGTCACCATGAAGGACGTGCATCTGCGCAATGTGCCAGCGGATTTCCGATTGATCCCCGGCATGACAGTTGCGGGCGATATCATGGTCGGCAGGCGCACGATTCTGTCTTATCTCGTGGAGGGCGCATTGCGTACAGGTTCGGAGGCGATGCGGGAACCGTAGCAGCTTCACCTTAGGCGCTGTGATGCTTTCCAGGTAATGCCCGCGAGCGAAAAACCTAGAGTATTTCTCGAGATCCACTGCTGCGCTGTGGCCCAGAAGTAATGCGGCAACAGCGGGTAGGGAGTTCGTGGCTGCCAAGGAACTTTCGGAGCAACTCCGTAGCAAGCGGCGGCGGCTTATTGGCCAGTTTCTCCACTAAACCCTTTGCCCATCTTCAACACTGCGTTGAAAAAGTTTTTTCAAAGTCAGGGGGTTACGCGAGGTGAGCGGGCGTAGTGACACGCCTCCTTCGGTGACGTCGGGGCGGTTTTCGCTCAGCAGGTATGCAGCGTCGGGGGTAGCGCGACACCGCAGACCTGGAACACTTTTGCGACGGTGCCGCGCGTCTCGGTACGCAGCAGATATTTTTTCTGCTCGATGAGCACCTCGATCTGCTGCAAGCGGTCGAGGTCGCGGATCACATCGGCCCATTCGAGCTTGAAGCCGCTCTCCTCGAGCCGCCGCTCCAGTTCGTAGCGTAGCAGCAGCGCGAGAAACGAGCAGAACACGTGACCACGGATCGTGTCATCGTTCTGATGATAAATCGGGCGGGTGTCGAGCACCGACTTCATGGTGCGGAAGATGGCCTCGACTTGCCACAGATGCTTGTATTTGAGCGCGAGCTGCTTGGCGGGCAGATCCGTATTGCTCGTCAACACCCACTTGCCATCGAGGCGCGCTTCGCTCTCGATCTTCTCCTCGTCAATGCTGAAGCGCTCGCCGTTCGCCCTGATCTAAGGCCTACCGAAAGACGGCCACGCCCGTTCACGCCCGTACGCTTACCGACGGTGTTTCTCCCAGCGGATGTCCCTCTGCTCCAGTGTGACGCTGAGACCACTTAACCCGTGCGGACCGTAGCTTTGTCGAGGGCGCGGCCGCGCTAATGATTTCAGGGCCTCGAGCCAACGCGCGGTTGACGCTATTGAATTCGAATACACTGCTCGAATCGATGGCCCAAATTTAGAGAAACCCGCGCCCCAACTAAGCGCGCTCGACTTCCATATGCTCCAGCTCAGTGCGCTACACCCCACAGTTTCATGGCTCCGAAGGACCGTGGTTCGAGTCGTATGCAGATTTATCTTTGGCGAAATCGCTAGATTCAACGCAGTTTTATGACTCGTCGCATTCCGCATTGCACAAATCCTCTAATCGCGCCCATCCGTGCAGCAACTTCTCCGCGCTTCTGCGTCGCGTAGTCGACTTGCGCCTCCTCCCCAGGTAAGCTCTCGAGCACGTCAAAACGCTCCGGTTCGTGCGCTCGCGGCGTGCGCACGAAGCGCTTGACCGAGTTGTAGCGATGCACAAAGCCGTACCGCTCCACCAGATCCTGGAAAATGCTCTGCGCGTTGCGACCCAGTTGTACCTGCGCCTCGATCCAGTCCCGGTGCGCCTCGCAGGCCGATCGGTCTTCCTTCGGCGCCCGAGCCGGTGGCCGGGGTGGGGCTCGCGGTTGCAGGGATGGCTTACGGGCAACAGCCGCCGGACCTCCCCTGCTTCCGTCATTAGTCCGTCAGCAAGCTGCGTCTTGCTGTGTAACAGAGAATTGGAGCACTTGCGTGATCGCCGCAGCAGCTGCGCTTGATGCGCCGAGGTTGCGTTGCAAGAACGGCGCGCTCACACGGGGTGGTGTTCAGGCGGGTTTTCGTCGGGCTCGCTTCGGAAGGGCGCAAGATCTTTGGCAGATCGCTCTCTGGGCATCCACATAGCGTCGCTTTCAAAAAATGGATGCGATCTTAGGGCTTAGCATCCCAGGATCGCGACGTCACCCTGGGGTTGCGCCGCGGGGGTGAGAGCGCGGTGGCGGCAGGCAGTGAGCAGGTGTATCGCGTAGTGTAAACTGAGGCCCCCGAGCGAGGATCTTGCTGCATGCGGCTGCCCCCACCGAGCCACGCGCGCGATGTTTTTCGGATGCTGTGCTTCTACGAACCCGCGCGCGGCCTCGATGGGATCGTCGAACGCTTCGACTTCACCGGCGTTGCCCCGGCGCACCTGCAGCGCATTGTGCTCGGCGCGGTACCCAAGGGCACACCCATGCCCCCGCCCGCCGACATCGGCGAATACTTCAAGTCGTTGCTCGCCTCCGACGCGTTCCGCCGCGTGTCGCTACGCAACTTCCTGGACGCGTTTCCGGAAAAGCGGCGACTGCTATTTGTGCACATCCCGAAATGCGCCGGCACGGACCTCACTGCCGCTCTCTCCGAGCGCTACTTCGCGCTCTCCGGCACCACCGACAACCCGCACTGGTGGCCGCCGGAGCGGCTGTTTCCATACCTGCGCGAACTCGCGCTCGCGTGTCCGTTCGTCAATACGCTGTTTGTGCATGGCCACACGAAACTGCGTTTCTACGTCAACCAAAACTTGGTGCGCCCGGGCGACCGCATCTTCACCGTCGTGCGCGACCCGGTGGACATCATCGTTTCGGCTATCAACTATCGGATAATGCGTTTGCGCACTGACCCCGCGGGCAAGGAGACTGACACGCGCCTCTGGCTGCGCGACCTCGGCCTCACCACGCCGCCCGCGCTCGATACGCGCGAGGCGCAGCTCGCACTCGCCAAGCGCATGTTGCGAGAGCCGAAGGTGACTGAAAGCAACACGCTCTGCAGCGCGCTCGGCAGCGGCGATGCAGCAACCGCACTCAGCAACATCATTGCGAGCGACATCGAGTTCACCGACATGCGCCGGTACGAGGCGTGGCTGCAGGCGCGCTGGCGGATCGGGGCGAGCCAGCACGCCAACATGTCGACCAAGGTGCTGACGGCGGCCATGCTCGATCGCGAGGATCGCGCGCTCGTCGAGAGCAAGACCGTCGAAGACCAGAAGCTCTACGCCCGGCTTGTCGCCGCCCTCGATGCAGCGGCGGAGCCTTGCGTGCACGGGCGCCTCTTTGCCTAAACGCGGTGTCTTAAGTAATGCAGCATAGTCGTCGTAATACGGCGTTGGGTCGACGACAGCGGTCGAAGCAAGCGTTGATGGCCTGGACCACGTCGCCGAGCGTGGCGAAGTAGCGGTTGTGGGTCGCCAGACGCCGGGTGAGCTTCCAGACGCGCTCGTTGGATCCGAGTTGCGGGCGTAGGGCGGCAGAAACAGCAACCTGAGTGCAGTCTGCTGACGCAGGAATGGCCGCAGCAGCGTGGCGATCGTGATCCGTACGTGCGACTTCAAGACGTTCAATTCCTACGCCCCTTTTCGTACAAAAAGGGCTCAGCGTAACGTCTCGCCGCGGCTTACCTCGGCGCCGACCGGCGCCAGGTCACAGCTTCAGGGGGTGGGGGATTTTGACCCGGCCACAGGTGGAGGAATTTGGGTGGCCGCTCATGGCCAGGATCTTTTGACGCATCGGCTCACGAAGATGCAAATGCCCATTGCGCTCCAAGGCCGGCAACAGAATCGGCAACAGCGCCCGCAGGCGCTTCCCGCAAACCCGATCGGAGGCTTCCCAGAGCACGATCAGCGCAGCCCGCACCGCTTCATCGTAGAGCGAGGCTCGGACGCGGGTCTGCCGCCTCTTCGCGATCGGCTCTGCGTTCAGCGCTCGAATCGCCGACTTCTGGTGATAGCCGGTGACCGCAACGAACTCATCGAGGATCTTGCGCTTCTCGGCGCCGGTCGCAGCGCAATAGCGCCGACGGACTACGTCGGTCAGTTCAGCCCGCGCTGTGTGCGTCATCTTGGTGCCCATAGCTCCTCCGCGGTAGTGGAGGCAGCATGGTGGCAGACGCAATCACCGGTAACATCCCACCTGAGGCAACGACCCAAGCGGGTAACATTTTTGCTGACGCAACGCGGGGCCAAACGCCCGTGTCGTGGTAGTGAGTATCCTGCCACGGGGCCAAAATATGATTGGAAGCGACGCTAAAATACGGGCGACAAATATGGAGCTCAAAGCAGCCTCAACCGGAGATAGCTTCGAGTTCTTCGATCCGCATGACGACTTGCAGTGCCATCACCAAACCCCATGCTCACTGTTTCACCCGGACAACTTGCATCTCACAGTGGAAGGATATGATTTGCTCGACGCCCTTCTGAAGAAGTTTTCGGCTCAAGACAGTAGGGTCAGCGACCACTGACTAAGCGACTCGTGCAACGCCTTACTCGGCTCGATGCCGGCTCACGGTTGCTTCGGTACTCATGCGATAAAAATCACTTTTGTTGGTGCGTGAGCGGATTCTATCTCAGAGGGGCCCAATAAGATGCTCAATGATGAGCGATGCGGCCTGCTCGGCAGTGATCTTGGTCGTGTCGATGTGAATGTCGGGCGCGATTGGCGCCTCGTAAGCGCTCGCGATTCCGGTGAAGTTGGCAAGCTGCCCAGCTCGTGCTTTTTTATACAGGCCCTTTACGTCGCGCCGCTCGGCCTCGGCCAAGGGCGTGTCGATGTAAATCTCGATGAACTCACCCGGCAGCATCATGTCCCGCACCATCTGCCGTTCCGCACTGAAGGGCGATATGAATGCCGAAATGACGATGATACCGGCGTCGGTCATGAGCCTTGCCACTTCGCCCACGCGACGGATGTTCTCCACCCGATCGGCATCGGTGAAACCCAGATCACGGCTGAGCCCGTGGCGGATATTATCGCCATCCAGCAAGAACGTGTGACGATTCATCCGGAGCAGTTTTTTGTCCACGAGGTTCGCGATCGTCGACTTGCCGGCACCCGATAGTCCAGTGAACCAAAGAACCGCGGGTCTTTGATTCTTGATGCTGGCACGCGCCTCGCGGCCGACATCAAGCGCCTGCCAGTGAACGTTTTGACTGCGTCGGAGCGCAAAGTGGAGCATACCGGCGGCGACGGTGGCATTGCTCAACTTGTCGATGAGGATGAATCCGCCGAGATCATGGTTGACTTCGTAGTCCTCGAAGACGATCGGACGATCGGTTGCGAGATTGGCGACGCCGATGGCGTTCATGGACAGCGTCTTCGTGGCCAGATGCTCCATTGTGTTGACGTTGATCTGGTACTTGGGAGCCTGCACGGTGGCGCTGACGGACTGCGTGCCGAGCTTGAGCCAGTACGGCCGGCCGGCCAGCATCGGCTCCTCAGCCATCCATACGATGGTCGCTTCAAATTGATCCGCGATCTGCGGGGCTGCATCAGCGGGGGCGAGCACATCGCCGCGCGAGCAATCGACTTGATCCGCAAGACAGATCGTGACGGACTGACCAGTGACGGCCTGTGGCGCTTCCCCGTCCGGCGTCAAGATGCGGCTGATGGAAGAGGTCAAGCCCGACGGCAGCACCCGCACCTTGTCACCGAGCGTAATCGACCCGGCGCAAATCAAACCTGAAAAGCCGCGAAAATCGAGATTCGGCCGATTCACCCACTGCACCGGCATGCGAAACGGCTGTGTCTGCACGACATCGATGTCGACGTCGATGGTTTCCAAATGCTCGATCAGTGACGGTCCCTGGTACCAGGCCATGTGGGCGGATTTCGTAGAGATGTTATCCCCTGCCAGTGCCGAGATCGGTATAGCGAGAAAATCCCTGATGCCGATACTTTTGGCGCAGCTGTGATAGTCGGCGACGATGGAGTCGAACTTGCCTTGATCATAGTCGACGAGGTCCATCTTGTTGATCGCCAATACGATGTGACGGATACCGATCAGATGCGCGAGGAAAGAGTGGCGTCGCGTCTGGGTGAGCACGCCCTTCCTGGCGTCGATCAGAATCACGGCGAGATCGGCTGTGGACGCTCCCGTGACCATGTTCCGCGTGTACTGCTCATGGCCTGGGGTGTCGGCCACGATAAACTTCCGTCGCTCAGTGGAAAAGAAGCGATAGGCGACGTCGATGGTGATTCCCTGCTCGCGCTCGGCCGCGAGGCCATCGACCAGCAAGGCGAAATCGATGTTCTGCCCCTGCGTACCTACGCGCTTCGAGTCGGCTTCAAGCGCTGCGAGTTGATCTTCGTAAAGTAGTTTCGAATCGTAAAGCAGGCGCCCAATCAGCGTGGATTTGCCATCATCCACGCTGCCGCAGGTGATGAAGCGCAGCAGGTTCTTGTGCAGATGTTGCAGGAGATAAGCCTGAATATCCTCCGCGATGAGCGCTTGCGCCTGGTAACTGCCTTGTCGCTCGCCGTTATCCATCAGAAATAGCCTTCCTGCTTTTTCTTCTCCATGCTTGCGGCTTGATCATGGTCGATCGCGCGGCCGCGGCGCTCGGATGTTGTTGCGAGCAGAGTCTCCTGAATTACATCGAGAAGGGTCGCAGCCTTGCTCTCGATCGCTCCGGTGAGCGGATAGCAGCCGAGCGTGCGAAAGCGGATCGAGCGCATGAGCGGTGTCTCGCCGGACGAAAGCGGAAATCGCTCATCGTCCACCATCAACAGGAGTCCATCGCGTCGGACCGTCGGCCGTGCAGCCGCCAGATACAGTGGCACGATGGGAATGTTCTGCAGATGAATGTAATGCCAGATATCAAGCTCAGTCCAATTGGAAATTGGAAATACACGGATACTCTGGCCTTTGGTTTTTTTCGCATTGTAGAGTCGCCACAGTTCGGGGCGCTGGTTCTTCGGGTCCCAGCGGTGGCTCGCAGAGCGGAATGAAAATATCCGTTCCTTCGCACGACTGACTTCCTCATCGCGCCGTGCCCCGCCAAAGGCAACATCAAAGCCATGCAGATCGAGCGCCTGCTTCAGCCCTTCAGTTTTCCACAGGTCGGTGTGAAGCTGCGAGCCATGTTCGAATGGATTGATGCCGCGGGCCTTGGCCTCGGGATTCTGATAAATGATCAACTCCATTCCGGAGTCTCGCGCGATGCGATCGCGCATTTCGTACATCGCCCGAAATTTCCACGTCGTATCGACATGCAGCAGCGGAAAGGGTGGCGAACCCGGGGCAAATGCCCTGCGCGCAAGATGGACCATGACTGCCGAATCCTTGCCCATCGAATACAGCATCACTGGCTTTTGAGCCTCCGCGACGACTTCGCGCATGATGTGGATCGAGTCGGCCTCAAGGCGCTGCAAATGCGTTAGCGATACTTTTTCGCCTCTCACTTGCTCGGCTCCGCTGTCGAAGGAGGACGCATGCTTTGCCAAAGAACACGCGGATCTTTGTAGACAATTCGCCGTTGATCGATGGTGCAGGTCCGTTGGCCTGTGCCCGGCAAGGATGTATCATCCGCCGCGGCGGGCAGCTTAATCCCCGCGGGGAGTCGGGGCGGTGCGTGGGCCGATCCGACGGCAATTGCGCCTTTCAAACTCCGCTCCGGCGCGCAGGCCGCGGTCCCTTGCAAAGTTTCACGTCCGCTTTCGATATCGTCTGAGATGATGTCACGCCGTGCGATGGCAAACGCGAGTGTGCCATTCTGGAGGCGGCCGCCCCCCCCTCGCCGAGCGCAAGCACGGGGCGCGGAGCACGTTGCACGTCTCTCATCATGCTAGAACCGCGCTCTTTCGCTAGGGTTCATTTCCGACCTCTTAATACTGGGTTTCCATAAATCCGGAGCAAGACGCTGTCACAGGGGCACTCTCGTCACGCGCTCCCTCGGAGCGCGTATGAATATATCGCGTTCTTCGACTTTACGTTGTGTACACGTTTGTGACGGTTTGGTTGGGCAATTGGGGCATTGCGAATTTGCTATCAAGTCGGGTTATTCTCGTGCCAATCACATTATTTCGATATTTCTTGAAAAGCTGTAATTTATTGCTTCGGGGGAGGCGACGGGTCGCACCATGAGTGCAACTTTTACATTATCGACTGCACAGCCGGCGGCAGGCAGAGATTAACGCAAGTTCCCGCGCACGCGATATAACAATACACTTCGTCCGCATGTCCCCCGGGTTCGTCGGTCACCTTGAGACAGGGATGGGCGATAGCGGCCTCGCTTACACAGAGCCTACCGATGACCACGGCAAGAACTGACGATAGCGCTGCAGGAAGCGATGCAAGCTCTGTTTATTATGCGAGCTGCCTACTCCATCTATTGGAGAATGCCGCAGCACCATTTCAAATACCGGTGGACGTTACCCACCGAGTACTCGAAAAGAAACTGAGTAACTCAGGCTGGCAATCGGCAAGATCGATGCGGCGTATGCTTGGCCGCGGACGGTTGCCAGCTGTGCTCTATCCCGTTTCGAGCTAGACTACTTGGTCGATGCGGCGGCGAGTTCTGGCTAGCGACACCAATATGGTCTCGTCCCTGGCCTGCGCTGCGGCGTGGCTGGCGGAGGATACCTGCATCGTCAGTTACGCGGATATCTTCTACGAATCCTCGGCAGCGAGTCTGCTCGTGAATTGCGCGGCACCCCTGGCAGTAACTTACGACTCCAATTGGCTCGCGTCATGGCAACGACGATTTGGTGATCCGTTGCTTGATGCGGAGACATTTCGCCTGAACCCAGACGATACATTGGCGGAGATCGGCAACAAGCCGCGGTCGCTCGAGGAGATTGATGGGCAGTACATGGGGCTGCTAGGCTTTACTCGCGCGTCTTGGGCTGAAGTCATGCGTGTCAGGGCGGATCTGACAGAGCTTGAGCGCGACAAAATGCATATGACCGGAACCCTACAGAAGATCATAGATGCGGGAAGGGTCGCAATGCGCGCTGTCCGCTATGACAAGCCTTGGGGAGAGATCGATTCGCCGGAGGACTTGAGGTGCTACGAAGCCCACAAAAATGCACCCTAACCTCTTGGTCCCGGTTGGCATGGCCATGCGGGTGCGTTATTCGACGGCGCGTGCCTCGTGCAGTCGCGAAGGGCTCGCCTTCGGGTCAGCCCTCGCGCCGACGAATCGAGCGGCGACGGATGAGTTCGATGGGTTCGGAGGCGCTCTTCGCGAGCGCTACGACCGAAGCTTTGCGTTTGGGCATTTGGGATATCGATTGAGCGCCGCCGTTTGACGGTGTCTGAAGCACGCTGATCGGGCGAGCACTCTGCCCCAATACTTTGATTGTAAACATCGGCAGACTGCTCTGTATGGCCGCTTCCGATGGCGAACGGCTTTCGACGATGATTGCGTCGTGTGAGTCACCCAAGTTCAAGACGCGGGCAAATGCTGAACTGAAACTCAAGGCATTGGCGGCGCGGTCGAAGAACACCGCCTCCGAGACGATGAGGATACTCAATGGACCAGAACGAGCGGCTGCGGCCCCCAAAAAATGCAGATCCTCGGGAGCCAATTTGGCTCGCCACAATCCGACATCCAGCACTTTGACGTCGGGGACAACTAGAGAAACGGTCATTAGCAATATCCTCGGCTCTTCCAGCCTTACGCGCGGTCGAGAGCTCAACCGACTACCTGCGTTTTAGAAGTCGAAGCCCTCGATAGACCGTGCTTACAGTGTTCGTGCCAATGTGGCAGCCGGGCGAGGCTACGTTAGGGAAGGTCTGAAGAACTGGCCATGAAGAGGGTCTTGGGCAAGGATTTGGAGTTGAGATCGCCGAACGTACGATATTCGGTCGCCGGTTCGGCGCTTTTGGCTTCAAAACGCTGTATTC
>Ga0182024_10004379_pt1 | contig 32580 bp, 27 predicted proteins | sample P32metaG_FD_120480 | JGI IMG/M metagenome (GOLD analysis project Ga0182024, IMG submission 120480) | Permafrost microbial communities from Stordalen Mire, Sweden - P3-2 metaG (Illumina Assembly) | ecosystem: Environmental > Terrestrial > Soil > Wetlands > Permafrost | place: Sweden: Stordalen...
CTTCTAATCCGCGTTCATCGGCGTTCATCAGCGGCCCAACTTCTTTCATAAAGTCCCCGTCAGCATCTTCAAATTCGCCAGCGCCACCCGATACCTCGCCAGTCCCTCGTCGCTCCCATTGCGCGCCAGCGTGACGGTATTCTGCGCGTCCACCACTTCGAGCGCCGTCGCCTCCCCCGCCTGATAACGCAGCACCGTTAACCGCAGACTCTCCGCCGCCAGGTCCGCCGAGCTTCTGAGCGAGTCCAGTTGCCCCCTCGCCGCCTGCAACTCCGCGCGCGCCGACGCCAGATTACTTTCGAGCGTCCGCTGCGCCAGCGATAAGTCGAGCTGCGCCTGGTCGCGCTTCAATTCCGCCTGCTTCACCTTGCTCCGCGTCGCGCCCCAATTCCAGACCGGTATATTCAGCGTCAGCTGCGCGCTATAACCCAGGTTCTGGCGGCCATTCGGGAGAAAGTTCGCTTCTGTAGGCCCGCGCGCTGCGAACTGATTGGCGTCGATCCCGTAAAAAAAATCCAGTCCGAAGGACGGAAAAAATTGATACCGCGCCACGCTCACCTCATACCCCGCCTCCTCGATGCCCGCCGCCGCAGCCTTGATTTCCGGGCTGCTGGACACTCCCCCGTCCACCGCCGGAAGTTCCGAAGGCTCCAAAAAATCGTCTACCACCGCAAACTCTGAACTAAAATTTGGAAAGATCAAAATGCCGAGCGCAATGCGAGCCTTCTCAATCGCGAGCGCCGTCTCTTTGAGATCTCTCTGGCGCTGTTGCAGGTCGATCTGCGCCTTGATCACATCCGCGTGCGCGACTTCCCCGCCCTTTTCCTGTTTTTGCGTAACGTCGAAAAACCGCTCGGCCTCTTTCAAGCTAATCTGCGAGTTCGCGAACTTCCGCTGCGCCAGCACGATGGAGTAGTAGTCTTGAATCACCGTTGCGTTCAATCCGCGCACGGCGACATCCACCTTCGCCCGCGCAATCGCCTCCGCCGCCATCGCCCGCCTGATTTCGCCATGTCGCACTAAAGACAACAGTTCTTCATGAACCACCGCCTGCTCGTTATACACATGCACCCCGTCGTTGGCCACAAATACGCCGGGAGGAGTTCCATTGCCCTCCGTATAAATGAACTGATTGAACGCATTCACAGAGGGCAGCGTGGCGGCGCGAGCCTGCGCGCGATCTTCTTTGGCCTGCAACACCGCCAGATTCGCGCTCTGAATCTGCCCGCCGTATTGCCGCGCGCGTGCCAGCGCGTCAGTGAGCGAGATGGTCGGCGTTTGGGCGCACATCGCGCCCGCCAGCATGGCTCCACAAAGCCAGGTCCGCATTGATTCCCAGTGGATCATTTCATCCTGAAGATAAGCTGAAAGAGTTAAGATCATGATAATGCAGATTTTGGTCGCGGAAGATGACCGGCGTATGGCGGAGGTTCTCTCGAAGACGCTTACCGAAGAAGGTCATCAGGTGGTGATCGCACGCGATGGACGCGAAGCCTTCGAGATCGCGCTCTACTCGCCCTTCGACGTCATTGTTCTCGATGTGATGCTGCCCGTCATGAGCGGCACCGCCGTTGCACGCAAGTTGCGCGAAACTCGGAATCAAACGCCGATCCTGATGCTCACCGCCCGCGATTCCTCGGCCGATATCGTCACCGGGCTCGATTCCGGCGCCGACGATTACCTCACCAAACCTTTTTCGATCGACATTCTGCTGGCCCGCCTCCGCGCGGTGAGCCGGCGCGGCGTCATCGCACGGCCGGTATGTCTTGAAATCAGTGACGTTCGGCTCGATCCCGCCAGTCATTCTGTTACGCGCGACGGAGTAGTAGTGTCCTTGACTCCACGCGAATACCGGCTGCTCGAATTGCTCATGCGGAATCCCGGCCGGGCCATCAGTCGCGACACCATCCTCGAATCGGTGTGGGGTTTCGATAGCGGGGTGAACGAGAACACGCTCGAAGTGTTCATGCGTCTGCTGCGCGGCAAAATCGGGGAACCCAAGCTGATTCATACCGTTAGAGGTTTCGGCTACATGATGCGGGAGCCATGAGATTTCGATTAACAGCGTGGTACGCGGTGATTCTCACCGCCGGTCTCGCATTGTTTGGCGGATTGATCTGGTTATCGCTGCGCCAGCGGCTGATGGAAGAAGTCGACGAGGATCTGGCCGGCCAGGCTAGTCGATTCGAAAAATATTTCAGGACCGAAACTATTGAAACCACATCGGATAAGCAACTCCGCGCCGAGCTGAATGAATTCTGCCAGGCGCTGCCTCCGCATAGCTATATCGATTTGCAAGGACCGGCATTCGCCTTTCGCTACACGTCAGCGTCCCGCGATTTGCGGATGCTTCGACGGAAATTCGACTCTTTCGATCTGGCAGTAGGCACCTCCAGTGAGGCGGTCCAGCACACGCTTAACTTGGTGCTTTTTCTGTTACTTAGCTTGAGTCCGATCGTCATCGCAATTGCCTGCGCCGGCGGCTGGTGGCTCAGTGGGCGCGCGCTTAAACCGGTCAACGACATCACCGCCGCGGCGTTGAACATCAGCATTGAAAACCTTTCCGAGCGCCTCCCGGTCCCGAAAACGGGGGACGAGCTGGCCCGGTTGACCAATGTTCTCAATACGATGCTGGATCGCCTCGAAAGCGCGGTGAAGACTCTGTCGCAATTTGTCGCCGATGCCTCGCACGAATTCAGAACGCCGCTCGCCGTGATCCGCGCCACCGCCGAACTGGCTCTGCGGCGCGCGCGGGAGCCAGGCGCGTATCGTGAATCTTTGCAAGAGATTGCCGCCGAAGCCGAGAGAATGACGGTCCTGGTGGAGGATTTGCTGATCCTCGCCCGCAGCGATACGGGCGTCGCCGATATGCCCCTCAGCCCGTTGGACTTACAGGAAGTCTTGCAGGACGTCATTTCAGAAATGAGGAGCCTTGCCGAGGTTCGGCGGATTCATATCAAGCCGGTTTTAGGCGATCATAACGGGATGATTTCCGGGAATCGGCCCGCGCTGCACCGCCTTTTTCTGGTCCTGCTCGATAACGCCGTAAAATACTCACCCGATGGCGGCGATGTGATGGTCACATTCGCTAATAATTCCGTTGAAATCAAGGACTTCGGCGCCGGGATCAGCGAAATGGATCTGCCTCACATCTTTAAGCGCTTCTATCAGGCGGATCGCTCCCGAAGCCAGGGCGGATATGGACTGGGACTGTCTCTTGCGGAGAGCATTGTCAAAGCTCACGGGGGGTCGATCCGTGTTTCTAGCACTCCGGGAGCGGGATCGTCGTTCTTAATCGACCTTAAAACGTCAAATAGTGCTCTCTAGGAGGCCTTATTTGACCTTAAATGCGTCCAAATTTCGCTACCGCATCCTTAATGGAGTGAAATTTCTCGATAAACGGGATCATGGTGTGTTCGGTGTTATCGAGCTCCTGAGCCTTCTTTAACACCTCGGCGACGTGAGCTTTGGGAACCACCGCGATTCCGTCCTCATCGGCGGTAATCATGTCGCCAGGATTGACGCGCGCACCGGCGCAAGTGACGGGAATATTCGCGCCTGCGAAGCGATAGTGATTGATGGTGGTCGACGGAGCGACGCCGCGGCTGAAGACGGGAAATTGGAGCTTCGAGATTTGCGGCGTATCGCGCACGCTACCGTCGATGACGGCTCCGGCGAGGCCGCGATACTTCATCGCCGTCGCCATCAAGCCACCGATGCCGGCGAAGTCCGCGCCGTCTTCGAGCACCATGACGTAGACGGAACCTGCGGGCGCCGAGTCGATGGCGTCGAGCATTCCTTGCGAGGCGGACGCGCCTTCCTTGTGCTCCTCTTTCTTGAGCAGCACGGTCACGGCGGGACCGGCAAACTTTGTTTTTGAAAGAGGCCGCATCTCATGGGACATGTAATTGCGCTGGCCGTACAACTGCTCCATCGCATCGGAGACTGAGGCGACTTCGACAGCGCGGAAACCTTCGACCAGGGGATCTGCCGGAGTTTGGGCGAACAGCCAAAGAGCTGCGAGAAGCAGGGGCACGAGGGCAAGTTTTTTCATGGCGTCTCCTAAGTAAAGCCCGGTAGTTGGCGCGTGGAACAGGAATTCTACCTACTTTTCTCGGCGGGGAAGCGCGAGTCGATCGGCTTATCCGGGTTGGCGCGGACTTGCAGCACAGCGCAATGGTGGTACGTGTAGTCGCCGTCCTTATTCAGACCGTGGGCGGCCATGAACTCGACGATCTGCAGGGTACATTTAGCACAATTGATGTTGGGGATGTCGACGTCGGTTTCGAGCTCCTTGTCGAACCGAGTGGTGTGGGGAAACAACCCGTCGGCGAGGATGGGAGGAACGGGCGGGTAATGAATCGCCGCCGAAACGGATCTGGGGCCGTTAGGGGAGGCCTCGGTTTTCACTTCGGGGTCGGGTGGAAGCTCGTCACGCGAGTTCACGGCAAGAGCGACTCGATAAAATCCCGGATGAAAAACCATCTCGCGCAGTTTAATATGTAGCTTCTCGCCGCCCTGAACGTTGGTGACCGCGCCGCTGGGCTTGCCCGGATCGGCGGACGTGCCGCCGCAGGGAGCCATTTTCTGAGGATCGCCGATCTGAGATTCCTGAAGCCACGATGCGGGCTCAATCAGCCTGAAATGTGCGGCGCCTTGGGGAGCAAGGATCGCGCACGCAGCGGAGCCCAATAGCAAACCTTGAAACAGTTTCATTCAAATCCTCCTTGGAGAAAGCGGACGACTGTTTTGACTATACGGCATTCCGATTACGGAGACTTTCGCGTTTGTCCGCATGCTCACGCATGGCGGTTCAGGCAGTATAGAATCGTTGCGAGGGCGAATCACGACCAACGTGAAATTTCGTCTCCTCGCGATTTGATCCCACCAAATAGCGTGTAGCTGCCGCGCCCATTTTGGCTCGTCCGCTAAGTGCGATCAACCGAAGGCGGAGTCGTTCGTGTAAGTTCATTAGGTGAAGCACTCTTCATGCGGGCCCCCCGCGGTCCTGTGTGGGACCGTCTGCGGTAACATAGTTTGGATTTCATCCCGGTAGCGAATGGCCTATACTCTACAAGCCCTCGCCGGTGGCGAGCCAGTGCGCACATACCGGACCCAACTCGGCCAGCGCTTTCGCCTCGTATGCCGCGGACTCCTCTGCTGTGAGCGTCTCGCGCCAGCGTCCGTTGGTGCCTTTGTTGATGAACGTCTTCGTTCCGCCGGTCCACAAGGCTCCGCCCATCGGAACAATTTTTTCGCCGTGTTCCTTCATCCAGTCGAAGGTGCAATGCTCGATGATGGTGGGCCACTTGGATTCGTCGATCGGTATTTCCAGAAATTTGGCGATACGCCGCATTTCCTGGGGCATGTGCTTTTTCAACACGTCGAAGTGGACCATCAGCACATTCGGCAGGTTCCGGGTTTCCCACCAGGTCCGCACGTTGTCCCACAGCGACCAGTACGGGAATCCATCCCGATCCAGCCAGGTATGCCAGTACGCGCGAATGTCGGCAGTCGGACGCTCAAGCGGCGGCCCCACGCGGCCGGGGCTGTTGTTCAGCGCATCGTACATGGCGTCATTGCCCATCGCGTGGTGATTGTAGAGGCTCCACAAGACGTCGCGGCCATCGCGGCCAATGTAGATATATTTTGCGCTTGGAGAGTAGACCAGGGCATCGACCGGCAGATGAGTCTTGACGAAGCGGCGGTGCGTCTGCGCCTCCACGGCAGCCAGCTTGATCTCTTTCGGGGGAAGCCGGAAGTCGATCCATGGGGACATCGCCTGCGTGTCCTGCTCCGTGTCGCCGGCGAACAGCATCTGCGAGACGATCTGCTGCATCCATGTCGTGCCGGACTTGGCATACGTCGAAATGATGATGTCATCATCCCGGAACTTAAAGTCGTTCCAAACCGTGGAATCGATATGCTGGTTGTGCATCTCCTTCGTCTTCTGCGGCCAAGCCATTTCCATCGCGCCCCCTTTTTTCGTCCCATTCCGCGGGTCCGCACCCGGCCGCGCCCCGTTCGCGCTCCGGTACCCGGCCTGTCTCTGGTTTGGGTCAATCCATTAGATCACTGTTGTTCACTAGCCGCAAGTCGAGGAGAAGGGGTTAGGACGAGTGTCTGATGAGAGGTGCGCGATATGATGATCAAACTGTTTTTGGGGGTATCGACCATGGCAGCTCTTTTCGCGAGTTCGGAGGAAGTCTCCTTCCCCAACGAGGACGGCGGTGTCGTTCATGCCGATCTTTACGGCGCGGGAGACCGCGGCGTGGTGCTGGCCCACGGCATGAAGTTCGACAAGGCGAGTTGGAAAGAGCAGGCCGTCCAGTTGACGAACGCGGGTTACCACGTCGCGGCGATCGATTTCCGCGGCTACGGCAAGTCGAACGGCGGACCGAAATCTCAATCGCCACGCGATGAGATGTATCTCGACGTGCTCGCCGCGGCCACGTATCTTCGAGGACATGGAGCGAAGACCGTCGCGGTGGCCGGCGCGAGCATGGGCGGAGGCGCGTCGGCGAATGCGGCCGTCAAGGGCAATCCCGCCACGATCGATTGCCTGATTTTATTGGCGCCGGTGCCGATCGAGAACCCGGAACGAATTACTGTGCCGAAACTATATGCGACGGCGCAGGGCGATCCGATCACGCCGCAAGTGAAGGAGCAGTATGCGAAAGCACCGCAGCCCAAGGAGATGCTGCTGCTGGAGGGATCGGCGCACGCGCAATTCCTCTTCACTACCGATCAGAACGCGCGGCTGATGAAAGCGATCCTACGATTCCTGTCCGCAGCTAGTAAATCGTAAGGTCCCGGCCGTTCACAACCGCGCCGTTATAGGCTCGGCGGATTTCCTTTTCGAGGTCCACTCCTTCCCGGGGCCCAAAGTACAACTGGTGATACAGCACCAGCAGCGTGGGCTTCGCCTTCGACGCCAGTTCGGCGAGCTGCTTGGTGGAGGTGTGAAACGTCGCATGGTACTGGCCGCGGCGAGTTCCGAAGACCAGATCGAAGCGATCGGCTGAATACACTTCGTGCACCAGAACGTCGCACCCTTGGCACGCTTCGAGGATCGCGTTGCTGGGAGCGGTGTCTCCTGAGATGACAATCGATCGGCCCGCGGCATCGATCGCGTAGCCAAAAGCCTGAGGCCACATACCATGTGGAACCGAAATGGCGCGCACCGTGACGTTCGCATCGCGGTACACAGGTCCGGCGGCGGAGATCTCATTGGAAATTTCATGGACGTTCACGGCTAACGCGCGCCTGCTGAGGCCTTCGGGACCCTCCGTGCGTATCTGGATATCGGCGGCATACGCTTCTTTCAGATGTTCGGTCATCGCCGCCATGCCCACGGGACCGTAGACCTCGAGCGGCCGTCCGCGGCCCACCACCCACGGAGTGAGCATGAGATCCGGATATCCGAGCGTATGGTCGGAGTGAAGGTGCGTGATGAACAGCCGCGTGAGGTTGGTGGCATCCAGCGCGGCGATCCCGAACTTCTCGGCGGCCGCCTGGGCGCGGCGGACGACACCGGGGCCTGCGTCGAACAGATACGCCTGGCCGTTGACCACCACGGCAACACACGGGCCGGAACTGGACGGATCTGGAATCGGAGTGCCCGAGCCCAAGATGATCACCTTCGCGCCCCCTGCCGGGAATGCGGCGGGCGCCATGATCAGCAGCCCCGCCATCGCATGAAGAAAACCCGGGGCTCTAGGTGGCACGGTGGTCAGTGTAACAGGACCAGGGTGTAGAATGTCCCAAGCCCTCTCGTCTAAAGGAGATTCTTGATGAAAACACCGTCCGCCTCGACCGCTGCCGCCGTGGCGCCGGTTGTCGATGGTCCTGACCCGGGCCGGTGGAGGTCGCTGGCGGTGATTCTGGCGGCGGCTTTTCTGGTCGGCCTGGACTTCTTCGTGGTGAACGTCTCGATTCCGTCCATCCGCGCGGATCTGCACGCGACCTTCGCCGAGATTCAATTGGTGATCGCCAGCTACGGGCTCACCTATTCGGTGCTGCTGATTTCTGGCGGCCGGCTCGGAGACATCTACGGACGTAAGCGGATGTTCATTTGGGGCGTAGCCGCGTTCACCGCGGCATCGATGCTATGCGGTCTGGCGCCGTCTCCGGTTTTTCTGATCGCCGCCAGGGTACTCCAGGGGGTCTCCGCATCCATGCTGTTCCCGCAGGTGTTGGCGATCATGCAAGTCACCTTCCCGCAAAGCGAAAGGGCGAAGGCGTTCGGATTGTTCGGCACGGTGATCGGCACGGCCTCCTTCTCGGGAAACGTTCTGGGAGGACTCCTGGTGAGCGCGAACGTTTTCGGTTTGAGCTGGAGGCCGATCTTTCTCATCAACCTGCCGGTCGGCCTGCTCACCGTGGTAGCGGCGGCAAAGCTGGTCAAGGAATCGCGCTCGCCGAAGGCGCGCCGGCTCGATCTGGGCGGCGTTGCGATCCTGACGCTGGCGCTGACGCTACTGCTCTATCCGCTGATTCAGGGGCGCGAGGCGGGATGGCCGGCGTGGGCGTTTGTGTGTCTGGCCGTGTTCCCTCCGATGATGTACGTATTCGTCCAATACGAGAAGCGGGTGACGGCCAGCGGAGGCTCGCCGCTGGTGGAACTGGACCTCTTTGAGGACCGGGCGTTCGTGATCGGCCTGTTTAGCGGAATGAGCTTTTTCAGCGGAGCGGCTGCGTTCTTCCTGATCTCCACTGTTTTTCTTCAGAACGGACTCGGCTTTTCCGCAAAAGAAGCGGGACTGACGTTTGCCTGGTTCGCCATCGCATTCGTCGGAAGCTCGCTCGCCTCGGTCCGAATACAGCCGACGCTCGGCAGCCGCATTATCAACCTCGGCGCGGCGATGATGATCACCGGTCTCACCTCGCTGCTGGTGCTGACGGCGTGGCGCGGCGCCTCGCTCGCCGGACTGGAGCTGGCGCCGGCGCTGCTGATCTACGGCACCGGGCAGGGCTTCGTGATGCCGACCTTGGTCAGTACGATCCTGATCAACATCAAAGGGCACGACGCCGGATCGGCGTCCGGTGTGCTCAGCACCGTGCAGCAGGCGTCCTTTGCAACCGGAGTGGCCATCATCGGCACGGTGTTCTTCAGCGTGCTCGGAACGCTAACGTCGACCGAGGCGTTCGTTCACGCGCTGCGTGTCGCCTTGTCGGTAAACATCTGCCTGTTGATGGTGACCTTCACCCTCATCCTGCAAATCCCGCGGTTCCCGGCACGCGATGGCGTCCGCTAGCGAACCGGAGGCGTATACAAGTCCACCACGCGGTTGCCGCGGTAGATGAGGGCGCCCGAAATTTCCAAAATGTAGATCACCTTTCCTTCCGGCGTGACCTCGATGGCGCGCGCGCCGAACGAAACATCTTTGATCAAGGCGCTCGTGGTGAAGTGAAAATTGCCGTTGCTCAGGCGTTGTGCGGATCCGAGGAACGGACAGGAGCGCTGAACAACGCCACCAGCGGGTTCGCCGTGAGCGTGGTCACCGGCTGCTGTCCGGAGGCGCGCGCCACGATCTGAAACGGCAATTCGCTCTCCGCCGTCATCTTCACGCGCGCCTGATGCTCGAACAACTCGGGGCGCCAGTTGAACCCCGCCTCGGGGCGCTGAAATCGCGCATCACGCGGAAGGGCGACCCGTCCACGCTCACGCGAAACCGGAATCGAAGCTTGGGCAAGAACTTAAAGGGACCGCCATCGACTTTTGCCAGCGCCGCCAATCCGATGACGGTCCCCACTGGCTGAGGAGAAGCCAGCGTGAGGACAATCCGGACGGCGGGCGCGGACCAGCAGACGGGAAGACACGCGGCGGCGACAATCATCGTGGTGAGGCGCATAGGTTAGATGCTCAGTATGTCACACCGTTTTTATGTAGAGGCAGCCGCGGCTGCTATGATAATCCGATCGTCCAGACCGGGCGACGGAAGCGAAGGCGGCTAATTGGAATTCATACTGGGGTTTCTGATTGCGTGCGCGGTCGGCCTGACGGGAGTTGGGGCTGGCAGCATCACTGCGCCCGTGCTAATCCTGTTCTTTCACCTGAAACCAGCCGTTGCCGTCGGAACCGCGCTCAGCTTCTCGGCTGCGATCAAATTCGCAGTCCTTCCGCTGTATCTCAAGCGCAAGCAAGTGGACTACCGGATCTTGGGGATGCTCTGCCTGGGCGGCATTCCAGGTGTCCTGGTGGGCGTGCACCTGCTGAGCCAGCTGGACACAAAAAGTCATGAGGGCGGCATCTTTCTGCTGCTCGGGAGCACGATTTTCATCGTCTCTATGGGCAGTTTGTACCGGACGATTCGCAACCGGCTGACGGCCGCCCACGCCGATCACGCCCGATGGCTTCCGCCGATCGCCGCGATCATCGGCGGCGAAGTGGGCTTTTCGTCGGCCGGCGCGGGCGCTCTGGGTGCGCTTGTGCTTCTGAACCTGACCACGCTGACGGCGGCCCAGGTGGTCGGCACGGACATGGTGTTCGGCTTCACGGTCTCGACGATCGGTGGGAGCCTGCATCTCATTGCGGGTCAATACGACAAGCTGATCATGATTAAACTCGTGGTGGGCGGAGTCGCGGGCGCGCTGACCGGAGCGATGCTGTCCTCGGTGATCCCGCCGCGGCCTCTCCGGCTGGCGCTCAGCGTATGGCTGGCGATTCTCGGCTTGCAGCTGTGCTGGAAAGCCCTGCCCTAAGGGGTCCTGACGCATCCTCCCCTGGTTGTGGCATACTTGCTCACCATGCGTCAGCCACTGGTGTCACTCCTTGTTTTGTCCGCACTGTGCTCTTACGGAGCCGCAGCCCCGCTGGGGGTTCATCTTCGTACGACCCTGCCGTCGCCGCAGCCTGTCGGGGCCTCGATTGGCCTGACGCCGCGCCTCGAAAACGTTTCGAAGGGGATGCTCGTTTTCCGTTACTCGGTCAGCGTCAACGGCGGACCGTTCCGCATCATCCGCGACTTCAGCCAGCAGCGCGACTTCACCTGGGCGCCCGAATTGTACGAGCACGCCGCGACCGTCCGCGTCACCGCCCGCAATAACGAGAGCAAGGAAACGGCCCAGGACGAGATGCGGTTCCAGATCTTGTCGCGCATCAAGGGCAAGGCCCTTGTGGTCACGCCGTCCGCGCATCCGCTGATCGCCCTATTCAGCGCGCCGCCCTGTGCGGCCGGGACCCGTTTCCGCGTTGCATTCCACGCTGACGGCGAAGAGGTCATCACCCGCACATCAGCCCAGCCGTGCGGCGGCTCCGTTAGCAGCAACATCTGGGTCGCCGGCATGCGATCCGACACCGAGTACCGGCTGCGTCCGGAATGGGAGACCGGCGCCAACGTAAAATCGGGTGACTCGGCGCCGTTCCACACGGGCCTGCTCGACGGTGACACCGCACCCGTGTCCGTCTCTGTGCGGTACGCCGGCGGATCTGCCGCTTCCAATCCTGTGCTGGTCTACAGCGCCACGGCGCTGGGCGGCGGCAAACGGCCGTTCGCCACCGATCTCCAGGGCCGCGTGATCTGGTCTTTGCCCACGACGGATATGCTCACCCGCGTCCTTCCAGGCGGCCATTTTCTGGCAATTGGAGAGGGACAAAATTCCGTAAACAGCACTAAGGACGAACAGTTGCTGCGGGAACTGGACCTGACCGGCAATATCGTCCGCGAAACCAACGCCGGGCGGGTGGCCGAACAGTTGGAGAGCCATGGCATCCATTCCGATTGCCGGATCGGCGGGAAGGAATGTGTATCGGGCTTCCACCATGAAGCCGTTCGTTTGCCGAATGGCCATACGCTGGTCATCGCCGGTATGGAAAGGATGATGCCCGCGGGCACTCAGGGCTCGAAGGACCCCGTCGATATCCTCGGCGACATTATCGTGGACCTCGACGAGGAGTTTCAGGTGGCGAACGTCTGGAAAGAGTATGAGCAACTCGACATCACTCGCAAGTCGGTGTTCGACGCCAAGTGCAAGACGGGCGGAGGAGGATGTCCGCCGGTTTTGCTCGCTCCCGAAGCATACGGTTGGACCCATAGCAACTCGCTGAATTACATCCCCTCCACTGGCGACTTCCTTGTCTCGATTCCCGAACAGGACTGGATTGTGAAAGTGGATTGGAAAAACGGAAAGGGCAGCGGCAAGATCCTCTGGCGCCTCGGCAAGGGCGGGGATTTCAAAGCGGAGGCCAAGGATCCGAGCCCCTGGTTCTCCTACGCGCACGATGTGGGCTTTGAACCGGCCGACTCCAACACTCTAACGCTGATGGACGACAACCACTTCAACCATGGAAAAGACAACAAAATCCAAAGCCGCGCGCAGGTGTGGACCCTCGACGAACAGAACCTGAAAGCCACCCTCAGCTATAGCGCGGACCTCGGCGGCTACTCGATCTGCTGTGGAACTATGCAGACTTTAAAAGGCGGCGGGTACAGCTCAGTGGCGGGTTGGATCGATCCGGCTTCACCCCATGGCCGGGCAGTGGAGGTCGACAAAGACGGAAAGACCGTTTTCGCCATTGAGCTCGAGGGTGTCATTGCGTACCGCACTTTCCGGCTGAGCGACATGTACTCGCACCCGGTGAAGTAGCCCAAGCACTCTTCGAATTCGTGAGATACTGGAACGCCATGCGCCAGCCAGTGGGATTCTTTCTCTTATTTGCCGCGTTGGGTTACAGCGCGGCCGGGGCTCCGCTTGCCGTTCGGCTCGTCACCACTTTGCCGTCGCCGCAGCCGGTCGGCGTTCCCATCGGTCTGTCGCCCCGCCTCGAAAACGTAGCGAAGGGCATGATTGTCGTCCGCTATGAGTTTAGCGTCAACGGCGGGCCGTTCCACATGGTTCGCGACTTCAGCCAGCGGAGGGATTTTGCCTGGGCCCCCCCGTTGTACGAGCACAGCGCGACCATCCGCGTTACCGTTCGTAACAACGAGACAAAAGAAACTGTCGCGGCGGACACGCCGTTTCAGATTGTGCCGCGCGTGAAAGGCGCGATGCCCATCGTTGCGGCGACCTCGCATCCGCTGATTGCGCTGTTCAGCGCTCCTGCCTGTCCGGAAGGAAGCCGGTTCCGCGTCTCCTTCCGGTCGGAAGGAGAGGAGCCCGCCGAAACGCCGGCCCAAGCCTGCCGCGGCTCCATAAGTAACAACGTTCTGGTCGCCGGCATGCGAGCCGATACCGAATACAAGCTGCGCCAGGAAGTGACCTCCCCTGGAAAGGTAACCCACGGCGACTGGCTGCCGTTCCGGACAGGAGTCCTCGACGGCGATTTCGCTCCCGTGGCGGTCGCTGTACCGCGCGCCAGCGGATCTGTACCGTCCGCCCCGGTGGCGATCTTCAGCGCCGCTTCGGCCAGCGCCGGCAGACGGCCGTTCGCGACGGATCTTCAGGGTCGCGTGATCTGGTATCTGCGCTCCGGCGATTTCATGACCCGCGTGCTCCCCGGAGGCCGTTTTCTGGTTCTCGCGGACGGTCAGAACACGGTTAACGCCATCCTGCGGAATCAAGTGTTGCGCGAACTGGACCTCGCCGGAAACATCATCCGCGAGACGAACGTCGGCCGCGTCGCGGAGCAACTGGAATCCCGCGGCATCCACTCCGATTGCAAAAAGGGCGGCAAGGAGTGCGTCTCTGGTTTCCATCACGAGGCGATCGCCTTGCCGAACGGCCACTTTCTGGCCGTCGCCGGACTGGAGCGGATGATGCCCGCTGGAACCCAGGGATCGAAAGAGCCGGTTGATATTCTCGGTGACCTGATTATTGAGCTGGATGAAGAGCTTCAGGTCACGGGCCTCTGGAATAATTTCGATCATCTCGATGTGAACCGGGCCTCCCGCTACGACTCCAAGTGCAAGGAAGGCGCCGGTGCAGGAGGGTGCGCGTCGGTATTCCTCGCTGCGGAAGCCAACGGCTGGACTCACAGTAACGCGGTCAACTACATCGCGTCCAGCGGCGATTTCCTGGTGTCCATGCCGGATCAGAATTGGGTGATCAAGGTCGACTACAAGAACGGCAAAGGTAGCGGGAAAGTTCTCTGGCGCCTGGGAGAAGAGGGCGATTTCACGGCGAAGTCCGACGATCCGCATCCCTGGTTTTCCTATCAGCACGACGCAGGTTTCGACCCCCCGGGCTCAAACATGATCACCCTTTTGGACAATGGACACGTCCGTTTCGATAAGGACAAGACTTCCCAGACGCGGGGCCAGAAGTGGCTGCTCGACGAAGAGCACCTTACGGCGACCCTGGTCTACAATGCCAAGCTCCAGGTCTACTCGCCCGCTGTTGGAGCCGCGCAGTCGTTGAAGAACGGCGGCTACAGTTTCAACGCCGGTTACGTCGACAACGCGATTTCGCCATACGGCCGGATGGTAGAAACCGGTTCGGATAACAGGGTCGTTTTTGCGATCGACGTATACGGACTCAATGTTTATCGCAGCTACCGCGTCGACGATATGTATTCCGCCCCCGCCAAAACCCCGGTCAATTAAAGAGGATGCATTTGATCGACCTGCACACACACACGGACCGTTCGGACGGATCCACACCGCCGTGCGATCTGGTGCGCGAGGCTGCTTCTGAAGGCCTAAGGGCGCTCGCCATCGCCGATCACGATACGCTGGCGGGCTATGACGCCGCGTCTCCCATGGCCGCCGATTGCGGCGTCGAACTGGTCTGCGCCGTGGAGCTCAGTACACGTCTGAGTGAAAATCGCAAGCCCGGCAAGCGCGAGCGGTCCGTGCACGTCCTGGGCTACTGGATACTCTCGGAGCCGACCGCGGAGTTCCGCCGCTACCTCGAAACCCAACAGGCCAGTCGCCGCAAGCGCAATGTCGATCTTGTGGCGAAGTTGCGGCAACTGGGTGTGTCCATCACGCTCGAGGACGCGGAAGTCTACGGCCGCAACCAGGTTGGACGCCCCCATTTCGCGCGCGTGCTTCTTGACAAAGGATATGTATCGAATATGCAGGAGGCCTTCGACGTCTATCTGGCCGACGAGGCAAGGGGCGCCGTGGACCGTGATGAGCCGACCCTCGAGGAAGGTATCCGGAGCATCAAAGAAGGCGGAGGCATGGCCTCCCTTGCTCATCCCATCCGGCTTCCGCAGAGCGGCGCCGACCTGGAGCGCATGGTCGAGCAGCTTATCGAAGTCGGCCTCGAAGGAATCGAGGTCTTCCACAGCGAGCACTCTCCGACCGATTGCGCCGAGTTCGCGGCCATCGCCCGCCGCTTTGGCCTCGTCCCCACCGGCGGCACGGATTACCACGGAGACAACAAACCCGGAATCCGCCTCGGAAGCGGGATAGACGGCAACGTCCGCCTGCCGTATCGTTTTCTTGAAGAAATGAGGGATATCTCCGCGGGAAAGCGACAGACAACCGTATGACCGAAGGCTTGACACTGACTCACCTGCGACTGCTGGAGGCGGAGAGCATCCACATTATGCGCGAAGTGGTCGCGGAGTTCCAGCGGCCGGTCATGCTGTACTCCATCGGCAAGGATTCCTCGGTGATGGTGCGCCTGGCGCAGAAAGCATTTTCGCCTGGGCGGATCCCGTTCCCGCTGCTGCATGTGGACACCACCTACAAATTCCGCGAGATGATCGAGTTTCGCGACCGCTTCTGCGCCGACATCGGAGCCAGGCTGATCGTGCACACGAATCAGTCGGCCGTCGATGCGGGCGCGAACCCGTGGGACCTCGGCACGCAGAAATGCTGCGGATTCTTGAAGACCCGCGCGCTTCTCAATGCGCTGGCGGCGGGCGAGTTCGATGCCGCCGTTGGTGGTGCGCGCCGCGACGAAGAAAAATCCCGCGCCAAGGAGCGCGTGTATTCGTTCCGGGACCCGCATGGCCAGTGGGATCCGAAAAACCAGCGGCCGGAGCTTTGGAACCTCTATAACTCGCGGTTGAACCCCGGTGAGAGCATCCGCGTCTTCCCCCTCTCCAACTGGACCGAACTGGACGTCTGGCAATACATTCACCTCGAGAGCATCCCTATCGTGCCTCTGTACTTCGCAAAGGAGCGCGAGATGGTGGTGCGGAGATCGTCTCTGATTCCAGTCGAGAGGGATATTCCGCTGCTGCCCGGCGAGCGCAAAGAAATGGTGATGTGCCGGATGCGCTCCCTCGGATGCAGCCCGTGCACCGGGGCCATCCGCTCCGATGCCGACACACTGCCGAAAATCATCGAGGAGATGATGTTGTTCCGCCGCTCCGAGCGCGAGAACCGCGTCATCGACTTCGACCAGGAAGGTTCGATGGAGATCAAGAAGCGGGAGGGGTACTTCTAACGTGTCCCAGCCCTCCGAAACGTTAAGCGGAATCGACCTCTTCCTGCGCCGCGAGGAAGAAAAGGACCTGCTCCGTTTCCTCACCTGCGGTAGCGTCGACGATGGAAAATCCACGCTCATCGGCCGCCTCCTGTTCGACTCGAAAGGAGTCTACGAGGACCAGCTCAGTGCCATCACCAAAGCCACCGTCAACGAAACCGCGGGCGCAATGGACTTCGCGCTGCTCACCGACGGATTGCGTGCCGAGCGCGAACAAGGCATCACCATCGACGTCGCCTACCGGTATTTCTCCACGCCCAAGCGGAAGTTCATCATCGCCGATACGCCGGGCCACGAACAGTACACGCGCAACATGGCCACCGGAGCCTCCACCGCGAACCTGGCCATCGTGCTGATCGACGCGCGCAACGGCGTCCTCTCGCAGTCCCGCCGCCACGCGTTCATCGCGTCGCTGCTGGGCATCCACCACGTGGTGGTCGCGGTGAACAAAATGGATCTGGTCGACTACAGCGAGGAGGTCTTTGACCGGATTTGCTCGGAATTCAGCAATTTCGCCTCGCAACTGCAATTGCCCGACCTGTATTTCATCCCGGTGAGCGCGCTGCTCGGGGACAACATCGTCACCAAGAGCGAAAACATGCCGTGGTTCGGCGGCTCCAGCCTGCTGCACCACCTGGAAACCGTGCACATCGCCAGCGACCGCAATTTCTCCGAGATGCGCTTCCCGGTGCAGCTTGTGCTGCGTCCGAACCAGGAGTTCCGCGGCTATGCCGGCCAGATGGCATCGGGAGTCCTCAAGCCGGGCGACCCCGTCATGGTGCTGCCGTCCGGCCGCGGTTCGCGCGTGAAATCCATCGCCACCTACGATGGCGAAGTCGCGCGAGCCTTTCCGCCGATGTCGGTGACTGTGTGCCTCGAAGATGAGGTGGACATCAGCCGCGGCAACATGCTGGTGCCGCCCTCCCATCCGCCCCACGTCACGCGATGCATCGACGCGCGCCTGGTCTGGATGGGGAACCAGCCTCTGGACCTTCGCCGGCAGTACATCATCAAGCACACCACTCAGTCTGTGAAGGCGCAGGTCCGTTTCATCCGCTACCGCGTGAACATCAATACGCTGGAGCGGCAGCCGGCCTCGGAGCTGAACCTCAACGAAATCGGAACCGTGGTCATCGACACCCATTCGCCCCTCTTCGTCGATCAGTACCGCCGCAACCGCATCACCGGCAGCTTCGTGATGGTGGACCCGATCTCGAACGCCACCGTCGCCGCCGGCATGGTGACCGGGCGCGACCCGAGAGCCGCCGAGCCGGCGGTGCGGGAGGCGCAACCGGTCGAGTCGGATCTGATTCCGGCACTGGATCGCCAGAATCGCATCGGGCACCGGGCGGTGCTGGTCTGGCTGAACGGCGGAGCCGGCCTCGCCTACGCCGTCGAGCGTGAACTCTTCAACCGCGGCTACCTCACGCATGTGATCGCCGCCCAAACCGACGGAAGCGTGATGCTGGAGCTCGCGCACAACCTGACCGCGGCCGGGCTCGTGACCATTTGTGCCGCCGATTTTCTCTATGAAGTGGAGCGCGAGCGAGCCGGGGCATTGATGGACGCCCCGCAGTTCGTCGATCTCGATGCTTCACTCTTCGACACTCCGGAAGCCGCCGCGAAGGCGGTCGCGGAGAAGCTGGCCAGAAGGGGAATCACCCCGGCCGAATTCCAGGGATGAGATTGGAGCTCAGTATGGAAGCCGGTTGCACCTTATGGTTCACGGGAATGTCGGGGAGCGGGAAGAGCACGCTGTCGAGCCTGGTCGCCGCCCGGTTGCGCGCCATGCGCGCCCGGGTGGAGCTGATCGACGGCGATGTCGTCCGCACCCAGTTGTGCCACGGCCTCGGGTTTAGCAAGGACGACCGCCAGGAAAACATTCGCCGCATCGGCTTCGTCTGCGAACTGCTTTCGCGCAACGGCGTGATTGCGATCGCAGCGGCGATTTCTCCCTACCGCGCGTGCCGAGACGAGCTGCGATCCCGGATCGTAAACTTCATCGAAATCTATATGCAATGCCCGGTCGAAGTTCTGGTGGAACGCGACGTCAAGGGACTGTACAAGAAAGCCATCGCTGGAGAGATCCCCCACTTCACCGGCATCTCCGACCCCTACGAGGCTCCTGCGGCGCCCGAAGTGACGATTGACTCTTCCAAGGACAGCCTGGAGGACAGCGTCGCCTCCATTCTGCGCGTCCTCGAAGCGCGGGGGATCATTGCGCCGCAGCGCGAGTCCGTCCCCAGCGGAGCGGGCAGGTAACGCGGTCTTCCAGCGAAGATCTTCGTCTCTTGTTTGCTGCTGTCGGCCGCCGCCTGGGCGCAGGGCCGCATCCAGGTTCATCGATACATCCAAGGCCGCTTTACAGACCAGAAGGCGTTCTGGACCGGCTGGAGATCCGACGAGCCCGGCTGATTGTTTTCGGAGATCCGTTTTCCGAGCTCTCTCATAACGTCCAGGTGGATGTTTTTTGTTTTAAAAAGCCTTATCTCTTGGACGCCCCTTGACCTGGAAGCCGGACAGCGCATTCCATCTCAGGCCGGCCAGCTCAAGATCCCTTTCAGCCCGTAGAGTCTGCTCGCCGATAATCTCGAGATCCCGATTGAGTGAACCCGTGCCGTAAACTTGCTCGCGCCTGGCCGGGACACGGGCGTGCAGGGGCGCGATTTAGGTCTACAGGTGTCCGGTAAATCGGAGCGCGGCAACCGGCCTTGGTTGGAATACGCGGCGGGCATTTTCCGTGACCAGACTTTGATCTATTCGCCGGCAGAGCACTTTCGCGCCGCGGCCGGTAGGGTCCTGTTGCATCCGGTGCGTGGATTAGCCGTTGGCGCGGACTGGTACGGAAGCATCTCCGTTTCCCGCGGACCCGTCAAGCGAAGGAGCGAAGCGGAAGGCAGCTACAAATGGAAATCGCTCACCCTTCAGTCGGAGTAGATCTGGGCGCGCAACGTCAAATTGGACCCCAGCGGCGGATCCGCGCTCGGCGGATGGCGTTTCGATAAACACTGGGAAGGGATGACCCACGTGGAATGGCTTTTCTATCAGCAACACACAAATAGCGCACTGCCGGACATCGGGCAGATTCGGGTCGGCCGGAGGCTTGCTGGATTAAAGGCCAAATAAAGGACCGCTGCGGAAGTAAAATGGCGAGATAGGGTCATTAAAGTACTGCAGGTAACAGATTAGAGTGGCTCCATCCGGTCGCGCAGCAAATCCTCAAGGTCGATGATCTTTTCGCCGAGCCCGTTCAGCTTCCGTGACAGGGCTTGAATCTCGGCTTCCGCCCGGCGGTTGACGTCGTAATCCAGTTCGCCACGCAGCCGGTCCCGGGTGTCCTGCCGGTTCTGGCTCATCATGATCACCGGAGCCTGAATGGCGGCCAGCATCGAAAGGAACAAGTTCAGCAGAATGAATGGATACGGATCCCACGCGGACTTCCCCAGCAAGATGTTGATGGCGCTGTAAACAACCAGAACCCCGGTAAACGCGATAATGAAGGACCAGGAGCCTCCGAAGCGCGCAACAACGTCCGCGATCCTCTCGCCGGCCGTCATTTTGCCCTCAATCACCTCATTCGGATTGCGGAAGGAGCGCACCCGCACCAAGGCCTGCGTCGAGTGAATCTGCCGCCCAAGTGCAGCCAGCATGTCCATGCCAGCTTGGGGTTTACGCTCCAGCAAAATGGCGATATGCTTGCGGTCGACCTCCATGCAAACCGACTCATGGACCGCGATGGCGCTGGTTTGATGCGGCGTCTGATCGAGCATGGAAGCGAATCCGAACAATTCGCCCTTGGCGGCCGGTTCACCGACGATTACTTCCTGATGGTCCGCGTCAACCGTGGTCACACGGACTTTGCCTTTCACCATGACATAAGCCTGACCGCCTGGATCGTCCATCTTATAGATTCGCTGGCGTTCCGCGAAGGTCACCAACTCGACTTGGGCCGCCAACACGGCCATCTCTTCGTCGTCCAGGAGAGCAAAAAGGGGGATGTCTCTCAAAAGTTTCGGATTGCACGGCATTTGCTATTCTAAACACATGTCGCAAAAGGGCGTTGATCATCATCTGAAAGCTGCGGAACTCCTCGAGCACGCCGCCAAGCACCAGCGCAGCGCCGCCAAATACCACGGCAGCGGGGAATTCGAAAAAGCGGCCCATCATGCCATGATTTCCCACGGCCACCTGGTTCACGCGGTAGAGCACGTCGAAGGTGCGAGCAAGCACATGTCGGAAAGCCACGATTCGCACGAATAAGGTCCGCTCATTGCCAAAACAGGCCCGTTCGTAGGATTTTTCCCCATCGTGTATTGCGATCGCCGTCATAATAGGCGATTACCCTAATAATGAAGTCCCGGCGAATCGCGGTCGTTACGGTCCTGCTCGCACTCCCTGCGCTCTCGCAGGATAGATCGATCTCGAAAGAAGATGCGGTGCGAATCGCGCTCGCCTACAATCAGTCGTTGCGCGCGAACCGATTCAATATCGATCAATCGAAGGCGAACGAAGTCACTGCCTCGCTGAAGCCGAATCCGTCTATCAGCGTGGGCGCCGATGCTTTCCCGATTTTTGCTCCACAAACCATCCGCTTCAATACTCAAATCTACTCGGCCAGCCTCAGTTACACGGTGGAAAGGGGCGGCAAGCGGGAAAAACGCGTGGTGGTGGCGAAGGACAATACCCAGATCGCCGCGCAGACCGTAACCGACAATGAGCGGACCCTGAGATTTCAAGTTGTCCAGGCGTTCATCAACGTCCTGCTGGCGAAATCCGTTTTGGTGCTGGCCAAAGACGATCTGGCGAACTTTTCGCAGGAGGTTGACCTGAATCACGCGCGCCTGGTGGCGGGAGATCTGGCGGAAGGCGATTACCTCAAGCTCTCGATTCAGAAACTTCAGTTCGAGCAAGACGTCTCCGCCGCGGCTTTGGGCCTGGTGCAGGCGAGGGCGACATTACGGCAATTATTGGGCTACCAGTCGGTGACGGACGATTTCGACGTGAAGGGAACGCTGGTTCACACCAAGCCTTCCGTCACCATGGAGGATCTTGAGAAGAAGGCGCTCGAGTCCAGGCCCGATCTACGGGCCGCGCACACCGGCGTGACGCTCGCGAACGATACGGTTTCGCTGGCTTTTGGGAATCGCGCGCGCGATTGGACGTGGGGCGGTGATTATTCGTTCCAGTCGCCTACCCAAAGCGGAGCGGGCGTGTCGTTTTCCATTGACCTTCCCATTCACGACCGCAATCAGGGTGAGATTGCGCGCAGCGAGGCCGCGGCGAAGCAGTCCATCGAAACGGAAGCGTCGACAAAAGTAGGCGTGCAGACCGACGTCGTCAATGCGTATTACGGACTTAAGAGCAATGAAGAGATCGTGGACCTCTATGAGAGCGGGTATCTCAAACAGGCCTCCGATTCCCGCGATATCAGCACTTACGCCTTTCAACGCGGCGCGGCGTCGATTCTCGATCTTCTCGACGCCGAGCGCAGTTACCGGGCGACGCAGCTTGCGTATCGGCAGGCGCTGGCGGCACAGATGATCGCGATCGAGCAGCTGAATCAAGCCGCGGGAGCGCAGGTGATCCAGTGAAGTTCTTTATCGTAATCGCAGCGCTGCTGACTGGTTCGTGCGGTCTCTACAAAAAAGCTCCACCGCCTCCCGCTGAGGCGCAGACCGATGAAGCCGCGCTATTTGAAGTGCCGGCGAAACAACTCCCGCATCTGAAAATCGTCGACGTGAAGAAGACGTCCTGGTCGACGGTGGTTCGTACCACGGGAACGGTAGATTGGGACGCGGATCACACCACCCAGGCGATCACGCAGGTGAACGGGCCGATTTCGAGATTGCTGGTGGACCTGGGCTCCCGCGTCACCGCAGGGCAACCGCTGCTCTATGTATCGAGCACCGATGTCGCCAGTGCAATTTCAACCTACAAGAAGGCTCGCAACCGGCAGGAGTATTCGAAGAAGACCCTGGATCGAAGCAAGGACCTGCTGGAACACAAGGTCATCGCGACGAAGGATATGGAAGCGGCCGAACAGGACTACAACGATTCGCGTACCGAAACAGAGAACGATCTACAGGCGCTGAAGATCTTCGGCGTAACGGAACATGAGATCGAGGACGCGCAGCATCAAGGCGTGGCTATCAATCCGCAACTCGCGGTGCGCTCCCCGATTGCAGGCATCGTAGTGCAGAAACTGGTTACGCCGGGCTTGGTGATTCAGGCCGGGACGACCGCCTGCTTCACGATCAGCGACAACTCGACCGTGTGGGTGCAGGGTCACATTTACGATCGCGATCTGGAAGCGGTTCGCGTCGGGGATGCAGTCGAAGAAACCGACTCGTCTTTCCACCGGACATTTCATGGTGTGATCGGATACATCGAAGCGCTGATCGATCCCACAACCCGCACCACTTCGGTGCGCATCGTCACAAAGAATCCGGATGGGCTGCTGAAGAAAGACATGTTTGTCGATGCGGTCATCCATACCAGGTCCAGCAGGACCGTGATCACAGTGCCGACGTCTACGATTCTTCGGAACGATGAGAATCTTCCCTTCGTGTATGTGCAAGTCTCGCCCGGGAGGTTCGGGCAGCGCCTGGTCAACCTGGGCGTCGAGCAGGGAGAGGAAACAGAAATTACAACGGGATTGAAAGAGGGCGAAAAGGTAGTTGCCCAGGGTAGTGTTTTTCTTCAGTTTGCAAACACCATCCAATGATTGCACGCATCGTATCCTTTGCCCTCTCGCAGCGCTTTGTGGTTATCATGGCCGCTCTGGCGTTGATGTTCTGGGGTGCGATCGCCTTTAAGAAATTGCCCATTGACGCGTATCCGGACCTCTCTCCTCCGCACGTCGAGATCATTACGCAATGGCCGGGTCACGCCGCGGAAGAAGTCGAGCGCCTGATTTCCATCCCCCTAGAAGTGGAGATGAACGGCATCCCCAAGATCGAGGCACTGCGCTCGATTTCGCTGTACGGGCTTTCCGCGTTGGAGATGAATTTCGAGTATGAGACCGATCCGTATTTCGCGCGCGAGCAGGCATTTGAGCGCATGGCGAACGCGACGCTCCCGAACGGAATTACGCCCGGTGTTTCTCCGTTGTTCAGCCCCAGCGGATTGATCTATCGCTATGTTCTGGTGAGTTCGGATCGCACGCCGCAGGAGCTGAAGACCATCGAGCAATGGCTGCTGGAACGGCGTTACCGCGCGATCCCGGGGGTCGCCGACGATTCCAGTCTGGGCGGCACCACGATGCAGTATCAGGTGAACGTGAATCCCTACCGGCTGTTCAGCCGAGGGGTGACTGTTCCGCAGATCTTCCAGCAGTTGAGCACCAATAACTCGAACGCCGGCGGCGGATTCTATTCCCAGGGAGGCCAGTTCTATTACATTCGCGGACTCGGCCTCGTGAGGACCACACAAGACATCGGCAATGTCGTGGTGGCGACCAACAACGGCATCCCGACCTATGTCAAGGACGTGGCGACGGTCGAGATCGGGGACGCCGTGCGGCTGGGCGAGTTCGGTTATATGAAGCAGGACGACGCGGTGGAAGGCGTCATCCTGATGCGCGTCGGCGAGCAGGCGCAGGTGGTGTTGAAGCGCGTCGAAAACCTGACCAAAGAGCTGAACGACCACGTGCTGCCGAAGGACGTCAAGATCGTTCCGTATTACGACCGCAGCGATCTCATCGAAGAAACAACCAGCACGGTCGAAGCGAATCTGATCCGTGGCATGGTGCTGGTGCTGATCATCCTCGGCATATTTCTGTTCAATATTCGCGCCGCCATCATTGTTGCGATCACCATTCCGTTCGCGCTGATGTTTTCCTTCATCTGCCTGGATTGGAGACACATTCCGGCGAATCTGTTATCGATCGGCGCGATTGACTTCGGCATCCTGGTCGATGGAGCCGTGGTGATGGTGGAAAATGTCTTCCGCGAATTGGCCGCCCGTCACGGCGAAGAATACGACTTGATTTACGTGATTCGCGCGGCGGCAAAGGATGTCGAGCGGCCGATTTTTTATGCGGTCGCCGTGATCATCGCGGGATATTTACCGATTTACGTGCTCACCGGGCCATCGGGAAAATTGTTTCAGCCGATGGCGGACACCATGGGATTCGCGCTGGTCGGGTCTGTGATTTGCGCGCTGATCCTGTTGCCGGTGCTGTGTTCCTACCTGCTGCGCGGAAAAATCCACGAGCCGAAAGTTTCGTTCTTCAATTTCATCCGCCGGGGCTATGGGGTTTTGCTCGGCTGGTGTCTGCGGAACCGCACGGTGTCGACCGTGATGCTGCTCTCCGTCTTCGCCGCGTCGCTGCTGCTGATCCCTTTGATCGGCGCGGAGTTCATGCCGCATCTGGATGAGGGCGCGCTGTGGATGCGCGCGACGGCTCCTTACACCATCTCCTTCGAGGAAGCATCGAAACTCTCGCCGCAGATTCGCGATATCCTGCGGACTTTTCCGCAGGTGACGACCGTCGCGAACGAGTTGGGCCGGCCGGACGACGGCACGGATTCCACGGGGTTTTTTAACAATGAATACTATATCGGCTTGAAGCCTTACTCCGACAGCACATGGAGCGGCAAGCTTCGCAACAAGAAGCAACTGGTGGACGCGATCAATGAAAGGATGTCGGCGTTTCCCGGCGTGATTTTCAATTTCACGCAGCCCGCGGAAGATGCCGTGGACGAAGCGGAAACAGGCTTGAAAAGCCTACTCGCGGTGAAGATCTTCGGGGGCGATCTGGCCACGCTGGAGCAAAATGCGCGGACGGTGAAGCGCATTATCTCCAAGGTCCCCGGCATTGTCGATATCACCGTGGTGCGCGAGCTCGGCCAGCCGAGCCTGATTGTCACGCCGAATCGCGCCCGGATCGCTCAATACGGGCTCAACGTGGATGACGTCAACACCATGGTTGAAACCGCGATGGGCGGCAAAGCCGCTTCGCAGGTGATTCAGGGCGAGCGCCAGTTCGATTTGATCGTCCGCATGCAGGAACCGTACCGCAAGGATGCCGACGCCATCAAAAATCTGCTGATCGCGACCCCGAACGGCCAGCATCTTCCTCTCAGCCAGTTCGCCGATATCAAAGTCGACAGCGGCGCCTCGTTCATTTATCGCGAATCGAATTCGCGCTTCATCGGGGTCCAGTTCAGCGTCCGCAATCGCGACCTGGCGGGCGCCGTGGAGGAGGCGCGGCGGGAAGTCGACCGCCAAATGAAACTTCCCGCCGGCTATACGTTCGAGTGGGGCGGGGAGTACAAAGATTACCTGGCCGCACGGGAGCAGATGAAGGTGATTGCACCGCTGACCATTTTGCTCATTCTCCTGATCCTGTTCGCGTTGTACGGAAATTTGAAATTTCCGCTGATCATTCTATTCAGCGTGCTGGTAACGGAACCGGTGGGCGGACTGCTGGCGCTGTGGTACACGGGAACCAATTTCAGTGTCTCGTCGGGGCTGGGATTCGTCGCGCTGATGGGCGTTGCGGTCCTCACCAGCGTCATTCTCTATTCCTTCATCAACAAGCTGCGCCTGGAAGGAAAAGATATCGTCACGGCGACCTATGAAGCGTCACTGCTGCGGCTGCGGCCCATCATGATGACTGCGCTCGTGGCGTGCATTGGGCTGTTGCCGGCGGCGACCTCGACGGGAATCGGAAGCGATTCGCAGAAACCGTTCGCGATCGTGATCGTGGGTGGGCTGCTCTCGCGCCTGTTGCTGTCGATCTTTCTGGCTCCCGTCTTGTACGCTATCGTGGCGCGGCGCGATGATGTCCTGAAAGTCTGACCCGGCACCTAAGTAGCATCCCCATGTGCCGTTAATGCCGCACAGCGGGACTGATGTGCGCACGGGCGCACGGCATCGCCCATACTTTGAAGAGTGAGGCGTAGACTACTCCCTCAGGTATATTTACAGCTCAGATCGAACAGCTACGAAAAGACTGTCAGACGGTTCTCAAAGCAGCCGTCGCGCCCCCGAGGCGTCAGCAGACCGAGACGATCGCGACAAGAAGGAGCGCCAACACATCACCCCAAAGCTGTCCGATGTGGTCGGGATTTCCGAGAGATTGCACGGCCATGATTCCACCGTGCACTATGCCCGACCAGACGGTGAACCAGATGAGGCTTCGGTGAGCCAGCGGATCACGGGACGCGATCAACAGGAACACCCATAAGGTCAAATTATTCATGCGGCGCGTCCATAATACTTGAGCAGGCCTCCGAGGCGATGGCGACACTCAACAGAGTGGCCGCGCTTTTTGGGTTTCTCGCCAGCATCAGGAAAAAGCAGTTTGTTGTCCGTCCCCTGGTGGTTTCTTTCACGTGATAATGAGCGCTGAATTCGGCCAGAGTCCGTGAGAGCGGCCCCCCCCAAACAGAATCAACTTCGACAGACGCTCCTGCTTGACGGAGCGAACCCAACGTTCTGCAAAGGCATTCAGATTCGGGCTTCTCGGCGGAAGCTGAATGGTTTTCACGCCGCCGTCTTCCAGCAGTGATCGAAACGATGCGCAGAACTTCGTGTCGCGATCACGCAGCACGTAGCGGCATGGATGAAGGTGGCCCCAGGTCTCCTGGGTCGCGCTGCGGGCGACTTGTTCCATCCAGTCTTGATCCGGATGTCTGGTAATACCGGCCACGACCACGCGACGGCTCTCCAGGTGAATGAAGAACATAACATAGTAGGTGACTGGTCCTCGCAAGGTGAGCACTTCCACAGTAAAGAAGTCCGCGCCCGCCAAAACGCCCTTGTGCGCGGAGACAAACTCCTTCCACGAGGTGGTTCGGCTTCGCTGCGGCGCCGGGGCAATCCCGTGACGGCGCGGGACGTTTCCAACGCTCTGATCCGACAAGTGATGACCCAGGTTGGCCAGCGCAGCGACGATACGATTATAGCCCCAGCCAGTGTTCTCGTGTGCCATTCGCACCACTAGGGTTTCCAAGTCCGGTTGAACCGCGGGGCGGCCCGGATACTGCCGGTGTTTGGAGCCGTCGAACTTCTTGGCGACCAGCCTCCGATACAAGCCAGGATCGTGTCTGGTTTCGCGACACATGCGACCTCTCCCAGCACTTTGCGACCCAGGCGCTTCCCGATCTCGGCGAGGGTAGCGTGCTCGGGGTTACTTAACCGCAATTTGGTTGGCAGCTTCACCCTCAGAAATACGATTCTCCGCCGCCAGACATTCGTTCTGCAGCAATAGCTCCTGGTTCACAGAGCCCGTCACGACGCCAGCAGTCGCACCCACTTTTTGTTCATCATCCAGACTGCCTATTTTACTCTGGCGGCGGATAGTTGCGGTTTATCGACCATACGCGTTGAGAGCACGTTTTTCCTCGCTGGAAGATTCATGACGTCCCGTACACTCCCAATGCACTTCAAACGGCGGTGCGTGTCAACAAAAATGAGACACGGGGCGTAAAAGTTTAAGGAGCTTCTTCCTCCGAGGAGGGCTTGTTGATCCAGACCCGGGTGGGCAGTTCCCCCGGTTTGGGACGAAGCGCTCGGGATGAGCCGCGAAGGCAGCGTCCAGACGGGACCACGAAGACGGCGCTCAACGAGAAAGAGCTCCCTTCAGCCTGCGTGGGACCTTGCACTCATCGCGCCCTACTCGAATGCGCCGTCAGCGTGGCGGCGACGTCGTTGTGATTCAAAGAGTCGGGATGTGGTGAAGGGAGCCGACGACTATGGTGATGGTCGTGCCGTGATTCGGCTGGCTCAGAATCTCGACGGTGCCCCCGAGCAGTCGCGTACGTTCTTTGATGCTGACGAGGCCTAGCCCGGCGAACGCCTGGGCCGGATGGAGTTCCATACCGGCGCCACGGTCGGCTATGGTGAGGCACAGTTGCCCCTCGGAATACCGAAGCGCGACTTCGGCGTCCGCGGCGTTCGCGTGCTTTGCGACATTTTGGAGAGCTTCCTGCGCAATCCGATAAAGCCCCAAGGCTGTGGATGCCGGCACATGGTCAAACGACCCTTCGGCGTGAAACGACACCCGAATGCTAGTCAATACTCCAAACTCATCACAGTACACCCGCAAAGCTGACGCGAGCCCAGAATACTCAAGAACCGCCGGATGCAGTTGATGGGAGAGCCGGCGCAGGCTTTCTGCAAATTGGACCAGCTTCTGTTGAATCCGATCGCTTTGACTTCGTACATCCGACTCCTGGTTTGGGATCTGCCGCTTTAGATTGCCCATTGCGATGCTCAACGCGGCGATTTGCTGGCTCAAATCGTCATGCAACTCGCGCGCTATCCGGGCCCGCTCCTCTTCCTGCGCATTCATCAGGCGGCCACTCAATGAACGGATCTCCCGCTCATTCCGGATTCGCTCCGCTAGTTCCGTCGCAAGTGCCGCATTGGCACTGCGGAGCTGCTCTTCCGCCTGGCGCCGATCCGTGATATCGATCAGCGAACCTGCGTAGCCTAGGAACTCACCCGTCGGTGAGAATCGCGGCATGCCTTTGCTCGTGACCCAGCGATGCTCTCCATCGAAGCGGCGAATCCTGTATTCGTTGTTGTATTCGTCGCGACTTGCGAGGCATTCGAGAAACTTTGCGCGCGCCCGACCAGTGTCCTCCGGATGCACATAATCCGACCAGTTGTTCGACAGCATCTGCCCCGAGGCGCCGAGAAATTTCCTGAACGGAGTATTAATGAAGGAGTTCTCCTCGTCCGGCGTAGCCATCCAGAGGTATGCGGGAGTATCATTTGCAACGGCGTAAAACCACGCTTCCCGCTCACGGAGGGTGCGCGCCTGTTGCTCCCGCCAGATGTATCCTAGTCCGGCCGTGATGGCAATTCCGATCAGCGCCGTAATCAAAGTTATTTCCCAGGCCAGGTGTCGAACCGGGGCTTCTACCTCCAGCGCGTCAATCTTGGTACCCAGATACCATGGTGAATTTGGGACGTGGCGGATAACGGCCATAACGGGCACACCTCGATAGTCTAATGCCTTGCTGGCCCAGCCCTCTTCGAAATAGCGATCCTGCGGAAAATCCATTCCGATTGGGCGCCGCAAAACCAGGGCCGTTCCCCGCCGGTGACGAAGTTCGTTCAAGTAGAGGATCCCGTTGGGGCCCTCGCGGCGGCCAAGGCGGCTCTCGGCAGTTGTACTCGGTCCTGGCCAAGCACTTATATAGGGATAGAGAAAGCGTGACGGGTCGATCTCGAGGATAAAGGCGCCCAGGTCACCGACGGGAATTGTTACCGCCATCAGAGGCCGCCCCAGCACTGCGTCCAGATACAGGTCCTCAAGCCTTACGTCATCGGCTTGGATGGCGGCTTTCGCGAATTCCCGAATGCGAGAAGGGACGGGATGCCCTGAGGTCGACTGTATGCGGATGGTCCCCTCGCGGTCCACTAAGGCTGAACCGGTGTAGAGGAACTCCCGCTCAAGTCTCCGCATCACTTCCAGAAGATCGGCTCGATCCGTCGGCGCTTCGCGCCCTGACAGAACCCGTCTGGCAAGCCGCATCGTCCCCGAGGAGGCCAGCACCCGCCCGTCCCCGATCCGCTCACGGCGCCAGTTTGCGATCTGGTCTACCTTGATTTCCGCGATAGCCGCCAGTTCCTGCGACATCGCGGTTCCAATGGCGTCCCGCTGGCGAGTGTAGTACCACCAGATAACCGCGATCATCGCTACCGATGCAGATATGAGGGATCCGATCAACACTCGACCGTGTAGCGTCGATGATTTCACTCCTCAACCAACTTCAAGCGGATCGCGTACCGGATCAGTTCAGCGGTCGTTTGGACGCCGAGCACCTGCATGATTTCGTATTTGTGCGACTCCGCCGTTCGCGGCGAGATGTTCAGAATTGAGGCAACGTCCTTCATGGTTCGCCCCTCGGCGATCAGTTGCAGGACCTCTCGTTGGCGGGCGGTCAACAACGGGTCGCCTGCTCGCGAGTGCTTGCTAGCCTCCAGCAGCAGCGTGATCAGGTCCTTGGAAAGTAGCGTAGTGACATACGCTCTTCCTTGCGCTACCTGTTGAATAGCGGTTATGAGTTCTTCAGCTGGCGAGACTTTGAGCATGTACCCGGACGCTCCGGCTCGAAAAGCGTCGACAGCCAATTGGGTCTCGCCGTGCATCGTCAGGATGATCACCTTCGTATTCGGTCGACGCGCTCGAATTTGCTGGATCGCATCCAATCCGTTCAGCAGCGGCATGGAGAGGTCTGTCACGATTACATCCGGCCGAAGCCTTTCCGCGGCGTCCAGCAGAGAACGCCCATCGTGTACGATTCCAACAAGCTCAAACACGTCCTTGAGCAGAGCCTCAAGGCCTTGCGCCACAAGGGTGTGATCGTCTGCAAGGAGCAACCGTGTCTTTGACATAAAGAACTTACACGAAGTGCTATTACTATAACGCGTGGTGCATTCGAAAAAAGGGGCCGCCCGACCGGAGTCCGGGGGCGAGTAAGGAGCCGTACTATTCCATCCACTTGCTCCGCACTCCATGCGAAAGATACGTGGACCCGCCGAGGACGCCGCGCGCGGCCGAGACGAGTTCCTGGCCCGCATCGGCCTTTAGCACGTAGCCTAGAATTCCCGCCCGCAAGGCATCTTTGACAAGTTGGACATCGTTATACATTGTCAGAATAATCGCAGCGCTGCAAAAGCCCTTCTGAATGATATGAGAGCACGCCTCAATCCCGCTTAGCCCAGGCATCTGAACATCTGAGATCACGGCGTCCGGTTTCCATTCGCGTACCGCCGCAATCACCACCCCGTCGGTCACCGAACTCAAGATCTCGAAGTCGGGGTTCAGCAGTACTCTTATCTCATGCAACATTTCCTCATGGTCATCAGCACGCGTGATCCGATCTCTTCGCTAAATGCATTCCTGCGCCGCGTCCTACACCCTGTTTGGTATCCATCGATCCATTCAAATGGATTATCTTCGTCGCGGATATCCGTAAAAGTACGGATTGGGCCGCCGGAGATCATATGTTCGCCTCGTAATACTGGACCACACTTCCAGTATCTCGCGCGTTCAGATCCCGAAGAATTTCGGATAGGCGTTCTGGCCGGCGCTGCACCAGAATGAATGAGTGATCGCAGCGGTCGGACAATCCCAGGGTTCGCAGGATCACAAGGCCGCAACGGACATGACTGGCATAACGAAGAAATTGAAGGAGCTTAAGGCCAACTTGCAGGCTGTTGAACGGGTGATCGAAGCGCTGCGAGGTCTTGAAACAGTGAGGCAGGTGAACTGCGCGCCCCTCAAATCGCAGGACCGTGGTGAACGACGCATCCCTCGGAACCCAGAGAATGCGGAGGCGCGTTCGCGGATGACCCGAGAGCTGCGGACGGCGCTTATAGAGACCATAGAAGGTCTCCAGCGCGAACTGAAGCAGCTAGATCGCTGCATTGCCGCCCTCCAGCCTCTCAAACATTTGAACCATTTTAGTTCCAAAGAGCGCCAAACTAAACTCGTTCGACAAGAACGCAGCTCCTCGATAGCGACGCGTATGCCATCAAGTGGCACGAGGTCAACGCCGGGGCTGCTGAAAACACTCAAGGGCGCCCGACTTTGGTCGAAATCTCTGCAAAACGGTCTGTGAAAGAGCCGACGGAAAACTGCACACGCCATGGGCGGAATTTAGTGAATCGTATCCGAACTGGTGAGAAGGGCGGAATGGAAGAGCTTCGCCGGCTGTTCTCCAAGGGGTTGCGGTTCTACCAGGCATACGACGGGTTGTTGGGGATTGTAGGGTTGCTCATACGTTCTCCAGAACATCTCCATCTTGGCGATGTAGTCTTCATTGAGTTCGGCCACGCACCACATTTTTTCCCCGCCACGGCTTGAGGTCGCGGTGGAGCAGCAGAACCCGGACGGTCTCCCTTCCCACTCGGGGAACCAGCCGCCGTTTCACGGCTTCCTCGGCCACCAGTCGCACGGTCCACCGGGCGCGATCTTCGCCCGGGTCGCTGCAAACCATGGCGATGATGCGTTGCCTCTGGCTGTCCTCCAGTAACGCCGCTGCACCGGGACGCTCCTTCTCATACAGCGCACGCTCAAGGCCTCCTTCGAGGTAGCGATGCCCGACCTTCCGAATCGCCTGTGGCGTGAGCGGAACAGCGGCCGAAATGCGCGGCGCGCTGACGCCTTTGCCGAGTTGCAAAAGCGCTAAGCCACGCAGCACGACTCGCACCCGTTGCACACCGCCGCTCAGCAGTTTTCTCGCCTCGTTTTGATCCTTCTTGGTGACTTCGATCCGCAGGGCGGCACGGGCC
>Ga0182024_10004380_pt1 | contig 32575 bp, 24 predicted proteins | sample P32metaG_FD_120480 | JGI IMG/M metagenome (GOLD analysis project Ga0182024, IMG submission 120480) | Permafrost microbial communities from Stordalen Mire, Sweden - P3-2 metaG (Illumina Assembly) | ecosystem: Environmental > Terrestrial > Soil > Wetlands > Permafrost | place: Sweden: Stordalen...
TCCGTGGCCTCCTGTGAGTTGGTGAGTTCAGCAACACCAGTCTGACAGGAGGCCGCGACTTGCGCGAACCGTTAATTACTTGGAAGCCAATACTTATGGACGGTGCTTAAGTGAATGCCATTCAACTGCGTCCCCGTACCATCTCCCGGCAGGCTGATCGATGTTGAGATTGAGCCGCCGCCGGAGGCGAGGGTCCCTCTTTCGTAGTCCAGCAATCGGTTCATCGCTATCATAGAGGCTGCTTCGGCTCTCGGTGTGCAACGCGCGCTCGAAGAGCTTGTTGGAACTCTTGTCATAAGCGGAAGTGCTGCCGATCACCACGCTCGACCCGTTGAAGTAGCGTTTTCCGGTCAGTCGGCCCGCTCCATCATAGCCAAGCTGATCGGTCGAGATGCTGCCCCAGCTCGGCGTGCTCTGGCCATATTGGATGGCCCTGCGGTTTTGAGCATCGTTCGTGTTCGAGCAGACCGCCCATTGCCCACGGACAGCAAAGCGGTCCTTGAGCCGAAGAACTGCCAGTTGGCGATCGAGCTTCCGCCGGAGGTCTCGGTCACTTGGTTCCTTCGGTACAGCAGGTCATGGCCGATGGCGACCTGCCGGCCGGTGGGGTAGGTCAGCTCGGTTGCGGGCCCACCGGTCAGCGGAAGATGCGGTTCACACAACGCTTACGTGCATTGGCTGCGCGCGACACTTTGATCACGACGGGTTCCACATTCCGGGCATACGCCGCTTTCGTTGCCAACAAGTGAATAACCACAAACCGGGCAGTGACTTGGATCCATTAGGCATCGGCGATGGCGCCACCAACTGAAGAATACACCGCTCGCAACAATAATCGCAAGAAACCAATGTGGCGCATTTAACCTTATAAGTTCCATGGTACTGTAAGACTCGTGGTTAAATGCAAAGCCTAGCGCGTTCCACGACGACGATGTGTTCTCAGGCACGCGATATAGCCCCCCAAAAGTCTTTGGATGGCGATTGTAATGAACACTGTACCTCGATGGACCAAGGGAGAACTGCGTAGAATCAAACAGAATGCCTACACTACCAGGCATTGAGGCAAAGTAAAGCAATGACACCCTGCTCTTACTCTGAAGGCGCAGATGCACTTCTTCCACATAATAGACTGAGCGAATCCACAGGACGATGACAGCGATCAACGAGATCAAAGAAAGCAAGAGTCCGGCTTTGAATATTATCGCCTTTGTTCGCTTCATATCGCACATCAATTTGCCGTTCATGGACAATTACTTATACCGCTTCTCCGCCACGCACGTCTGGCTTTCCGGCGCCGGATCAGACTTCCGCAAACGCGCACTGTCGGCACGCCCGCCTTGGTGGGGGCGGCGGCGTTATCGGAGGGTAGAGGGGGAGGGCAAGGAACTCTTTGTGTAGCCGGCGAACTGGTTCGCCGTTCGAATTGCACCCGCGGAGAGCGAACTCACCGGCTACACGTAATAGCAGTTCTTCCCAAGCCTAATGCGTGATCAGGTTCACCGCGCTGGCGACATTCTCCGGCGTCAGCTTGAGGGTGTGGCCTTGCCCATCCAGGACGACGACGACGATCTTTCCGCCGAGGGCTTTGTAGCGGGACTGGGCGACTTGGGATTGGGATTCCAGCGCGGGGTCGAGGCTGCCGCAGATATTCATCAGTTGCACGCCGGCTTTCGCGAGTTCGGCGAGGTTGTCCAAGGGTTGCTTCTTGACGCCGGGCAGTTGCAGGATCGGGTTTTCGGCGTAGATGGCGCTCACCTTCTCCGGGTTGGCGATGGCCCATGAATAGACCGCGGCGGCGGCGCCGCCATCGCCCTCCATCACCATCTTCTTCGCGAAGCCGTGGTCGGTAAGGTAGGTGTAGAGTTTGTCCCACTCGGCGTAGACGGGGCCGTCGGCGTTGAAGCCCATGGGGGCTACGACGATGTGGTAGCCCGCCGCCAGGAGCGCTTGATCGATGGTGGCATCGCGCGGAACGTAGCCGGCGCGGTAGACCCACGGTTTGCCGGCGGCTTCCCTGCTCGGCGCGATGATGGTGATCGGCTGGGCGAAGCCGAGCGTCACATCCCAGCGATCATAGTGATCCGCGAACGCGGGGCCGCGGCGGATCAGGTAGTAGCGATCCCTTTCGTTGTACGCGTACGTGTTCTCCAGCGAATAGTAGGTTGTGTGGGTGACTTTCTTGTCGCCGGCAAAATCGGGCGTCGCCGTGGGCTGCTCCTTCACACTCTGCTCGATGAAATCCGCCAGCGGCTTGGGGTCGCTCAAGCTATGCGGATGATGCCCGGCCCCCTCCTTCAAGATTATCGACACCCGCCCATTGAACTGATGGTAGATATTCTCAATCGGCAGGGCGAAGCGCCCGAGGATCGGATCGATCGTGCCGCAGCAGAGAATGATCGGAACATCGGCTTTGGCCAGGTCTCCCATGTGGCGCATCATTTCGTCGTTGCCGCCGGGGTTGTCGGCGTAGACGCAGCCGACCTTGTCAGTATGCGATGTGGCCCAGGTGAACGAATACTCGCCGCCGCGGCTCATGCCGATGAACGCGGGTTTCTTCAATAGGCCGTGTTTCTCGGTAACGAACGTGTACCACGTTTCCCAGTTCTTGTCCGGCTTCAGATTCTGATCGGCGGAGATGTAGCAGATGAAGAACCCGCGGCGCAGAAGCTCGACTTCCGTCTGCGGCTGATGATCCCAATAGCACCCGCGCCATGACCACGGATTGCCCGGAGCTGGCTCCTTGGGGCAAACAACGATGCAGCGGCGTTGCCCGGGCTTGGGCGAGCCGATGTTGAATTTCTCGTTAGATGGTTTCTCGAACGGCGTGATCGCGCCGGTTTCCGTGTCCATCACGTAGTCGTAGCGATCAAATCCATCGTGCCAGGAGGATTTGCCGCCGTCGAACGGCACATACTTCGACGCACTCGAAGCGTCTTGCGCGCATACCACGCTCGGCGTCGCGAGCAGCGTTACCACGCATAACAGCAAGTGTGAAGCGACCACGCGACTGACGGTCTGGCGGCTGATCATCTGGATTGTCCCTCGTTGGATCCGCGTTCGGAGCAGGCAACTTCTTATCACTGTAACCGTTAGTCGAAGATGTTGTTGAAAGCGAGGTTGGTCGAGTTCGTGCGGGAAGCCCCACCTCGACGCATTGGCAATCATCCTTGCCGCGCTCGCAAACTCTAACTGGGGTATACTCGCAGGTGGCTACAGAGCGGTAGGTGCGCCACGACGGGTATGAATCCGCCGAGGTCGACTACCCGCAGCAATGGCCGTTGGAAGTGCGATCGCACCTCTGAAAACGAAGGCATCGCGACACAGCTATGCCATCGGGCGATATCGATATAAAGCTGAGTTTGCCCCACCGGCGGACCCAGAGGACCGTTTCGACGACAAAACTCTGCCGGCCAAGTGCTCAAGCAGATGGACGATCCCGACTTCGACTGGAAATGTAACCCCGCACCGCTTGCCGACCGGCTCAGAACCCACTAAATTCGTCGATTCTTTTCGTTTTTGGAGCGTGCGGCGGCTCTTCGCGAGCCAAGGAGTTGCGTTGATTATCGTCATGGATCCCAATGCGTCGGCGGAGGCGATTGAGCGCGTCAGTGCCGAGATTCAGAAGATGGGCGGCCAGCCGCACCTGTCGCGGGGGAAGTTTCGCACCGTCATCGGCGCGGTCGGCGATGAGATGACGCTCGATCAGAATCACCTTACGAGCCTCGACGGCGTCGAAAAAGTTGTGCCGATCATGAAGCCTTACAAGCTGGCCAGCCGTGAGTTTCATGAGGAAGACAGCGTCGTGGAAGTGGGCGGCGGCAACGTGCCGAAGGTGAAGATCGGCGGCAAGCACGCGGTCTGCATCAGCGGGCCGTGCACGATTGAAAATCATGACATGCTCTGGACGATCGCCCGCCATGTGCGCGACGGCGGGGCGACGATCCTTCGCGGCGGGGCGTTTAAGCCGCGAACCAGCCCGTACTCGTTTCAGGGCCGTGGCGAAGAAGCCCTCAAATGGCATCGCGAATGCGGCGACGAGATGGGCATGCCGGTCTGCTCTGAAGTGATGGACACCCGCCAGGTCGAGCTGATCGAGAAGTACACGGATATGTTCCAGATCGGCGCTCGCAACATGCAGAACTTTGATCTGCTGCGCGAGGTGGGCAAAACCCGCAAGCCGGTGCTGCTGAAGCGCGGGCTGGCGGCGACGGTGAAGGATTGGCTGCTGTCAGCCGAGTACGTGTTGAGCCAGGGCAATCGCGGCGTCGTGCTCTGCGAGCGCGGCATCAAGACGTTTGAAGAGAGCATTCGCTATTCGCTGGATATCACGTCGATTCCCGTGGCGCGGCATCTCTCGCACCTGCCGATCATCGTCGATCCGAGCCATGCCGCCGGGAGGCGCGATTACGTGCCGGCGCTGGCGCTGGCGGGGGTCGCGGCGGGGGCGCACGGCATCATCGTCGAAGTGCATCATAAGCCTGCCGAGGCACAGTGCGACGGCCCGCAGGCGCTGCTGCCGGAGACGTTCAAGGAATTGATGACGCAGCTTCGGCAGATCGCGACGATCGTGGGCAAGGAATTTGCCGAGATTGGCGTGGTCGTTTAGTTCGCGAGTTCGCCAACCGCATCCCAAGTTCAACATCGAACGGAAAGAATCAGCTATGTCCCGCACTGCATTTGTCGCCGGCAACTGGAAGATGAACACGACCAAGTCAGCCGCGATTGAGCTGGCCAAGGCCGTCGCCAAAGGCGCGCCCAAGGGCGTTGATGTGGGCGTCGTGCCGCCATTTGTTTATCTGGATGCGGTGGGGCAGGCGATCGCCGGGTCGTCGCTGCTGCTGGGGGCGCAGGACGTTTACTTCGAGAAGAACGGCGCTTTCACCGGCGAGATTTCGACGGACATGCTTAAGGACCTCGGGGTGAAGTTCGTGCTGACGGGCCACAGCGAACGGCGGTATGTGATTCATGAACCGGGCGCGCTGGTCGCAAAGAAAGCACAGGCTGTTTACGCCGCTGGTTTGACTGTAATTCACTGCGTCGGCGAAAAGTTGGAAGAGCGAGATGCGAATAAGACATTGAGCGTCGTGCAATCGCAGCTCGAAGAGCTGAGGCCGGAGATGAATGACCCGGCTCGCGTCGTCATCGCGTATGAACCGGTTTGGGCGATCGGCACCGGCCGCAACGCGACTGACGCTCAGGCGCAGGAAGTTCACGCGTATATTCGCGGAGCCCTGGCCAAGCGTTGGAACAAGGACTTTGCCGATCGCGTACGCATTCAGTACGGCGGCAGCATGAAGCCCGAGAACGCCAAGGGTTTGCTGAATCAAACGGATGTGGATGGCGGGCTGATCGGCGGCGCGTCGCTGAAGCCGGATCAGTTTCTGGCAATTGTTAACGCCGCGGTCTAAACTTCATGGTTTCGACCCCTGCTCATCGATGCGGAGCTACGGATGCTGAATTTTGGCTTTTGGACCGTGTTTGCCCTGTTCATTTTCTTGTCGCTTTTCCTGATCCTGCTGGTGCTCATCCAGAAGGGCCGAGGCGGGGGGCTGAGCAGCGCCTTCAGCGGCGGGGGCGGCGGGAACACCGCGTTCGGTTCCAAGACCGGTGACGTGCTTACCTGGACGACGGCCGCGGTCTTTGGCGTCTTTATGCTGCTGGCGGTCGCGCTGAACCTGATGGCCAACGCCAAGCAGGATCAGCTCAATAGGGCCCAGGGGATTGTCGCGACGCCCGTCGCGCCGGATTCCAAGTAACGCACTTTCAATTTTCCGACACGTCTGGGCCAACCCACGATGATTGTCAGCATGACCGGCTTCGGCGACGCGACAGGAGAACGCGGCGGCACGCACTACGCCGTCGAAATTCGCTCGCTGAATAATCGCTTCTTCAAGGCGATCATCAAGCTGCCGGATACGATCAGCGGGCTGGAGCCGGAGTTGGAATCGATGCTCCGCGAGTCGCTGGGGCGCGGATCGATCACGTTCATTCTGAAGATGCGGACGGACTCGGCCGAGGCGGCGTATCACATCAATAAGTCCGCCCTGCAGGCTTACATCAACCAATTGCAAGAGATTCGCGGCATGGATGGGCAAATGAGCATCGACCTTGCCACGCTGCTGCAACTACCCGGCGTCTGCCAGGAGCCGCGCGATGAGACCGACGAGATTGCCACGCACGGCGAGATGGTTCGCCAGCTCAGCGAAGCGGCGATCGTCAAGCTCGATGGGATGCGCCGCCGCGAGGGTGAAGCGTTGTTCGGCGAGTTGATGCGGCACGTGAAGGTGATTGCATCGAGCCTGAAGGAGATCGAGAAACGCGCTCCGCTGGTGATCGATGATTATCACAAGCGTCTGAGCCAACGAGTGAATCAACTGCTCGCGAAGTCTGAACTACAAGTCAGCCAGAATGATCTGATTAAAGAAGTGGCGGTCTTCGCCGAGCGGGCGGACATCGCCGAGGAGATCCAGCGGCTGACGTCGCACCTGGAAGCGTTCGAGGAAGCCTGCCGGACCGGCGAACATGCTGGCCGCAAGCTCGATTTCATCGCCCAGGAGATGCTGCGTGAAGCAAACACGATTGCGTCAAAAGCCAACGATGCGACGATCGCCAAGCATATTGTCGAAATAAAAGGCGCGATCGATCGGCTCAAAGAACAGGTTCAGAACGTCGAGTAACATGGTAGCGCGTGCAGGTCATAGCGGATTGCTGGTTGTGCTCTGCGGCCCCTCGGGCGTCGGCAAAAGCACCATCTGCAACCTGCTGCGCGATCAGACGGGCATCAGCTACGCCGTCAGCACAACGACCCGCGAAAAGCGCCCAAATGATGAATTGGGCAAGATTTACGATTACGTGACTACGCCCGAGTTCAATAAACGGCTCGACAGCGATCAGTTTCTGGAATACGCGCAGGTTTACGAGAACTATTACGGAACGCCCAAGCATCCGACGCTAGACGACCTTGCGGCGGGCAAGGATGTGCTGCTGGATATCGACGTGCAGGGCGCGCTGCAGGTGCGGTATCAGTATCCCGATGCGCTGATGATTTTCATTTTGCCGCCCGACGAGCCTACACTATTGGAGCGCCTGACCTTGCGCGCCCGCGATACCGCGGACGATATCACCCGGCGGGTTCGTCTGGCCAAACGGGAAATCCATATGGCCAAGGGAAGCCGGGCGTTTGATTACATGGTCACCAATGACGATTTGAATCGCGCGGTGGCGGAAATCCGCCGCGTGATTATCCATAAGAAGACGGGAGCACTTTAGAACTATGATCGAAGCCCTCAAGAGTGACGAGATTGTGAACAAGGTCGGCGGCCGATTCAAACTCACCGCGCTGATTCAAAAGCGCCGGCTTGAGTTGATGGATGGCGCCCGTCCGCTCGTCGAGCGCGGCCATATGACCGACATCGAAGTGGCGATCGAAGAGATCCTGCAAGACAAGATCGCGATCGACTACGCCGCCAGCGGCCTGGGCGAGCCGACCGACGGCGATCCCATCCCTTATTGATCGCCGCCCATCCGGGCAGCGTGTTAGAATATGTCAGCCGAAGCGCCGACACCTCCGCTCAAAGGCCGCGAGATCATCGTGGGCGTGTGCGGCGGCATTGCCGCGTACAAAGTCGCCGACCTGGTCAGCAAACTCGTTCAAGCCGGGGCCGGCGTCACGGTTTGCATGACGGCCGAGGCGCAGAAGTTTGTCACGCCGCTGACATTCGAAGCCTTGTCGGCTCGACCGGTTCGAACGAGCACATTCGACCTCGTCGAGTCATCTGACCCGCAGCACATCTCATTGACCGAGCGCGCCGATTTGATGGTGATCGCGCCGGCGACAAACAACATCATCGCCAAAGTTGCCCACGGCCTGACGGATGATCTGGTGAGCCTGATGATCTGCGCCGCCGTCTGCCCGGTGATCTTCGCCCCGGCGATGAATAATCGCATGTGGGCCAATCCAATCGCTCAGGAAAACGTCGACAAGCTCAAAGGCCTGGGTTATCGGTTCATCGGCCCCGAAGACGGCTGGCTCGCCTGCCGGAATGTTGGGCCGGGGCGGATGAGTGAGGTGGGGAAGATTCTTACGGAAGTGGAAAGTATTCTCACACCTGCGATACCAGAACCAAGGCGTCAGTCAATCGGTGAGCGATGATTGGCAACCTGCTTCAATACTCTGATCCATCCCTAACGCGGCCATTTATTTGGGAATCCAGCGGCGGTGCCAGCACGTTGACCATTCTGCCGAAGCCCGTGAACCCGATTTGGTTTTACATCGATCTTTTGTCCGGCCCCGTCCTGATCATTGCGCTGATGACTTGGGCTCATTCGATCCGGCTGTCGTTGTTTGTACCGATAGGTCTCGTGATCCCTTACCTCTTCGGACTCCTCAACACGCTGATATCCAGGCAGGCAGCGTCAATCCGGCTCGTCGGCCGACAACTCCATGTCGACTCGCCACTTTCCAATTGGCTCGGCAAGTATTTTCCTTGGGTTGCCGGAAAGCTCTCGCCACGGTTTGATGCCGACATCTGGCAGATCGCGGATGTGAAGGCTGAGGTCAGCGGTACGAGTTGTCGCGGCGAGGTTCTCGGCGAACTGGTCATCGCTCGTAAGAATGGTTCATCGATTCGTGTCGCCCGCCGCCGGCTATTTGGCGAACTCGAAGTCGCCGCCCGCCAGCTTCGATATGCGATGGACATCGCCGGTTGGGCCAAGCCCGAAACTGCTTCCAGTAAATCTTAAGCAGCCACCAACAGCAACCCACCCGTAATCAGCGCGACGCCCACCCATGTCGCAATGCTCAGCTTCTCCCGCAAAATCAGCCACGCGGCGAATACCAGCAGCAGCGGATTCAATCCCTCGAACGGAAAGATCAGGCTCAGATCCCAATGCTGGAGCAATCCGAGCCAGAGGAAGAACCAGACGGTTTGGGCAAGGATGCCGAGCATTAGTGATTTGGCGCGGGATGCGCGCGGCCGGCTCGTCTTCTCATCCATCGCGTGTTTCATGAACACTTGGCCGATGACGAGGAAGATCTGTGCCGCGATGCAGAGGATGATGGCGACAATCGTCACAGCTTCTCCTCCGCTTGAGCGACCGGCTTCATGATCGCCAGCACGCCGAGGATGATCAGGCTGATTCCTGCCCAGCGTTTCAGCGACACATGCTCGTGCAGAAAGATCGATGCACCAATCGGCACAAAAACGTGGACGACGTTGATCAGCGGGAATGCAATGCTGAGCGGAATCGTGCGAAGAACGCTGAGCCAGGTGAGGAAGCTGAGGACGTAGCTGACGATGCCTATCCAGGTCCAGCCCGATAGCAGGGGAGTGAATCCCATCGCGCCGGCCCAGCCGCCGAGGTGCGCTTCGGTGTTTGCGCCGCGCTTCAAGAACAATTCGCCGGTGGTATTGAGCAGCGCGCCGATGAGGATCAGCAGATAAGGATTGAGCAGCCAGCGACGCACACCATGCGGACGCGCTAGCGGCAAGCTCTCGGCGTCGCTCACGCCTTGCCCCATAGTTCATCGAAGTTCGGGAACTCGCGCAGCGTCTTGTCGCTTCGCGTCGGCTCCAATAGAGGCAGTACGCGCTTCATGATCTGGTTCGCGATTCCCGACGTGTGTGCCACGTACAAATCCAATGGCGTGAGCGTCGCCTTCAATCGCAGCTTCGGCTCATACCCCATCGCGCTGCTGCTATACCAGACATACCCGTTCTGCATCATCCACTGGAAAACGTCGCGCAGCGTGTAGAAATATAAGTGCAGATCGAGCGCGACGGAGTAATCGAGGCCGACGTATTCATCGTGCAATTCGTCGCCGACGACCATGCAGACGCTGAACGCGATTGCCTTGCCGTCCTTGCGCCAGACGAAGAATCGCGCCCTGTCCGGCATCGTCTGCCCGAGCTTGCACAGGAACTCTTTGGTCAGTTTCTCGAAGTGCAGATTCGATCGCTCGAACACCTGCAAATAGAGCGGATAAAGCTCATCCACGAACGGCGTCAGATCCGTCAGCACTTCCATCGTGATGCCCAGCCCCTCCGCGTCGCGAAACTTTCGGCGAAGGTCTTTCCGCGTCGCTTTGCTTAGCGCCTTGGCCATGTAATCATCGAAATCCTTGTACGGCAGATGAATCTTCACGCTCGGCAGGCTCGGGACTCGCGTGTAGCCGTCCTTCGCAAAGGTGCCGAGCGTATCGCGATAGTTCGAAGGGAACTCCTTCAGCACCACCATCGATGCCCGCGATTTTTTGGCATATCGCTTCAGCATCTCATGCAAGCGATCGGCCACCCAGCTCGAATGTTTATCATCCGCATGATCGAGATGCCCTTCGCCGGCGGCGCATCCCACCATGAGCGTGCGCAGCGTTAGAAACCGCGGGAAGATCCGCCGGACTTTTCCGGCGGCGTTCAACACGCCCCGCCCCGACCCTTGTAGAATATCCTGCTGCAAGAAAAAGAATGGCTGCACCGCCCGCACCTGGCCCGAGCCGTCTTCAATCACGAAATAGCGATAATCAAACCCCTGCAGAATCGTTTCTTCCAGCAGCTCGTAAAAGCGATGATCCTTCCGCTGATCGGCCAGCGCCTGCTGCCACGTCGGAAGCGATTGGAGATCGCTTCGCTGCGCAATCCAGACGCAGCCATCCGACGTGGGAAACCGAATTGTGGAGCTGGGATTGTTCATTCACCGTGCAAAATCTCAGGCGCCAAGACCTATCAAACACGTTGTAGCAAGAGTGAAGTCTTCTGGCTAACGGGCTGAATCGTCCGTGGAACACGAAAGGCGTTGGGTTCAACGCGCCGTGACGGCGCGTCCACGCCTGCCGTGGTCACGAAACGCGATGGCAGACCGTCCTGTGACAGCCCGGCCCACAATTCATTCGCGTGACGGGTTGCGGTCTTCACGCCGGCGCGCCATGGGATTTCGCGGCACGCGTGGGTCATACCCGCCCCGCGTTTCCGGGGGCTTGGGCGCTTCGGTGGGAGCCTCGGGCGGTGGCAGCATGCTCGCGATCTGGTTCAGCAGCACTTCCACCCGAAACGGCTTAGGGATGTAGGGGTAACCGCCGATCGAGCCGCCTTTCTTGGCGACTTCCTCTTTAAGCACCGTCGCGGTGAGGAACACGACCGGGACGTCCTTGAGTTTCGGGTCGCCCTTGAGTTGCGCCAGTACGTCACCGCCGTCCAGATCCGGCATCATCACGTCCAGCAGCACCAGATCGGGCTTGAATTCCCTTGCCGCGGACAGGCCATTGATGGCGCGGTTTTCCGCGCGCACCTCGTAGAGGCCGGTCTTTTGCAGGTTCAGCTTTACGAGCAGCGTCAGATCGACTTCGTCGTCGATGATGAGGATTTTTTTCTTTTGCGACATATCCAAGACTCCTTTCACAAGAACGTTGGGGCAATCACGTGATTGCTTCGGGGCTCATCACGCCGGCGGCGGGCGCCGGTGCGGACACCGATTCGTCCTGGTCTTCACCTCCCTCGGATGTTCCGGTGGACGGCGCTGGGATCGTTGGCGTGGCGTGGAACATCAGCGTCGCGCGCACGCCGCCGGCATCGCGATTGGCGATGACGATCACGCCGTCGTGCAATTCGACGATTTTGCGCGTGACGGTAAGCCCCAGGCCCGTGCCGCGGCCGGTGGCCTTGGTCGTAAAGAACGGATCCCAGATCTTGGCCACTTTGTCAGGGGGGATGCCGGTGCCCGTGTCGTCCACTTCGACGATGACCACCTCGTCCCCGATGCGAAACCGCTCGGCCTGGCGCGAGCCTTCGTCCCGGACTGTCTCGCGTTCGGCCTCAGTGAGCCGCTTGGCGTAAGCGCGCACCGTCAAAGTTCCGCCGGCGGGCATGGCGTGAATGGCGTTCATGAAGAGGTTCACGAACACCTGCTGGATCTTTGTCGTGTCCAGCGTGACGCGCGGCAGGCTTGGCCCTTCCTGCTGCCCATCCTTGGCACCGCACTCGTGCACGGCCGTTACGTGCGAGTTGGTCAGCTCGTGTTTGACCAGCAGCAGCGACCGTGCGATGACTACATCCAGGTCCTGCCCCATCAGATCGAGCTGGCGGTTTGCGGAGAAATCCACCAGGCCGCGCACGATCGTGTCGGCCCGCTCGACCGCATCGCGCATCGCGCCGATGACGGTGGCCACCTCATCGTCTTCAGCCGCAGCGCTGTCATCTCCCTCACGCCCAATTCGCCGGCTGCACCCCTCCGTCAGGTAATCCAGGCCCATGAGCAGGATGGCCAGAGGGTTCTTGACCTCGTGTGCGACTCCAGCGGCCAGGCGACCCACGGACTCCAGTTTCTCGGCCTGGATCAGCTGGAGCTGAGCTTGAATCAGCTCCTCGTGCGATTGCTTCAGTGCCGACATCGTGTGGAGGAGTTCGGTCTCTTTGGCAGCCAATTCCGCATAGGCCTGTCGCAGGTTCTCCTGGGCGCGGTACTTCTCGGTGATGTCCCAGAAAATCCCCTGGGTGCCGATGACGTGTCCGGCGGCGTCGTACACGGGGGTCTTGATCGCCTGCACATAAAGCTTCTCCCCCTGCGGCGTGACGTGCTGCTCAACCACCTCGAAGCTCTTGCCGGATTGTATGACTTGCACATCATCAGCGCGGTATTTCGCGGCGAGCTCCGGGGGGAAAAAATCGGTGTCCGTCTTGCCGATCAGTTGCTCGGGGGTCTTGCCGATTTCGGTGCAGAATCGTCCATTGCCAAAGGTGAACCGGCCGTCGAGATCCTTCCGAAAGATATTCTGCGGCAGGCTCTCGACCAGCGAGTGGTAGAAGGCTTCGGATTTTTCAAGCGCCTCCTCAGCCCGCTTGCGCTGGATCGCGTAGAGCAGGCCGTGGGCGAGAGTCTGGCCGTCCGACTTGTTTTTGACGAGATAATCCTGCGCCCCTTCGCGCATCGCCCCCAATGCAACCGCCTCATCGTCCTCGGCGGCGAGCACGATGATCGGCACAGACGGCGCCTGAATGTGGAGGCTTGCTATTGCGTCCAGCCCTTTGCTGTCCTGGGAACTCAGTAGGACCACGTCGGGCCGGCCCTCGACGAGGTAGAGCAGGGCGTCTTCAACCCGCGCGACATGCGTCACGGCGAAACGCGCGATTCGTGCCGCCAACAGCTTAGTCTCGACGGACTTCGCGTCAGCCGGATCGGCTTCCACGAGCAATACTTTGATCGGCCCGCCACTCACAATAAGGCATCGTAACACTCCTCGGCTTGCATAGTCACGCGTATAAATGGGCTTTCGTTGGACGCTCCGGGGGCCGGCCGATCGCGTCAGGGGTGCTGGTGATCTGTCGGCTGTGCGAAATGATGCGGCGAATGGTGACGCTGAGGCCATGCGAGCTTATCTTTACGCTTCGCATGACAAGTCTCGGCATTGATGTCGGCGGCACGTCAGTCAAAGCCGCCGCACTTTCAGATGGCACAATCACGTGGACCGCGCGAAGCGATCCCTATCACCGGCCAAGCTTTCAGCAATTGGCGGCGGCGATAGCCCAGGCCGCCGCCCGCGCCGGTGGGGCAGTCGATCGCATCGGCTTGTGCGTGCCGGGCATTCCGGATGCAAGCCGGCAGCGAATCGTTTATGCCGCAAACATGCCGGCATTGCATGAGGTGTCGCTGCATGAGTTGATTCAAGCGAGCATCGGGGCCAGCGCCCCGGCCCCCATCGTCGTCAACGATGCCAACGCCACGGGCTTCGATATCTACAGCACGCGCAAGCCGACCGGAAGATTATTAGTGATCGCGATCGGAGCCGGCGTCGGGGCCTCCGTCATTGACGACGGCAAACCGCTATTTGTCGAAGGAGATTCCGCCGGCCACGTCGGCCAGATGGATATCAGCATCGAAGGCGTTCCCGTGGTCGGCCCCGATGGCGGCGCGGGCGGCCTGGAAGGGTACATTGGCGCCTCGGCCCTGCGAACCTACTATGGCAGCAACCCCGCCGGCAAGATTCGCCCGGGCGATCCCGCGTTCGCCGCGATCGTCAAACTGATCCGCGTGTGCCACGCGTTCTATCGTCCGCAGCACATCGTCCTGGCCGGCGGGTTGGGAATTCGATTAGGTCATTTATTAAGCGATCTCAGAAAAGGCATAGAAAACCGCCTGACGGTGCTCGCGCGCAAGGACTGGACGATTGCCTGTGGCGACAGCGACTTCCATGCCGCATCGGGCGCGGCACGCGTGGCGGCCTCGGAGACATGGCCCGATTAGCGCATTTTGTCGGACGCCGATTGAATGCGGACCGACGCATCCGTGACGTGCGTGACGTGGGCTTCCCCTTCGGGTCTGAGCCTCAGGGTCGAAGGCAGCCCATGCAAGCGATTTTCATTTTTCAAATGATGCACCAACTCAAAGAATCCAAGCTCGCCGCTCGCGGTATCGCGATATCTTCACGAAATGGGCGATGCTCAAGTGGATGGCGGATTGCCGCGCTTCGGGCTTGTTCAAATCACTCAGGAACGCAAACTGAAGGTGAAACTCGTTCGGCATGGGCTGTCTTCGACCCTGAGGCTCAGACCCGAAGGGGAAACCCATGTCACAGACGCGTCGCGGCGCGCTCGATCGATCCGGTAAATGTTACGCGTCGCGATTTCATCACAGTTGCCGCGGCACTGGCAACCAGCGCGATCGCGCTTCGCGCCGCCGAAGATGTTCCCAGGACGACGATGGGCATCGCCGGCGACGGCTGGACGATCCATCGCAAGGCGGGGCGCGACGCCGATCCGCTTTCATTCTTGCGCACCGCGCACGAGATAAAGATGGGCGGCGTTCAATGCCCGCTGAATTTCAAAGAGCGTGAAGATGCCAAGAAGTTGCGGTCGCAAGCCGAGCAGTGGGGGATGTATGTCGAGGCGAGCATGCCGCTGATCACGGGATCGCCCGATCGCTTCGAGACCGATGTGCAGGTCGCTAATGAAGCCGGCATCAGCATCGCTCGCACCGTGCTCTTTCCCGGACGCCGATACGAGGCGCTGAAGACTCGCGAGCAGTTCGATAATGCGACAAAGCATGCGATCGAGACGCTGCGTTGGGCCGAGCCAATCGCCGCCAAACACGGCGTCATCCTCGCGATCGAAAATCACAAGGATCAACGAATCGATGAACGCATCGCGATGATGAAACAGTTCAGCAGCGAGCACGTCGGCATCTGCGTTGATGTCGGCAATAGTTTTGCGCTATGCGAAGATCCGCTGGAAACCGTCAAGGCGTACGCGCCCTGGGCGCGAGCCGTCCACATCAAAGACCAGGCGGCAGCCGAGTGCCCGGAAGGATTTCTTTACGCGGACGAGGCGCTGGGCGCGGGCGCGTTGCAACTTCCGGAGATGGTGGACGTGCTTCGGTCGGCGTGGCCAAAGATTCATTTCAGTCTCGAAGTCATCACGCGCAATCCGCTGCTCGTGCCGGTGCTGACACAACAGTATTGGGCGACAATGCCCGACGTTCCCGCCGCCGACCTGGCAAGAACGCTGAAGGCGGTAAAACAGCAGCACCGCACTTCCTTCCCGAACGTATCGTCAATGACAACGGACGAGCAACTTGAGATGGAAACGCGGATAGTCCGCGATAGCATCGCGTATGCCGCTGGTCATGACCTGACGCTTTCACGGAAGTGATTAGAGTATTGGCTAAGAATTAACATTGACACTCATCGGGCGCGGGGGACAATCTTCTGCAAATCGGCTCAGTTCGACGGATTCTTCGTCGGGATGCGAGGTGCACCGTGACGCCGTTGTCTAACGACTTCAGTGGGCGGTCGATCCGGCTCTTTTTCGCCCTTCTGCTTTTAATCGCATGGTCGGGATTACCTGCATGGTCGCAGCAAGCGACGCCGCAAAGTCAGCCGGCCAATGAGCGCGAGCGGTTGGAGCGAGCGTTTACCATTCTGCAACAAGCAGATGAACGAATTCCGCCAGACTCGTACGACCCCGTCGCCGTCGTCAAGAATTTGGGGGGCCGCACCAACGACCTGTTTCAATGGGTGTGCGATAATACCCGCTGGGTGCCATATCGTGGCGCCTTGCGCGGCGCGAACGGCGTGTTGATTGATCGCCTCGGCAACAGTCTCGATCGGTCGCTGCTGCTGGCGGAGTTTTATCGTCACACGCCTGTCAAATTTCGTCTGGCGCACGCGACATTGTCCGCAGGGCAAGCCAAGGCTCTCTTTGGGAAACTCAAGACCGCTTCCAAGCCGGCGGGAGTCGCGTTCGAACTACGAGATGGAACAGGTCCGGCGAGTATCGCTGCCTCGCAACAGCTTGAACGTCTCGGAGAAAATCTGACCCAGCGCATCTCCCTGCAGTCAGGATCGTTGACGGCAGCATTGGGCACGCTGCCGAAGTCCGGCGGATCATCGGCCGAGGAAGCGATCGCCGCGCTTACGGATCACTGGTGGCTACAGCAGGCCGATGGGGATCGTTGGATTGATCTGGACGTGACGCTGCCGGGCGCCAAGCCCGGCGACGTCGTCTGCGCCGCCGCCGAGACATTTGCTCTCGAGGGCCTTCCGAAGGAATGCTGGCATACACTGCGAATCGCCGTTGTCACAGAGCGCTGGGCCGATGGGAAGTTGAGCGAATCGACGGTGATGTCTAAAGTTGTTCGTCCAGGCCCGCTTGCGGGTTCGACTATATATCTGATCCATCAGCCGTTGGATTGGGCGCATAATCCCTTAACCGGTGCAAGCGCCGCAGATGTCGCGTCGGCTAGAGCGCAGGCGCTGACTCCCACGGAATGGGTGCCGATGTTGAAGGTCGGTTCCGAGGTGGCCAACGACGCCGGCATCCGCCCCGATGGGAGCATCGACCCCAAACCGCAACTGGATACTCTTGGGCGCACCGGCACAGGGACCGTTGCCGCCGGGCAATCCACCGTTGCGGGGTTTGATTCGGCCCCCGCCCCGCGGACTTCCGCGGGGCCGCCCGGCGTCTTTACCGCCGAGTGGGTTGAATACACCGTGCATTCTCCGGGCATCCCGGATGAGACCATTCGACGCGAAGTGTTCGACCTGATCGGTCCCGCCGCTCGTGCGACCGGCGTTTCTAATCGGCCCGCCCCCGATGACCGTGCTCGCGCCAATGCGGCGCTGGCGCTGGCCGGACACATCGACATCGTCGCCCTGCCCTGTCAGCTCTCGCCGGCATTTGTCAACCACGTGTTGCTGCGGTCGATGTTAGACTGCAAGGATTCGCTTCTTCGCGCGCTGGAGGCTGCAAAACTAAAGGGAGGAGCGGATGTTGAGTCGACCATTCCAGCTCCTTGCCCTGCGCCGCTTTACGGGCTGGCGCTGCTGCGCCGCCTGTTCAGCGTTACGGCGGCCGACTGGTACATCGCGCGGCTGAATATTTTTACTTATCACAGCTTCGCCCGGCTGACTGAGGATGGCCGGCAGGCGCATGTTGAGGCCACCGATCTGGTCACCAATGACGTTGCAATTGATCCGTGGTCAAACGCCGATGCGACCAGGCTTCGCTTACAGCAAGGAGTGCTCGATACTGCCGCCGAGGGAGCATTCCTGCCGGCTGCAGGTAATCAGGCGTCGGCATCGGGCACGCTGGACTTGGCATCCACGCAGTCACTGGGTCTGGTCGTTGTACGCGCCCCCGCCGATCTGGATCGTGTCAAAGCGTCACCCGATGACATGGCTCGGCTTCGAGCGGCGGTTGCCGCTGGAAACGTCGTGGTCGTGCCTTCGGCGCCCGTGCGAATCGGCTCGCACGATGCGGACGCGTGGTGGCAATTCGATCCATCGACCGGCAGAACGCTCGGCATCGGCCAAAATGGCTGGGGACCCTCGATGGTGGAGGACGCGATGCTGAAGCTTCGCGTCTGGGTCGTGGCCAACAGGGAATATTTTTGCCTGGCAGCCACGGTTGTCGGGGTTGAGAAGATCGTGTGTGTACTCTTTGGCTTCTCTGAGCTTCAAAACGATGCGATTTCGATGATGTCGCTCACATATCAGACGCTCTGCGGGAGTTTGACCAATCCTTCGTAACAGGGCTTGCAATGCGCGTTGTTTCGCATGGCCAAGGTTGACCGTCATGCAGTTATCCCGTGACCTCCCCAGCCGGCTGTGCCGCACGTTGTTCGCGGCGCTGATGGTTCTTGCCTGGTGCGGAGCACCGCAGGCCGTCCTGGCAGCGCCGCCGGCAGCGACCGCGGTGCGGGACATCGGTCCTGAGCAATACGGGCCACTTGCCGATTCGCTCGACGCGATTGCCAGGAGCGATGCGCTGATCGACCGTGGTCTGCCTCGGACGAAAAACGGGGACAGCCGCTATTTAAACCCTATGTGGTCATCGATCGCGACGGGCAGAAGACCGCGATCATCGGCGTCACCGAATCTCCCGCGGGCCTCGACATCCTGCCGGATCTCAAGCGGCAGCTTGCCGGTGTGAAGATCGATCCGCCGCTGAAGGCGCTAATGAGATATGTTCCCAAGGCCAAGGCCGAAGCGACTCAGGTCATCGTTCTCTACTACGGCACGCCGCGCGGGCTGGGGCAGATTCGGCGGCAGTTCGGCGCGCAGCTCGCGGCGATCGTGGTCGGAGGAATTCGCCCCGATGAAGTGCCGGCAGGCGTGATCGCGAGCCAGACGCACGGCACGACGCTCGCAACCTTCAGGCTTCCCGACGGGCCGCTTGAGCAGATTGCTTTGCAACAGAAATAACTGTCGCTTCACTCTTTGCGAAGAACAGAAGTTGTCGGCTCTGCCAGTGCGACCGCGCCGAATTAGCCGGATTGAAATTGACAAGCGTTGTTCGCGATAACGATAATTTGCCGCAACGGGCGGGTTCCGATCGCGATCAATGGCGCGCGAGAGTTCCAGGGACTCTGAAAGAAGAGCGACAACATGCATTTGTCCCGTGACCTCCCCAGCCGGCTATGCCGAACACTGTTCGCGGTGCTGATGGTTCTTGCCTGGTGCGGAGCACCGCAGGCCGTCCTGGCAGCGCCACCGGCGGCGACCCCGGTGCGGGACATCGGTCCCGAGCAATACGGGCCACTCGCCGACTCGCTCGAAGCGATTGCCCGGAGCGATGCGCTGATCGACCGCGACTTGCCTCGTGAATCGTTCGATCCGCAGGCGGTCGTCCTGAAGGTTGGCAATGAGCCGGAAAAACTGTTTGACTGGGTGCGCGGCCAGACGCATTACGCACCCTACCGCGGAGCACTCCGCGGGGCGGTCGGCGTCCTGATGGACGGCATGGGCAACAGCCTCGATCGTTCGCTGCTGCTGGCCAAACTTCTGCAGATAACTGGACACGAAGTACGCCTGGTGCGGGGGCAACTGACGCAAGAGCAGGCCGAGCAAACGCTCCAGGCCGTTTGGGACCGACCGGCCGGCAAGCCCGAACCGCCTCGCAAAGAACCCGCCGACGACATTGATGCCGCGGTAACGAAGCTGGCGGACAAATACCAGTACAACGCACAGGAAGTACGACGCTCAGTCGAGCAGCAAACCCTCTCGTCGCAAAAACTGCTTGAAGGGCTCGCGTCCGGCGTGATAGACGAAACAAGCCGTCTGCAGAGCCTGATCGGTTCACCCTCCCCGGCCGACGCCGCGGGGGCGCGGGCGCGATTGAAAGCGATCATCGCCGAACACTGGTGGGTGCAGTGGAAGAACGCGGAGCAATGGGTCGATTTGGATCTGTTTGCAGACAAGCCGGGACAAAAGCTCACCGAAGGCCTCGAACAGATCGCGCTCAAGGCCGACGCCCCAACGTTACCGCTTGATAGCTCCCGGACACAAGAGATCGAGTTGCGCGTGGTAGCCGAGCACTGGCAGAACGGACAAGTCGAGCCGCGCGTCGCACTGCGATATTCGATGCGGCCTGCCGAGATGCAGGGCCGATCCATTACTTTGAACATTCTCCCGATGGACTGGCCCGACCAGATGGATATCACCGCGCCGGACGTCAAAGCGCAAATCAAAGCCGCGCTACTCAAGCAGAAAGAATGGGCGCCGTCGCTTGTCGTCGGCGATCAGCACATCGAGCAGAGCAGCTTTGACGAAACGGGGGAACTGCATGAAAAGCCGATTGAAAACGCCATCTCGCGCAATGTGAACGGCAAAATGAACAAGGCCATAGGAGCCTTGGATTTGGGAACCCCGACGGCGGCAGGAAAGCTCACCGCGGTGTGGATCGAGTTCGAGGTCCGCGTACCGGGAGAAGCGCCGCGGACGATTCGTCGCGACCTGTTTGATTTTTTCGGTCCTGCCAAACGTGACAACAAAGCGCTCGGCGAAGCAAACCTGGACGACACGGCCCGCCTGGCGCGTTCGGCGGCGCTGGTGCGGCACATCGATCTGCTGCCGGTCGGGTGCGTGCTGCCCGAGGCATTCGCGCTGCATCTGCAACTGGCCAACATCGTCGAAACCGCCCCCAAGGCCGCCGGGATTCTGAGAAAAGCTTCCAGCGTGCCGTTGCGGGAAAGCGCGGAAAAACTCACGCAGATTTCTCCATTTCCGGTGGCGCTTTTTTCTCTGGCGTCAAACCGGGAAGCACCCGGTGGACTGAATGCGCCGCCCATCGTGGACCGCCCGAATCTCTTTGCGCTGAATCAACACGTCGCCGTGGGAAGTGACGGAAATCTGTTGGGTCGCCAGACAGTCGACATCATCGCCAATGAAGCTACCGTCCGCCCCTCGAGTGGCGCCGATGCGTTCGCGGCTCGCCTGAAGCAGGGTGTTCTGGAAACGCATCTGGAAACAATCGCTCAACTGCCGCGCCGCGGCTTCGCCAATACCGCCGCGCTGTTTGCAGCCTCGCCAGGTCAGAAAATATCCTGGGTCACGCTGCGTGGGCCGCAGGATGCCGCGCTAGCCCAGGTGAAGCTCGACCCGGATACGCGGGCCCGTATCACGGCCGACCTGAAATCGGGTTACCTCGTGGTCGCGCCAGTGTCGCCGGTAACGGTTGCGGGTCGCGCCGAGGCCGGGTGGTGGCGCGTCGATCCCCGCGATGGCAACTGCGTCGGCTACATGTCCGATGGAATGGGATCGGAAACCGTTGAATATGTATTCCTGTTTCTTGCCATTGCCCACGCCGTCTGTGAGGTCATCGGCTGCGTTTCCGGTGGCAAGGGCCTAGCGTGTTATGTGTGCGCTGGCGTTACACTGGCGTGGGAGGTTTGCGCGTTCGGGGCCGCTGCCGGGAAGGCCGTCAGCACACTCGCGGCCATTTCCGGCGGCCTGGCCAATACCGGCATGGCAAATCTGGCGGGAGGCGTCTGTGAGGGATTTGGCGAGCACGGGGGCGGAGGCGGGGGTGAGTGACAGCCGACGACGGAGATGTATGCGGATGAACATCTTTCGATGCGTTGCAGCCGGTATGGCATGGTTCTGCGGGATATCGCTGTGCCTGATCGCGCCTCTCCGCGCTGCGGACGGTTTGCAGGTTGTACTTACCGCCGACAATGAAGGGCATGTCGATCCGTGTCAGTTGTGCCCGATGCATGCCGGCTTCGGCGGACTTGCCCGCCGCTCGACCGTCCTTACGCGCCTTCGGGGAACTGGCCCCCTCCTGCTCGACGCGGGGAATGCCTTCTTCGGCTCGGATAGCGTCGACAGCCGCGGCGAAGTGATCGTCGCAGCATATAACGCGCTCGGCTATGACGCGGTCAACCTCGCCTATTGCGATTTCCGCTTCGGCAAGGAGCAGACCCTCGCGCTGGCCCACAAGGCGAAGTTCACGGTCTTGTCGGCCAATCTTCTGGACGCGCAGACTGGCGCGCCGTTGGTGCTGCCGTACTGCATCATCAAGCGGCCGGATGCGCGGGTTGCCCTGGTCGGGGTGACCGAGCGTCCCGCGGGTCTGGATTTCCTGCCCCATCTCAAGCAGCAGCTTGCCGGCATTCGCATTCAACCGCCGGCGGATGCGCTTGGCCAGTGGCTCCCCAAGGCCAAGGCGGAATCCGACCGGATCATCCTTCTGTACTACGGCTCATCCAGCGGGCTGGCGGCGATCCAGCAGAAGTTCGGCGACCAGTTCGCGGCGATACTCGTGGGTGGGATTCGGCCCGATGAGTTGCCGGCTGGGGCAACGCCCCCGGTCGTCGGCGCTGAGGAGCACGGGAAATCCATCGCGAGCCTGACGCTGAGCGCGGCAAAGCCGGCGACGGTCGAGCAGTTGCTGGTGACGCCGGACCTGGCGGCTGACCCAGCCATGCTGCAGTTGCTCGCCAATTTCCAGCCCAAACCGTCGGAAGTCGCGGCGGCGCCGCCGGCTCCGACATTAACGAGCCCACCGGCCGATCCGCGCGAACAACTGGAGCGTGCTTTCGCAATTCTGCAGCAGGCCGACAGCCAGATTCCACCCGACAGCTATGATCCCGTGGCTGTGGTGCAGAATCTGGGCGGGCGACTGGACGATCTGTTTGCGTGGGTGCGCGATAACACGCGGTGGGTGCCGTACCGCGGGGCTTTGCGCGGGCCGGCCGTACTGATCGACCGCGTCGGCAACAGCCTGGACCGGTCGCTGCTGCTGGCCGAGTTTTATCATCATACCCCGGCTAATTTCCGCCTCGCCCACGCGACGCTGTCGACCGAGCAGGCCAAGGCGCTCTTGGAAAAGATTCGAACCGCTCCCCGGCCGGCCGGGATATCGTTTGAAACGCGCGATGGCGCAGGTCCGATGGGCATCGCCGCCGCCCAGCGGCTGGACCGGCTTGGCGACGGGTTGACGCAACGTGCCGCCGCCGAGATGGCATCGCTGTCTGCCGTCATGGGCTCTAGCAATCTGCCGCCCGGAAGCGCTGACGACGAAGCGTTGGCGGCGCTTTCTGACCATTGGTGGGTGCAGCGCTCCGACGGCAATCACTGGGTAGACCTCGACGTGACGCTGCCGGGAGCAAAGCCCGGCGATACGGTTTGCCCGGCGACGGAAACGTTCCCGCTCGATGGCCTGGCCAAGGATCTTTGGCACACGCTGCGGATCGCGGTCGTCGCCGAGCGCTGGGCGGACGGGAAACTGACTCAGTCCACCGTGCTTTCGCGGACCGTTCGGCCCGGACTTGTTGTCGGCGGAACGATCTACCTGACGCACGTTCCGCTGGAGTGGGCCCACGACCCGTCCGCCGGTACCAGCGCCGAGGCCGTGAAGGCGGCCCGGGCGCAGGCGTTGATGCCCACTGAATGGGTGCCGACATTGAAGCTGGGGATCGAGATGGCGAACGACGCCGGCATCCGCCCCGACGGCAGCGTGGACCCCAAGCCCCAACTGGATCCCACGGCCCGCATGGGCACAGGCGCCGGCGAGTCGTCCGGTTCGGCCGCGGCGGTGTTCGATTCGCCGCCCGTTTCCGCAAGCACCGCCTCGGCGGCACCGACGGGCCTCTTCACCGCCGAATGGGTTGAATACACGCTGCGCACCCCCGGCGTACCGGACGAGACGATCCGTCGCGAGGTGTTTGACCTGATCGGCCCCGCCGCCCGGGCCGCCGGTGTGCCCGCGCGGCCCGCGCCCGACGAGCTGGCCCGCGCCAACGCTGCTCTTGCGCTTCGTGGCCGCATCGACATCGTCGCGCTGCCGTGCCAACTCTCACCGGCGTTCGTCAGCCATACATTGCTCCACTCGTTGGTGAACTCCAAATCGGCCCTGGTCCAGGCGCTGGCGGCGCTGCGGCAGCCGGGCGGCGCCGAGGCCGAGTTTGACGTTCCGCCGCCTTGCCCGTCCCCGCTGTATGGGCTGGCGCTACTCCGCCGGCTTTACAGTCCGACGGCGGCGGATTGGTACATCGCTCGGCCCAACGTGTTCACATATCACAGCTTTGCCCGGCTCACGCCGGACGGCCATCAGGACTATTGCGAGGCGACCGACCTGGTTACCAATGACGTGGCGATCGAGCCCTGGTCCAAGATCGACCCGGCTAAACTCCGCCGCGATCAGGGCGTGCTCGATACCGCGGCCGAAGGCGCGCTCCTGCCGGCTGGTGGTGAGCGCGTATCGGCCTCGGAGACGCTGGCCGCCGCTGCGTCGCAATCGCTCGAATTGGTCACGGCGCGCACCCCTGCGGATCTTGAGCGCGTCAAGGCGACGCCCGACGACATGGCCCGGCTTCGCGCGGCGGTCTCGAGCGGACGGATTGTGGTCGTGCCCGCGGCGCCAATACGACTCGGAACGGCCGACACGATTGCCTGGTGGGAAATTGACCCTGCCACCGGAAGGACGCTGGGAATCGGCCAGCAAGGCTGGGGAACGGACATGGCCGAGTACGCCGCCATCATTCAGCGCTGGGTGATGGCTCACAAAAGATTCGTCTGTCTGGGCGCCGCGGCGGCGACAGTCTTGAACGTCATCTCGCCGCTCTTTGGATTGAACGAGCTTGAGGGCGACGCCTTGTCGGCGGTCCAGACGGCGCTCGATGCCGCCTGCGCGGGAGCTTAGAACGAGGCATTCCATGCGCATCTCAATCTGGGTCGTCGCTCTGATCGCCGCGCTGCCGGGATTATGCCTTCTGAATCAGGCCGCGGGCGCCGCGGATGCCACAAATCCCGCGGCTCCGCTGCGGGTGGTATTCACCGCCGACACCGAAGGCCATCTCGACGCCTGTCAAAGCTGCCCCGGTCCCGTCGGGCTGGGAGGCCTGGCCCGGCGAGCGGCAGCCATCCGCCAACTTCGCGCCGCCGGTCCGTTGCTGCTGCTCGATGGCGGCAACAGCGCCTTCGGCGATGAAACCGTCGCCAGCCAAGGCGGCGCGGTCATCGCGGCGTACGACGCGATCGGTTACGACGCCATCAACGTCTGCTATCGCGATTTTCCGAACGGTAAGGCGCAGGCCGTGAAGTTGTTCGGCGGTGGTCACACCCCGGCCGTGTCGGCAAACTTGCTCGACCCCGGTACCGGTGAACCTTTCTTCAAACCATACGTGGTTCGACCATTCGGCGGCCGGCGTGTTGCGGTGATTGGACTAACCGAATCGCCCGCCGGCCTGGCCGTGCTCCCGCGTCTCACGCGTCAACTGGACGGCGTTCGGATCGATCCGCCCGATGCCGCGCTGGCAAAATGGCTTCCGCGCGCCAAGGCCGAGGCCGATCAGGTCGTCTTGCTGTTCTACGGCAGCCCGCCGGCCCTGAATGCCATCAGTCCGGCGCTGCGAGCGCAATGCGCGATGATCTTTCTCGGAGGTGTCCGTCCTGAGGAGTTGCCGGTTGGATCGAGGAACGTCTACGCGGCCGAGCAGCATGGCCGGTCGCTGGCGCTGGTCGCCACGGGTGCAGCGCCTGAGTCGCGACAAGTAACTATGGACGCCGCGGTGCCGCGCGACGGCGAAATGGACGCGCTGCTTTCGAAGTACCAAGCGCCTCCGGTCGATCTTCCGGTCGTCGCTGTCGCGACTCCACCGCAGGGTGCCGAGCAGTCGCCAACGACTCTTCCGGCCGTCGCAATTGCGACCCCGCCGGGCACGGAGCAGCCGCCAATGCCTCGGCAGGAGACGCAGACGTCCGCGCCCTCCACGGCACCGTCCGTGACTCCTGCCGTCGTGGCGTCGCCGCCAGCGGCCGACGCCGCCGCAGTCAAGCGCGTCGCCGCCCATCAGAACCTCACCCCCAAGGGCCTTGAAGGTGTTGGCCTCACTGCCGAGCAGGTCAACACGGCGATCGACCGCGGGGCGGCGTTCCTCTGGAACTACATCAAGAGTGAGGATCTCCAAAAGCATCACCAAAAGCTCGGCGATGCTCAGGAGCATCTCCTGGCGATGCTCGCGCTGGTGCATACCGGGGCGGTGCAGAAGTTTCCGGATTTTGAGCCGGCACTGCGCGCCTATCTTGCGCAATCGAAGAATTACTACAGCATGGGCACCTATGAAGAGGGCCTGCTATGCATGCTGATTGAATCGTATGGGGATCCGGTATTCTTCCGCCAGCAGCGTGACGCCGCTCAGTACCTGGTTGACTCGCAGGGTCCTCTCGGAACCTGGACGTACTTTGCGGCGGTACCGCCGGCTAAGGATTCGGGGGCCGTGTCCGGCGGGCCGCTGTCGGTGCTCTCCAGCGGCATGGCGCCGGGAGCGAGCCGACCCCGGATCGCGCGGCTCAACGATTGGAAGATTGGAAAGGACGGCGACAACTCGTGCTCGCAGTTCGCGATTCTGGGCTTACATTCGGCGTCTCGGTCCAACAACCCGATCGCCGACGAAGTTTGGTCGCGCAACCTCGATGCCAACACGCGCCGGCAATATGCGCCGGATGGCTCGTGGCCTTACAACGAGACCGCTTCTCCCGGCTATGGCTCGATGACCTGCGCCGGCCTCTGCGCCGTAGCCATCGATCGCTACGAGCTGCACCAAACCCCACCTGAAGTCGACGCCCGAATCGAACGCGGATTGGCCTGGCTGGATCAGAATTTCAGCGTCACCGCAAACCCCGACAGCGGCAATTATCTTTTCTATTACCTCTATTCCCTGGAGCGCGTCGGCCGCGTCCTCGACACCGAATTCATTGGCTCCCATGAGTGGTATCCGCAAGGCGCGCGCTTCCTCGTTGATAAGCAGGCACCCGACGGCAAGTGGCTCGACCCAACGGCCTCCGTGGATGATCCGCGCGTTCCCACCAGCTTCGCGCTTCTCTTCCTGACCCGCGCGACGCCGAAGCTGCAAGTCATCGAAAAGCACGGCGGCCCGGGCATATTGCGGGCGCAGGTGCAGTCGCCGCCGCCGAGTCGGATTTACATCATTCTCGACGCATCGGGGTCGATGATCGACATGATGCAGGGGCAGCTCAAGTTCGACATCGCGAGGAATGCGGTCAAATCGTTGATCGACGCGCTTCCCGACTCGACGCAGGTGGCGATGCGCGTCTACGGCAATTACAAGACCGCGCTCGACCCGGACTGCGACAGCGATACGACGCTGGAAATTCGAATGGGCCCGCTCGATCGAAAAGCGTTTGCCGCGAAGCTCAAGTCGCTGCGCGCTCGCGGCAAAACGCCGCTGGCGTTAAGCCTCACCGATGCGATCAACGAGTTCTCCACCAGCCAATCCGATCCGGGAACCCTGCTGCTTCTCACGGACGGCGGCGAAGACACCTGGCCCCGCCGCAACCCCGTGAAAGTCGCCGACGAACTGGCCAAGCGCGCCGGGCTCACGTTCCACATCGTCGGGTTCGACATCAACCAGGCCGACTGGGGCGAGCAGCTTCGCGCGATGGCCGAGCACGGGCACGGCTACTACTGGCCCGCCGCCGGCGCACAGGATCTGCCGGCGCAGGTCAGCTCGGCGATCTTCGGCCGGCCTGCCGGTTTCAGCGTGACCGACGCTCAAGGCATGCTGATTACCCAGGGCCACTTTGGTCAGCCGATGCCACTTCCGGAAGGGAGCTACCACCTTCGCACGGCGTATGCGGGCCGGGATTTTGAAACACCGTTCGCGATCAATACCGACAACACGACGGCTATTCTCTTCGACGCTACGCAAATAACGGCCGCCCAGATCGCGGCGATGGCGCCGCCCACGCCGACGGCCCCTGAAGCCAAGCCCGTATCGCCGACAGACTCTGCCGCTCCGACGCCCAAATTCTGCACCCACTGCGGCAACCCGCTTCCGCCGGGCGCCAAGTTCTGCCCGCATTGCGGCCAGCCGGTTGGGCGATAGAACATCGCTCAGCTCACTGTCACTTTCGATGCCGAGGCGAAGAAGTCATTGGCGCGGTTGGTGTCGTTGAATGCGTTGTTCGGATCGAGATTGATCGCGACGAAATAGGTGCCGGCTGGGAGCGTGGCCGAGAGGGCGATCGACGAATGAGCGTTTGGCTTGATGCTGATTTTCCTGGTCACGCTCGTCGCAACGGTCGCGTCGGCCAGCAATCCATCCGGTGATGTATCGATGTCGATCACCAGCGGGCCGGATGCGGGAATATTGCCGGCGTTGCTGACATTGATGGTCAACGTCGCTTTGGCGCCTTTGACGATCGGCTGCTTTGCGAAAGTGCCCGACAGGTCGATCTGGCCGGGCGCGATCGTGAGTTGCGTGGGAGACGCGACGTCGAATACCCGGCCATTTGGATCGGTGACCTGCGCCACCAGGTAATACTTCCCGGCGGCCACCGAAGTTGGCACCGTTGCAATCGTGAACGGAACGATCGATTTCGCGCCGGCCTTCAGGTTCAGCTTCTTCGTGCTGCTGAGCAGTTTGACCGCGTTGGCATCGACCGTGGTACCCGCGGCGAGGTAGATCGCGACGGTATCGGAGCCTGACACGTATCCGCCGGTCGCGGTCAGCGCGACACCGGCGCGGATGTTGTTTTTCAGGCCGCTGACGATATTGGTCGGGAGCTTGCCGGAGAAAGCGGCGGTCAGGACGCCCGGCGGGCCGCTGAAGCCGGAGCTTTTTCCATTGCCGCCGCCTTTGAATGTCTTGAATGTGTATGCGCTGGAGGCGCTGGCGCCGAAGGTGCTGGTTCCCAGGAACGCCGCCTGAATCTGGTAGTTGCCGTTGGCGTCATTGAGAACCTTGGTGACGATCGAAGCAAAGCCGTTGGACAGCAGCGTTGCGATGCCCACCAGCGTGTTGGTGTTCTTGGTCACGTCCTGGGCGTAGAACGCGACATCTCCGCCGCCGGCTGTGTCACCCGATACGGTCGCGATGAATGTGACGGCGACCCCGGGGTTGGCGGTCTTTTTCGAGCCGGTGCTGTCTCTCAGCGAAGTCGTCGTGGCAGTCTTTCCGGCGGTGCTCAGGAACTCGCTGATTCCAATGCTCGCGTTCCCGGCTGATCCGATGCCGACAAAATCGGGCAGCGCGTCACCGTCGAATTTCGCGACGGTGTAATTGAATCCTTTCTGCAGCTTGGCGATTGCGCCGGCGTCGGCGAACGTGCCGGCGCCATTGTTCTGGAACATCTCGTTGCCGATGACCAGGTCGTCGTATCCCAGCCCGCGGAAATCACCGGCCACCAGAACCGGCGAGGTGCTGATGCTTGGCAACGCGGTGACCATCGGAGTCTGAAAGTTTCCGCCGCCGGTGCCCATCAGCACGCTCAGGTAACTGGTCCCACCGCCGCTGATCGGCGACAGCACCGCCGCGAAATCGCCGATGCCGTCCCCGTTGAAGTCGCCGGTGACAGCCGAGACGATCTGATAATGCGTCCCGCCGCCGGGCGCGTTGAGCTCGATATCGGCATGAACCAGATTGATATCCGGGGTGATTCCGGCCAGCGTGCTGATATATGGCTGCCCATTGTGATCGTTGGGCGCGTCCAGGCCGATCAAAACCGTCTGCCCGCTGGTTCCGGTAGTCGCGAGATTTGTGCTCGTGTAAACGCCGGAATTGGGATCGCTGGTTGACAGCGAAATAAACTTGCCGATCGAGAACGTGCCGTGGCCGTTGTTGTGCAGCACCACGAGCTGTGAAGGATGCTGATGCGTGGTCGGATCTGACACGCCGCCCACAGCCAAGTCGGGCGGGGAGCCGGGCAGCACCATCAGGTTGCCGGTGTTCACCACACCCGTCGTCACCCCGCTGATGTCGCCCACCGGATAGGTATCCGTGCCGCCGAATGTTCCGTCGCCGTTGCCCAGGATGATGTCGACTTGCTGATCGGCCGAGTCAAACAAGACGAGGTTGACGTGCCCGGTGCCGGTGTCGACGGCGATCAAGTCGGTGACTGATGCGCTCGTCAGGCCCGTTGGAAGCAGAACCGTCGAGCCGACCTTGAACGAACCATCCCCGGTGTTCAGGTAAATCTGAATGCCCTGATTGTCGACGACGGCCAAGTCAGGGTGCCCGTCGCCGTTGAAATCGCCGGCGGCTGCCAGCGTCGGCGTGCCCCCGTTTGTAATCGGAAGCGGAATTGCGTTGCTGAACGTCAAGGCGCTGGCCGACAGGAAGGTGCGCTGCTCAAGGGTCTCAGCGAGGAAAGCGCTGCACCTATTTGGTTGCCGGTAAATAGCCGCACGATTTGCCCGACCCCGACCCAAACAATTCCGCATGAACGTCTCCCGATGAAGTCGAACGATCTGCCGGCCAAGTGAACTGCCCGCTCGTTTATCGTGAGATTGCCCAGCGGCGTCAATCGGAATCGGCAAAATCGGCAAGCTTGTAACCGGAGTCGACCTTCGGGCGATCAGCCCGATTACAATCATCAAGCGTCTTCATAGCCGAACAACCCGATACGTGCCGACGCATGATGAGTATGACGCGAGTTGATGTTCGCCGAGTGATGCAGAAGGTTTCTGGTGCTGACGCATTGGAGACCGATCTTCAGCGTGCGCGTGTGCTGGCCAAGCTGCTGGATTCTCAGTTCAACGTGGGTGGAATTCGGTTCGGGCTGGAAGGATTGCTTGGTGTTGTCCCTGTCGCCGGTGATGCGATCGGCGCGGCGATTGGCTTATATCCCGTCTGGCTCGCCCGCAAGCATAAGCTCGGCAAAGCCGTCACCGCGAAAATGGCGGCGAACCTGGCCGTTGAACTCGCCGGCGGGGCGATTCCGTGGATCGGTGACCTGTTCGACGTCGCGTTCAAAGCCAATCTGCGGAATTTGAAACTGCTGGAAAAGGCCGTCGCGGAGCGCGACGTTGCACGCGTTTAGCACTGCGGCGATTTGCGACTTCCGACGGTTGCCAATTTCGAGACTGATTCATAAGCTTCCACTAACAAGTTGTTATCCATCATGCGAGTGCCTGTGCTTCTTAATCGACCTGTCCAACACCCCGAACTTTGGGGTTCAGCGTTGGTTTGTTCAAGCTGCAACTGGAACCAATCTCCGATTGGACCGTGGCTTCGCTGTCAAGTCTTCTTCCCGCCCAAGCAATGCCCGATATGTGGTTCCCGACTTCGAGTTAAAACTACCTGCGCGCGTTGTGGCACCGAACATCAAGGGCGTCGCCTGTCCCACACGCTGCGCCCCAAGGTCTTTGGGGTGGTTGGCGGTGTAGAGGCTGCAGCCTTCTGCTGGACAAATGGGGCAACCCAATACATAGACAGCACCCCCGGTCCATTCACGAAAAGCCCCCGAAACGGCTGCGTAACCTCTAACCAATTACCTGCCGTCCGCCGTTATGCGTCCGCCGACCATGCGAGCTCAATCAACACTCGTTTTGCTTCTTCCATCACTTCCCGCCAAGTGTCGGAATCAAGCATTGCGTCCAACGTGTTCGGAAGCTGTCGTACGCGGGCTTCGTAGAAACGATTGAACGAGGCGAGACGCCCGCGTTCATACTCATTGAATGCGACTAAAAAAGATCCCATTCTGGATGGTAAAGGTCGTCAAACCACATACAAACCAGTTCCGCAGGAACATTGGCGATCGGTACGTCCCGCTCATACGCGCGTTGCTGCTCGGAAGACGCAAGCGTCCGCATCAGGCCGACGATGTTTCGGCGTAGGTCGATTGCAGCCATGGACTGACAGCAGTATACGCGGGCGAGTTCAGAATATCGGCCTGTAAAAACTCAGTTATGATGTGGGCAACCATGCGTCTTGCGAAATAATCGCCCAATCGTCGCGCACGTGGGGTCTGAACGCGCCACCGCTATTATCTTCGTGATGCTCGAACTATCGAAGTTTCGTTGGTCGGAGGCGGAGCACATCTGGATTGGAGCCGCTGGAAAGTGCGAGGTTGTGATTTTCGGTGATGAAGTCGAGCCGGACGTCGCACGTGTGAATTTTGCCGAGTCAGTTGTCCCGCGCATCGGCGAGATAACGAAGGTCGCGGTCGCTCACCTGGAATTCTTCGTAAATCGGCCAAGGTTCGCGGCCATCAGTCAATGGGCTGTCCAAACGATCGAATTCGGACGTCACGGCGACGAGCCGCTGGACGAATTTGCTGTCTACCTGTCGCTTTTACCCGAGGACCAAAACGGCTTATGGAAAGTGACTCTGCGTCAATATGAAAGATTCGGTCCGCGGGCAGTTGAGTTTTCCAGACGGCAGTTGTGACCTGAGAGGAAACACTGCGGCCGTCAGAGTGTTTTGCGCCTAGAATTTTCTCTGCCGAACAGCGAGCATCGGCGGTGCATGCCCAAAAGCTTTTACGTCATTGACGGCCACGCGCACATCTACCGCGCTTACTTTGCGCCGTTTCGCGATCTGACGAGCCCGACCGGCGAGCCGACCAAGGCGACGTTCGTTTTCACGCAGATGCTGCTGAATCTGATCAGCCAGCGGAAACCCGATTACCTGTGCATGGTGATCGACAGCGGCGATGAGACCGTTTATCGCAAGGACATTTTCCCTGAATACAAGTCGAACCGAAAAGAGCGTCCGGCGGATTTTGAGCCGCAGGAGCAGCGAATTCTGCAGATCGTTCGCGACGCGGGCGTGCCGATCTTCGCCAAGCCCGGCTACGAAGCCGACGACCTTCTGGCCACCATCGCTGCCAAACTCTGCGACAGCGACTATGAGATTTTCATGGTGACGAAGGACAAGGATCTTCGGCAAATCGTGAGCCCATGCGCGAAAATGTACGACGTGCAAAACGATCGCGTGATCGACCTGGCGGCGATGGAGCGGGAGATCGGCTACACGCCCGCCGAGGCGATCGAAGTGCAGACACTGATGGGCGACGCGATTGACAATGTGCCGGGCATCCCCGGCGTCGGCGAGAAGACCGCCGTCA
>Ga0182024_10004381_pt1 | contig 32573 bp, 29 predicted proteins | sample P32metaG_FD_120480 | JGI IMG/M metagenome (GOLD analysis project Ga0182024, IMG submission 120480) | Permafrost microbial communities from Stordalen Mire, Sweden - P3-2 metaG (Illumina Assembly) | ecosystem: Environmental > Terrestrial > Soil > Wetlands > Permafrost | place: Sweden: Stordalen...
GTAGGGCCGCGCGTAACTGTTGCTCCGTAACCATGGTGAAGCCCTCGATACCAGGGTTGACCAAAAAGCATTTGAACCCCGGCACTCCGGCGGCCGCGAGAGCTGCTATCTCATTCTGGTTATTGTGGACCACTCCGCCCCACGCCGCCCAATCAACGCGGCATTTGCCGCGTGCTGCCGCACGTTTGGCCTGCAGTGCGGCAACCGTTGTGGTCGCAGGAAGGCAGTTCAGAGGCATATCCACGAGCATCGTGTAGCCTCCTGCCGCCGCGGCTCGCGTCGCGGTTTCGAAACCCTCCCACTCGGCGCGACCGGGATCGTTGATATGCACGTGCGAATCGACGAGCCCCGGGAGAATCGCCGCTTCTCCGAAATCATGGATTCTGTAACCATCAGGTACTTGATCGGAAGAAACAACAGCCTGGATCCGCTCTCCTTCAACCAGGATAGCCGCTGCACGGATTCCTTCCGGAGTGATCACCCGTCGAGCGAGAAAGGCCTGCAAACTCAAAATGTCAGCTCCTTAGAGAATTGGCAGAGGGTATCCCAACCGCTCTGCTCTTTCGATGCGCACGACACCCGGATCAAAACAGCAATTTACGAACTTCTGAGTATCGGCTTATACTCGCTTCTCAGCGAAGCGGCTGCGAAAGAGTCCATGTCGACTGATTTGCTGGTTCGCGGGTTGCTGGTGCCAGCATACCCCTAAACATTTACGTATAGACAGAGCGCAAACGTGGACAATTCTTTCATGGCCCGTGCCATTCAACTCTCCATTAACAACGTCCACTCGGGACGAGGCGGGCCTTTCGGTGCGGTTGTAGTCAAAGACGGCAACCTCGTTGCCGAGGGTACGAATCAGGTTACTTCCACGAACGATCCCACGGCGCACGCCGAAGTCCTCGCCATTCGCGAGGCCTGCAAGAAACTTGGCGCGTTCGATCTTGAAGGCTGCGAGATCTACACCTCTTGTGAGCCATGTCCCATGTGCCTGGGGGCAATCTACTGGGCTCGCCTCTCTCGCATTTACTTTGCCAACGCCGATGCAGACGCTTCCAAAATCGGCTTTGACGATTCTCTGATCTATAGCGAAATCGCGCAACCGCATTCCAAGCGCAAAATTCCGATGATTCAGATAATGCGCGAAGAGGCGTTAGCGGCATTTCGCGCGTGGGAAAACAAGCCCAACAAGATCGCATATTGATTCTCTCCGAGCGCCGCCAATCTCAGCCTCATGGAGCATGATTGATCGATCGTTACTTTAAACTCGCCGAGAACCGGACCACCGTGAAACAGGAGATGCTGGGTGGCCTCACCACGTTCGTCACGATGGCCTACATCATCGTCGTGAACCCCCAGATTCTCGCCCAGGCAGGAATGCCGGCAGAGGGCGTGGTCTTTGCGACCTGCGTCTCTGCCGCGGTGGCGACGCTGGTCATGGGACTGTACGCCAACTATCCCATCGCGTTGGCTCCGGGAATGTCTCTGAACGCCTATTTCACTTATTCGGTTTGCATCGCCATGCATGTTCCCTGGCGAACTGCGCTCGCGGTAGTTTTTTGTTCAGGCGTTCTTTTCCTGGTGCTCACTGTAACGCGCGTTCGCGAGCAGATTGTCAACGGCATGCCCGACTGCTTGAAACACTCGACTGCCGCGGGAATTGGAATGTTCATCGCGTTTGTCGGACTGCGCAACGCAAAACTCGTAGTGGCAAATCCGGCTACCTTTGTCGGCCTCGGCAGCTTTGCCGACAAAGAAGTGCAGACCGCCTGCTTTGGCCTCGCCCTGACACTGATCCTCATGTCGCGAAAGCTCCATGGCGCCATCCTGGTGGGTATCTTTGGCACCGCCCTGCTCGGAATTCTTCGCGGGCTCGCGAGCTGGCCACGGGCAATTTTTTCGATACCCCACCCCTCCTCCACCTTCTTGCAGCTTGACTTTCGCGGTGCGAGCCACCTCGGCTTACTCGAAATCCTGTTCGCATTCCTGTTTGTCGATCTCTTTGACAACGTCGGTACTCTGGTGGGAGTCTGCGAACAGGGCGGCTTTGTCAAGGACGGCAAGGTTCCCCGCGTAGGCCGCGTCCTGGTTGCAGATGCGGTGGGAACCATCTTCGGTGCCTTGACCGGAACGTCGACGGTGACGAGTTACATCGAAAGCGCAGCTGGAGTTGCCGCCGGGGCTCGCACCGGTCTGAGCAATGTTGCCGTCGCCGCACTCTTCCTGCTGGCCACCTTCTGCTCCCCGCTGGCCACTGCGATTCCAGCCTACGCAACCGCCCCGGCGCTGATTTTGGTTGGCGTTCTGATGACGCAATCCATCGCAAAAATCGCCTGGCAGGAATTCAGTGAGGCCGTCCCCGCATTCATCACCATGCTGGCCACGCCTCTTACCTTCAGTATCGCGACCGGCCTCAGCCTCGGTCTAATTTCCTACACCGTCGTGAAAATTGCGTCGGGGAAGATTCGTGAAATAAACGCGCTCATTTGGATACTCACGATCCTATTCATTCTGCGTTACGTTTATCTGGCCGCGGCTTAGAAACCTCTCGCAGATTCCAATGGTTGCTAGTTGCTGCGATTGCGAACCAATACCAGGTCCGTTACCACGGGAACTCCATGCGCGATCTTTACGTGAAGGAGGGCTTCAAAAGGCTTCAGTTCGCTCGGCTTCGAGACTTTCAGTCGTGTCAGCAATTCCATGACCGAGTCTTCCCGGCAAACATATTCGACCGCAGCCTGGGTGCCGAAGGTCGTATCACCGGCCAGGATCAAAATGGACCGTGACGGGTCGAGCCCGGGCAAAAGGCTGACGACCGCATAGTCCTCCGTGGTCGGCTGATTTGCAGCCGTTCCCAGGAATGTTTTGGGCTCACCGGGCAACGGATGAACATTCAGTACGGCAAGGTCCCCTTTCCGAGGCCCGGAATCGAGACGCCGGAAAACGAATTCCTGGGTTCCTGGAATATCCAGCAGGGTGAGATTTTCGGAGGGAGAGCCCACGAAAATCAGATCGTTGTTCTTAGCGTCGTCCAGCGAGAACAGGGCGCCGCGCTTAACGCGAATCGGGCGATTCAGCAGAGCGAAAACATGGTCGAGTTCGTGAATGGCCAACACCTCTCCCACGCCGGTGTAGTGATCGAGAATAAAGGCGCGCGTGTCGGATGAGGGGTTGAAGTAGCGCATCCCGGTCTCCGGCCTGCCGACAAAGCTCCCATTGCTGAAGATCACCCAGGGCTGCTGTGGTCCGGTCAAGAAACGATTCCAGAAAATCTGATAGGCGGCAGGAACAGCCTGACTGGTCGCAGCCTGCATGCGCATGCGCTGCGACAGCAGAATGGCGGTCGTCGCCAATGACGCGGCCAGCACAACGGAGAAAACTGCAACGGCGATTACCCACCCACGAGTGAAACGAACACCCTCTTCTTTTTTCGCCCTAGGTTCGAAAACCGCAGGAGCCGCGGGTTGGACTCCTGATTTGGGAGCGCGCAGCTGGAACGTGAGCGCGTACGAGCCCTTGGGGATCTCGACCACGATGGGATCATCGGGGCCTTCGTGCGCGTAGTATTCGGCGAGCTTTATTCGCAGGCGCCCGGCTTGCACCCGGACCGTGGAATCGCTCTGGGGATCGAATCCGGCGGGGCGGCCCAGAACTTCGGTAGCAATTTGATACTCCTTCAGGGCGATGCCAGGGTGATCGAGCGAATGCTCGGCGAGATAGCGCAGCAGTTTGCACAAAGATTCCGAGCTGTGCAGACTATGACTTTTAATAAGTTTATCTATTTGCTGGAAGTATTGCTCCCGGCCGACCGCGAAAGTATGAGTAGCAGCCATATCACTTGCAAGTAACAGAACTACCTATCTCACTGCAACGCTGGGACTTTCACTGTGTAACGGTATCAGACCTAGTGAAACTTAATCCAGATAATTGTTTTGTACTACGACTGCATAGTCTGTGACCACAATCACCCTCTGCATTTCCGGGGCACTTCGTATTGAACAAGTTTTAGGAGGAAGTTCATGAAAAGGTCAGTCTGGCTCTCAGTCGCTGTGTTCAGTCTACTGTGCAGTCTGTGGGTGCCGAGCGCACTCGGTCAGGCCGTCTACGGCAGCATCTTGGGCACCGTGACCGATCCGTCCGGCGCAGCCGTTACTGGAGCGAAAGTCACGGTTACCAGCCAGACCAAGAATGTGTCGACTGAGACCACGACCAATGAGAGTGGCAACTTCTCCGCCACGCACTTGATCCCAGACGTCTATTCCGTCCGGATCGCAGGTACCGGCTTTAAGACCCTGGAGTTTAAGGACATTCAAGTGTCCGCCGACAACGGCTCGAAAGTAGATGGCCAGTTCCAGGTCGGCTCTGCCAGCGAGCAGGTCGAAGTGACCGCCGAGGCGCCGCAACTCAAGACCGACCGCGAGGACGTGTCGATCGAATTTAACGCCCGGATGGTGGAAGATGCCCCCATCTTGAATAGGAATTTCACGTCCTTCGAACTCCTATCTCCGGGCACGCAGAAGCTCGTGGGCTGGAGCCACGCAGCGACGGAGAATCCGCAAGGCGGCCAGCAGATTTTCGTGAACGGCCAGCATTTTAGCGGGACAGCCTTTGAATTGGATGGAACCGACAACCAAGATCCGATCTTGGGAATTATTGTGGTTAACCCGAACCTGGATGCGATTCAGGAAGCCAAGATCTCGCTGGGCAATTACGACGCGGAGTTCGGCAAAGCTGTGGCTGGGGTTGTGACGGTCCAAACCAAGTCCGGCAGCAATGAAGTTCACGGCAGCGCAAGCTGGTTCCGGCGCACGGACGCTTTGGCGGCGCGCGACCCATTCACTCAGTTCGCGCCTGACCCAGTGACTGGCCGGTTGATTCCTTCTTCGCGCTGGCAGCAGTTTGCCGGTACGGTTGGCGGTCCCGTTATCAAAAACAAATTGTTTTTCTTTGCCGACTACCAGGCGACACGGCAGAAGAACGGCATCAGCAACCAGGAGTCGATCCCGACCGCTCTTTTGGAAAGCACTTGCAAGGCGGGCGGCACCTTCTGCAACTTCAGCGACTACGCCGCGAAAATTGGCAATGGAAAAGCGGGAGACCCCACCAACTATATCTATGACCCAAACACCGGTTCGCCTTTGACCGGAGCCGGTCGCTTAGCCTTCTGCGGTATACAAGGGGATGTCGCCCCTGGAGCTTGCCTCCCCCAGAACAACTTCATGGTTCCACTGAGCGCCGTGTCTGCAGCATCGCTGAATTTGCTGGCAGCCTTTCCCAGCCCCACCAGCAGTGGTCCGACCAACAACTTCGTGGGATCCGGCGCGGGGCCGTATAACCAGAACAGCTTTGATACGCGCATCGACTTTGCCGCTAGTTCGACCCTTAGCGTGTTCGGTCGCTTCAGCCTTGATTACTTCAGCCTGTCGGGCGCGCCCAGCTTGGGTGCAGTAGGCGGCGTGGGTTATGGCCCAGGCGGTCTCTCGGGAAGCTCGAACGTGCATAACTACAGCTTGGCCACTGGTGTCACCAAAACCTTTAGTTCGACCCTACTCGGTGATTTTCGCTTCGGCTATTTCAAGTACAACCCGCTGACGAACAAGCCAGATGCCGGGAAGGCAGCAATGACGGCATTCGGCATCCCCAACGCGAACATGGGGGACAATTTCACCTCCGGCTTGGGCGAGTTTGACATGGACGGCGTTGGAAGCAACTTCGGTGACGGTTTGGGCGTCGGGCGCTGCAACTGTCCTCTGATTGAAAGAGAGCAGCAGTTCCAGTTTGTCGGCAACGTCACGAAGATCCATGGCAACCACCAGTTTAAGTTTGGTGCGGACGTCCGTTACGCCCAAAATCTGCGCGTGCCAAGCGACTCCAATCGCACTGGTGTATACGCCTTCAGCCACCTGGCTACCTCGAACGCGGGTAACGGTGGCCTCGACTGGGCTACGTTTATGCTCGGCGATGTCACCAGTCTCGGACGTTATGTCAGCACCAGCGTGAACGCCGCAGAACGGCAGCATCGCATGTTCTACTACGGTCAGGACACCTGGCGCGTCACGACAAAGTTAACGGTAAATTATGGGCTGCGCTGGGAGGTCTACTTCCCCGAGTATGTAAATGGCAAGGGGAACGGTGGATTCACCAACATCGCCTTGGGCGACGGGCACGACCGCGTAGCCGGATACGACAGCATCGGGATGAACGGCAACATCAACAATAAATGGAGTTACTTCGCTCCACGCCTCGGCGCTGCTTACCAGTTGGACCAGAAAACGGTGGTTCGCTTGGGCTATGGACGCAGCTTCGACATGGGTGTGTTCGGTTCGAACTTCGGGCACGCGGTCACGCAAAACCTACCCGTCTTGGCCAGCCAGTCGGTCCAGGCCGTGAACAATAACGTCAACGCCACCAACAACAACATACCGGCCTTCAAGTTGGACGCAGGGCCGCCAATCTTCGTATTCCCGACTGTTCCGGCGAATGGTTTGCTGCCGCTGAATGGGCCGGCGGGCAACCTGCAACCGCATATCCGCCCAACCTTCCAACGACTGCCAACGCTTGACGCATGGAACGCGACTGTGCAGCGTCAGCTAAACAACAATACGTCGCTGGAAGTTGCTTACATCGGCAATAAGGGCACGAACGGGTTCGCCGGAGACGGTAACACTTACAACGTCAACCAGCCGTCAATTGTAGGATGTGCTGGAAAGGGCTGCAGCACAGGAGTGCCGCAGAGCCAGCGCCGCCCGTTCTTCGACAAGTTCACTTACCCTGATTGCTCGACAGCGAATGTGGGCGCGATTGTGGCAGGCACGTGCGGCAACACGGGCGTACCCCTGGCGGATCAGTTGACCTGCTGCTCGACGGACCAGGGCAACTATCTTGGAAACAACGCCAGCAGCATCTACAACGCGTTGCAAGTAAAAGTGGACAAGCGGTTCGCGCGCGGGCTGCAGTTCCTCACGCACTATACGTTCGCGCACGCGGACAAGTACGACAGCAATTACTACGCGATCAGCCATCCCCTTTCATACGGTCCGGACGATCAGGTCCGGAATCACGTCTGGGTAACCAGCCTGGTGTATGAACTGCCCGTCGGGAAAGGCAAAAGCTTCGCCGGAAACGCGGGCAGGGCCGAGGACTTGATTATTGGCGGATGGCAGATCACGGGTACCACAAATTGGAGTAGCGGGTTGCCTTGGACTCCCAGCACTAACGAGTGCGGAAACGAGGAAGATGTAGGCGTGTGCCGCCCGAACAAGGGGTCTGGGTCCTTCCCCTTGGGCGCGGGCTCGTTGCAGCATCCGGCAGGAGCGAATCCTTATGTTCAGTTCTTCAAACCCTTGGCCGCGCTGACTGGTCCGTTCGCCGATCCGGGGATCGCGAATCTAGGTAACATTGGTTTCGACAGCTACCGAGGACCGCGGGCGTTCTTCGCAGACGCTGCAATCTTCAAGAACTTCTCGATTACCGAGCGCGTGAAAGCGCAATTCCGTATGGATGCCTTCAACGTGTTCAATCACCCAGTACTGGGCTTTAACGCCAACCAGGGAAACACCTGCATCGACTGCGGCGGCAACGCTGGCCAAATTACGGACATCGAAGCCGACTCTTCGCCGGGTTCCACTACCGGTATGCGTCAACTCGAGTTCGCGTTGAAGATCAGTTTCTAGACCAGCCACGGAGTAATTCACAGAGGGATTCCTTCGGGAGTCCCTCTTTTTATCTGCGCTGAAGTCACAAGATCCCAACCGATCCCCGTGAATCGACCATGAAAAAGAAAGTCGTAGGACTGGGCGAAGTGCTCTGGGACCATTTGCCGGAGCGTACGTGTCTCGGCGGTGCGCCGGCAAACTTCGCCTACATTACGACTCTCATGGGAGATCAGGGGATTGTGGCCAGCCGCGTCGGCGAGGATTCGCCGGGATTGGAAGCGTTGCGGCGCATGGAGGAACTCGGGCTCGACATCGATCATGTACAGACGGACCGGCAGCGTCCAACGGGCACCGTGAAAGTGGAACTCGACGGCAAGGGGCTGGCGCGATTTGAGATTGCGCATCCCGTAGCCTGGGATTCTTTGCAGTGGACGCTGGATTGGCAGCATCTGGCTGAAAAGGCGGATGCGGTTTGTTTTGGATCGCTGGCGCAACGGTCGCAGGAAAGCCGTGCGACCATTCGACACTTTCTTCGCGATACCTTCCCGGGCGCAGTGAAAGTTTTCGACGTCAACCTGAGACAGTCCTACTACTCGCAGGAAGTTCTTTCGGAATCGATGAGGCTGGCGGACATCGTTAAGCTGAACGACGAAGAACTGCCGAAGATCATGAGCCTGAGCAAGGTTCCACACAAGGATGAGTTGTCGTCGGCGCAGTGGTTGATCCGCACTTATGATTTGAAAGTGGTCTGCATCACGCGGGGCGGCCGGGGAAGCCTGCTGGTGCGGAGCAGGGACTCAAGCGAGCATCCGGGTTTTCGAGTCCGAGTGGCGGACACGGTGGGATCGGGAGACGCCTTCACCGCAGGTCTGGTGCACGAGTATCTGCACGGCGCGCCTCTGGATCTGATGAACGAAGTCGCGAATCTGGTGGGAGCCTGGGTGGCCAGCGAAGTGGGCGCAATGCCCGCACCGAAACGCGGCGCGCTGGAGCACTCCCTGGCCGAAATTCGCTGACAAGCAGAGTGCGAAAACTTTCGTCTAAAGACACGTTGCACGCAACCCTCCTACGGTCTGGACCGTACTCTTAGGAACTTCTCGCGATAGGCGGCATCGCGGAAGGCTTCGGTACCTCCGGGGCGCGTCGTCGAGAGAGCTCCCGCCAGATTTCCGCTCGCGAGGCACGCTGATAAGTCTGCGCCGCGCACGTACTGGTGCAGGAAGCCGGCGTCAAAACTGTCCCCCGCTCCGACCGTATCCATGGGCACGACGTCTTCCGAGGGGCTGGCGAAGCGCTCGGCGCCGCGCTGGGCCAAAGCTCCTTTATGGCCGAGTTTCACCACGACCATGGGTACCAGCTGAGAAAGCTTATGGATTGCGGCTTCCAGGTCGTCGGTCCCAGCCGCTTTGCGTGCTTCGCGTTCGTTGGGCAGAAAAACATCTACGTAGCGTAGAATTTCGTGCAGGCCGCCTTCCCACTGATCTTCGGGATCATCATTGCTGTCGAGAGAGATCGTGAGCCCTTTCGCTTTGAGCCATTGAAATAGCTCACCGATCCGCGGACGCAATCCTCGCTGCAAGTAATAGGACGACAAGTGAAAGTGACGCGAGTCGGCGAGGGCATCGAGATCAAGATCCTCCCAGGAAGTTTCTGCAATCGTTCCCGCATAAGTGAGGATGTTGCGCCACGCTCCGTGGTGCAAGATCACGGTGAGACCGGTCGTGGTCGTGCCGGGGACGGTACGCACGCGCGCTACGTCCACGCCGCCTTGCCGAAGGCGATCCAGTGCAATCTGTCCCAGCGGATCGTCGCCGATGCGGGATTGAAATCCGACGCGGCTGCCGAGTGCGGCGAGATTGTGCGCCACGATCGCGGAGGAGGAACCGAGCGTGAGCATCATACGGTCGGCGAGCAATTCGCGCTCCGGCCGCAGTTGCTCGGGAAGGCCGTAGAGAATGAGGTCGAGATTTAGTTCGCCGGCAATGGTGACGTCAAAACGTGGCATGGAGGGCGCCGGCATCAGACCAGAGTGACTTCAACTCCCGCCTGCTTCAGGGCGCGAAGATCGGATTTTGGGACCCCACGGTCGGTAATGACCTCCTGCAGCGCCGACGGCGGGACGATCAACGACAGGCTGCGCCGGCCGAATTTGCTGGAGTCACAGACCGCCACGGTTTTCTTTGCGACCTCGACCATCACGCGGTTGACTTTCGCTTCCAGCAGATTGGGCGTGCTCAATCCGAAGTGAACGTCGAATCCATCGACACCCAGAAACAGTAGGTCGGCGCTGAGCCGGCGCAGCGTTTCCTCGGCGATCGGGCCAACCAGCGAAAAAGAATTCTTGCGCAACGTGCCGCCGGTCAAGATCACCTCAATCGCGGTCCCGGCCAGCTCAGCGGCAATGTTGACCGCGTTGGTAATGATCGTGAGGTTTTGGAAGTTGCGCAGCGCGCGGGCGATCGCGGTGGTGGTGGTGCCGGAGTCGAGAATCAGGACCTGGCCCTCCTTCACTTTCTCCACGGCGTTTTCGGCGATGCGCAGTTTTTCCTTATGATGGAGTTTTTCTTTTTCGCGCAGCGTTGGATCTTCGAGGGCACCTTCGCGTGACGGAAGCGCTCCTCCGTGCGTGCGATGAACCAGACCGTGAGCGTGGAGGATTTCGAGATCTTTGCGAATCGTAACCTGCGAGGTTTCGAACTGCCGGGCGAGTTCAGTAACTAAAACCCGGCCTTGGCGGCTTAACAGATCGAGAATGGCACGACGTCGTTCTTCGTTGAGCACCGGGAGTCGCTTGCGGCGGATCGTAGTTTACACGATGGATTTGTGCAGCTCGCTTTCTTTTTATAGCGTTTTGTTTCGTTTGTCCAGCGCAAAGGTTGAGCTCGCATGCGGATGCGAGCGCAGTCGAACAACTGGAAGACCAATCATTGCCTTGGCCGCCTTCCCAATCCTGTTGTTCGTAGCACGATCGTAGAACGACCATCGCCTTCCTGCCCTGTCCTACGAAGCTGCGGAAACCGCCGCGGGCAAACTGGCCGTCTGTCGTAGCGGTTCTGCCAACGCGCGCATGACCTTGCCGAACCCGGCGAAGTCGAGAGATTGAGGACCATCCGAGAGAGCGCGTTCCGGACACGGGTGCACCTCGATAATCAGTCCGTCGGCGCCGACCGCGACTGCTGCGCGGGAAACCGCGGCAATCAGGCTCTGCTTGCCAGTTCCGTGCGAAGGATCGGCGATCACCGGCAGGTGCGACAGATCGCGCGCCAGCGCGACAGCCGCCAGGTCGATGGTGTTGCGCATTTCGGTTTCGAAGGTTTTAATGCCGCGCTCGCACAGCACGACTTGCTGGTTGCCTCCAGACAGCAGGTATTCAGCGGCGAGCAGCCACTCCTTCACTGTGGCGGACGGGCCGCGCTTCAGCAGGATCGGCTTGTTGACGGTCGCCAGACGGCGCAGCAGCGCGAAATTCTGCATGTTGCGCGCTCCCACCTGCAGCATATCCACGTGCTCGCAGATAACGTCGACATCCTCGGTGCTCATCACCTCGGTGACTACCGGAAGGCCGGTTTCTTCGCGAGCTTCCCGCAGAATCTTGAGCGCCTCCAGACCGAGGCCCTGAAAGTCATAGGGGGAAGTGCGCGGTTTGTAGGCTCCGCCGCGCAGCATGGCGGCTCCTGCGCGCTTTACGGCATGAGCCGTGTCCAGCAATTGCGCGCGCGATTCCACAGAACACGGCCCAGCGATGACCACGACTTCGGGGCCGCCGATCGCGACGCCGTTTATCTTCACCACGGTGCGCTCAGGCTTCACCTGACGGCTTACCAGTTTGAAGGGCTGAGCAATTGCCACCACGTTGTCCACTCCGGGAGCAACCTGAAGGGCTTCGATCTCGTGGCGCCGTCCGCTGCCCACCGCGGCGACAATGGTCCGCTCGGTGCCGCGCGTGACGTGAGGTTGATACCCGGCTTCGCGGATACGCTCAATGACGTGGTTAATCTCCTGCTCGGTGGCTTTCTCTGACATGTTGACAATCATTGGGCTGGTTCTCCTTTTGTGAGTTTCTTAAAAAGAAAAGCCGCGATCCGTGATCGCGGCTTGCTGCTGAAGCTCGGTTTCGTTTAGGTGGCCGTCAGTGGCTCAACCTCACCCCAAGCTGCCCCGCAGCCGCTGCTCCTGGAAACCAGAAGTAAGCCGTTAACGCGTTGCCTGGAGTAAATCGTGTCATAAGAGTTTCTGTCGCTGTAAATCAGACGAGGGCTGCGAACTGCTGCCTATTGGATCGAACTGGCTGCGTTTGAGAACACAGTATTGGCATTCGACCCGATCAAGCGAACCGTCCCCACCACCAAAACCAGAATAACAGCCAACATCACTGCGTATTCGGCGATGTCTTGTCCCGCATCTTCCGACCAAAGCCGATGAATCAATTTGTACATTTCATCTCCTCCAGGCTATCTGTCAGTTTCTTGAGAGAGAAGGACTGAACTTAAACTTAGTAAAGACCATGATGCACGCGGCCAACGTACTTGTCAATGAGGTTGTGCGATTTTCCATAGCAGAATCAGCGCTCCGCAATGCCCGCCGGAGCCCCGGTTTGGGCGATATTCGAGGTTACTGGGGAGAACTGTTGGGGAAGTAATTCCTGAGCGGACTGCTGGGCGTATTGCAGAACCCGGTTCGGCAGGATGCCGAGATAAAGTGTAGCCACCATGCTGACCGCGAGCGCCAGTCCCAATCCAAATGGGATCGGAGTAGTGGGGACCTCCTTGCGCGACTCACGCATGTACATCACGACAATGATGCGAAGGTAGTAATAGGCGCCGATCGCGCTGTTGATTACGCCGATGAGCGTGAGCCAAATCAAGTGGGCTTTCACTGCAGCGCTGAAGACGTAGAACTTGGCAAAGAAACCGCCGGTCATGGGAATGCCGATTAGCGAAAGCAGGAAAATGGTGAGCGTAGCCGCCAGCAGCGGCGAAGTGCGGCCGAGACCTTCGTAGTCTTCCAGGGACACGTAACGCTCGCCTGCGTTGCCGAAATGGCTGACCACGGCGAAGGCGCCCACGTTCATGGCGGCATAGGCTGCCGTGTAGAACATGGCGGCGGAAATTCCGGCGACGGAATTCTCCGGGGTGGTCATGGCGAAGGCCATCAGCAGATAGCCGGCGTGGGCGATGGAAGAGTAGGCCAGCAGGCGCTTGACGTTGTTCTGCACTAAAGCTCCCACGTTGCCCAACGTCATGGACAGCGCAGCAGCCACCCAGAGGAGCCAGAACCGGCCCGGCGCATTGATGGTGAATACCACGCGCAACAGTACGGCGAACGCCGCCGCTTTCGGCGCCGTCGACATGAAACCCACGACCGGCGCCGGAGCGCCTTCGTAGACGTCGGGAGTCCAAACGTGGAAGGGAGCAGCTGCGACTTTGAATCCCAGCCCAACAAACATTAGGGCCATGGCCACGTACACCAGCAATTGCACCGGGCCGGCCTGCAGCTTCAGACTGATGAGATCGATGTTGGTAAATCCCGTAGCGCCGAACATAAGCGCCACCCCGTACAGGAAAAATGCAGTGGCGAACGAGCCCAGCAGGAAATACTTCAGTGACGATTCGCTGCTCGAAGCCTCGTTGCGGCGAAATCCCGTCAGAATATAAGTGGAGATCGAGGAAATCTCAAGGGCGATGAAAATTAAAACCAACTCGACCGCCGAGGACATCAGCGCCATGCCGACCGCACCAAAAAGAATGAGTGCATAATATTCCCCGGCGCGAATTCGCTGCACCGCCATGTATTCGAACGAACTAAGAATCACAACGGCCGCGATGCCAACCACCAGAAAATGGAAGAACACGCTGAAGTTGTCGATCTTCACCATGTTCGAGAACGCCAGCCCAGGCGACTGCGCCATATACCAAGTGGCGACGAGGCCAGCGACCGTACCCCCGAGCGCAATAAAGCCGAGCAGTTTCTGGCTCTTTTCCTCATCCACCAGGGGATCGAGCACCATGACCACGATACCGAAGGCGGACAGCACAAGTTCCGGCAGAATGCGAATATAATCCACGCCCTGCGGAATCGTCTGCAACAACTCTGCCGGCCACAGGAAACTCGTCATTGGCCCACCACCTTGCCAACGACTTGGGTGAACGGTGTGAGCGCAGCCTGCACTGCTGGATCAATCGCACCCAGCCACAGAATCGGAGCCACTCCCATCACTAGCGCGGCCACGGCGCAGGGCCACACGGCCGCTTTCTCAAACCCAAAAAGATCGTGCAACGAGTTGTTCACCGGGTGCGTGACTTTGCCGTAAAACACTCGCTGGTACATCCACAGGAGATAACACGCGCTCCAAATCACGCCAGTCGCGCCGAGGATTCCATAGACTGCCTTCGCCTGGAACGCACCGCTCAGCACCAGAAACTCGCCAATGAATCCGTTAAGCAGGGGAAGTCCAACCGAAGCGAGCACGATGAATAGATACGAGGCCGCATAGATGGGCATGGGAGCGGCGAGACCACCGAACTCCGAAATCTCATACGTGTGGCGGCGTTCGTGAAGGATGCCCGCCAGCATGAAAAGCCCGCCCGTGGAAACTCCATGAGCCAGCATGACGAACATCGCGCCGTTTAATCCCGCCTGAGTGAAGCTGAAGATTCCCAGCACCACAAAGCCCAAATGGCTGACCGAAGAGTACGCGATCAGCTTCTTCATATTGGGCTGCACCATGGCCACCAGCGCCCCGTAAATAATTCCGATCAGCGCCAGCGTCATAATCCAAGGGGCATTGTTGCGAGCTTGCTCCGGGAACAGCCCCAGGTTGAAGCGCAGCATGCCATAGGTGCCCATCTTCAGTAGCACTCCAGCCAGCAGCACAGATCCAGCGGTCGGTGCTTCGACGTGTGCATCCGGCAACCACGTATGGAACGGAAATAGCGGAACCTTCACCGCGAAAGCCAGGAAAAATCCGAGGAAGAGCCATTGCGCGGCCGCCGGAAAATTCGCTACTCCGCCGCGCGCGATCTGATCGCGAATCACGACGAAATCAAAACTACCCGTATGCGCGTAGAGCCAAAGAATCGCCGCCAGCATAAACACCGACGCGATCATGGTGTACATGAAGAATTTTACCGCAGCGTAAACCTTGCGCTCGTGCCCGAATACCCCGATCAGTAGCGCCATCGGGATCAGCGTAGCTTCCCAGAAGAAATAGAAGAGGAAAAGATCGAGGGAAGTGAACACCCCGATCAGCGCCGTCTCAAGGATTAGCAGCAGAATGAAAAATTCCTTCACCCGGTCGTGCACCGACTTCCAGGAAATCAGCACGCACAGGGGCGTCAGAAATGTAGTCAGAACCACCAGCCACAGCGAGATCCCGTCCATCCCCATGTGGTAGTGGATGTTTGGCGTTGAGATCCACGGGCGGTCGATTTCGTACTGGAATCCGGCCTGGCTGCGATGGAAGTGCACCGGCAAGTGCAACGACAGAAGAAAAGTAAGAAGCGAAAAAACGAGCGCGAAAATACGGATATCGCGATCGCGGCGGGGAAACAGCACCAGCAGCAACGCCCCCACCAGCGGGCCAAAAGTCACGAACGTGAGAATGTAAGGGCTCCAGCTATCGGTGCTCATCGCACTCCCATCCAAATCATGTAGGCAATCACCACCGCGGAGCCGGCCGCGATCCAGCCCGCATAGGAGCGCAGGTTGCCGGACTGCATGTGGCGGACCTCGTCCGAAACATGCCGTGCGCCATCGGCGGCGTTGTTCACCGTATCGTCGATAACCTTGCGGTCGATTCCTTGCCACAGGATGCTGGTCGACCCTTGAACCAGCGGCTTGACGAACAGCTTGGCATAGAGTTCATCGACGTAGTACTTATTCAAAGCCGCCGTGTAGAAGCCATTCAGCCCGTCGGCGATCTTTCGCGGAAGGTGCGGCCGGCTCACATAGAGCACATACGCGAAGAACAGGCCCAGAAACGCAACCGCCACCGAAATACCCATCAACACGAACTCCGTGAGGCTGCTAGCCGTTTCTCCAACTGTTTCTGAGACCGCTCTCGAACCGAACACGGGCGCAAGAAAATGCTCGAATCGGTTTCCGATGCCAACCAATCCGCCGACGGTTGAAAGTAGAGCAAGAATCATCAGCGGAACCAGCATGACCATTGGGCTTTCGTGCGGTTCGCCGTGTCCGTGGTCATCGTGACCGTGCGCGGCGTGGACATGTCCATGCTCGTCGACCTGAGCCCCACCATAGTCTCCCCAGAACGTCATAAACAGCAGGCGGAACATGTAAAAAGAAGTGAGGAACGCGGTGACAACGCCGACCAGCCAAAACACCCAACTTCCGTGGTCGCTGGAGTACGCTTTCCACAGGATTTCGTCTTTGCTCCAAAAGCCCGCGAATGGCGGGATTCCGGCGATAGCCAGCGTCGCGATGCCCATGGTGATGAAGGTACACGGAATGTAAGAGCGCAGCCCGCCCATCTTGCGCATATCCTGTTCGCCGCCCACCGCGTGGATCACCGAGCCCGCGGCCAGGAACAGCAGCCCTTTGAAGAACGCATGCGTCATCAGATGGAAGATCCCGGCGGAGAACGCTCCCACGCCGCAAGCCATGAACATGTACCCGAGTTGCGAAATGGTGGAGTAGGCAAGAACCTTTTTAATGTCGGTCTGCGTGATGCCAATCGTCGCAGCGAACAGCGCGGTGAGCGTTCCAATCACGGCGACGACCATCAGGGCCACCGGTGCCCGCTCAAAAATCGTATGCGAGCGAGACACCATATAGACGCCGGCAGTCACCATAGTCGCCGCATGAATGAGCGCCGACACGGGCGTGGGTCCTTCCATGGCGTCCGGCAGCCAGACGTAGAGCGGGATCTGCGCCGACTTGCCGCAAGCACCCACCATCAGCAGAATGCCGATTGCAGTCAGAAGTCCGGCGCCGGCGGTCTCGGGCACTATTGGCTGGACTTGCGCAAATACCTGACTGAAGTTCAGCGAGCCGAAGTGCTGGATAATCAGAAACAGGGCGATAAGAAATCCGAAGTCACCGATGCGGTTGACGATGAATGCTTTTTTTCCTGCGGACGCCGCCGAATCTTTCGTAAACCAAAATCCGATCAACAGATACGACGCGAGCCCCACGCCCTCCCAGCCGATGAACATTACCAGGTAGTTGTTGGCCAGGATCAGCGTCAGCATAAAAAACATGAACAAGTTCAGGTAGGTGAAGAAGCGGTAGTAGCTCGGGTCGTCCCACATGTAACCCACGGAGTAGATGTGGATGAGGAATCCGACTCCGGTGACCACGAGCAGCATGACCAACGAAAGCTGATCGAGATACAGTGCGAAGTCAGCCCTGAAGTTGCCGGAACGGATCCACTGGGCCAGGTATTCCTGGTAGGGAAGGTCGACGGATGAAAAGCGCAAGGCCACCGACAGCGCCCACGCAAAAGCTGCGCCCGAGAACACGAGCCCAACCGCGCTCACCGCAGTCCTCGAAGACTTCTTCCCCAAGAACCCATTAATCGCGGCACCGGCCAACGGCAGTACCGGGATCAGCCAGAGATTGAGATTCGACGTCATAGTTTGAGCAGGTTCACCTGATCCACGTTCAAAGTTTCGCGGGTACGGTAGACGGCAATAATGATCGCCAGGCCCACGGCGGCTTCGGCGGCCGCCACCACCATGACGAAAAAGACGAACACCTGTCCGGCCAGCACATGCCAATGCGCCGCGAAGGCGACGAAAGAAAGATTCACGCCGTTGAGCATCAACTCAATCGACATAAAAATCGTAATGATGTTGCGCTTGATCAGAAAGCCCGCTACGCCACAAGCGAACAGAAAGCCGCTCAGCACCAGGTAATAAGAGAGGGGGACCATTCAGTCCACCTTCCTGGCGGGGGAAGTTGCCGGCTTGCTCGCCAACACAACCGCGCCCATGATCGCAATCAAGATCAGGACGGAAGTGATTTCAAAAGGCAGCAAAAATTCGTGGAACAGTAGTTGTCCGATGGTCCTGGGATCGCCAGGCAAAGCGCCGGCGGCGACAGCCTCAGTCCCCGAATGCCGAAGCACGACCCAGCCTACGAGGATGCTTCCCAGCAACATTCCGGGGATGCCGAACAAAATGGCAACGCGGCTACCCTTGGTACGTTCTTCTTCTCCAGCATTCAGCAGCATGATGGTGAACACGAATAGCACCATGATGGCGCCGGCATAGACGATCACCTGTACGGCGGCAACGAACTCTGCTCCCAACAGCAAGTACTCGCCCGCCAGCGCGGCCATCACCGCGATCAGCGAGAGCGCACTGTTGATGGGATGCGTCTGCGCCAGCAGGTTGACCGCTCCTGCCACGCAGACCGCCCCGAAGGCCAGAAAAAGGATTAAATGCACACTCATGAAATCAGTTCTCAGTTCTCAGTTCCCAGTTCCCAGTAAAACCCGCCGCAAGAGCGGTGTCCCAGCGGCATCCAGAGATCCAACTGAGAACTGAGAACAGAGAACTGAGAACTTCTTTTGTCACCAGGCTACTGCGATCGCAGTGGCGATGAGATTCACCAGCGCCAGCGGCAGCAGAAACTTCCAGCCAAACGCCATCAACTGGTCATAACGGAAGCGCGGCAGCGTGCCGCGCACCCAGATATACAAAAAGAGAAATGCAAAAATCTTCACCGCGAACCAGACCACAGGCAAGATGGCCAGCAGCACCGCCGGTGCCCCATGCGCCTGCAGCCACGCTTGTTCGCCAAAGGGACTCTGCCATCCGCCGAAAAACAGAAGTGTGGCCACGCAGGCGACCGTGATCATGTTTGCGTATTCCGCCATGAAGAACATGGCAAACTTCATGGCGCTGTACTCGGTGTGATAGCCAGCGACGAGCTCGGTTTCCGCTTCCGGCAGATCAAACGGGATGCGGTTTGTCTCCGCGTAAGCTGCCATCAGGTAGCAGAAGAACCCGATGAACTGCCCGTGAAAAATATTCCAGCGCGGAATAAATCCCCAGAAATGTCCGGCCTGCGAGTTTACAATGTCTCGCAGACTGAAGCTGCCCGACATAATCAGCACGCCAACTAGAGAGAGACCCAAAGAAATCTCGTAGCTTACCATCTGCGCACTGGCGCGCAACCCGCCGAGCAGGGAATATTTGTTATTCGACGACCAACCCGCGAGCGCGACGCCGTAGACCCCGATCGACGTGACGCCAAGAATCAGCAGCAGCCCGGTGTTCACATCCGTGATCTGAAGCGGAATGCTGTATCCGCCAATGGTGACCGAGTTGCCAAACGGAATCACCGCGATCGACGTAAGCGCGAAAATGACGGAGATCAACGGCGCCGCGATGAACAGCGGCTTGTAAACGTGTGGCGGAGTCAGGTCTTCCTTGAACAAAAATTTGATTCCATCCGCTGCGGGCTGCAGCAAGCCAAAGGGCCCGACCCGCGTGGGTCCCCAGCGATTCTGCATGTGGCCTACCACCTTGCGCTCAAGCCAGACGGTGTACGCGACCGCGGTGAGCAGCACACCCAAAACGATCGCCGACTTCATCACCGACACGAGAATGAACAGCCAGATTGGTAACGCCACGCCTTGCTTCCTCTCTTGCTCAGGACAGCCGTTTCGAGATCAGTCTGCCGCGACTTCGGCGGGCTTAACTTCGTGACTCTCCATCACTGACTTCAACGTGCGTGAGTATCGTCCCAACGTGCCGGAAGTGAACAGCCCGTCGTTAGCGGGGGAAATCGATTCCGGCTTGTGTGCTGCAGCCGGCCCGCTCTTAGTAAGCGACGTGTGCTCGCTGTTTCCCGCCAGAAGATTTATGCGGGAGATGTCATAGCCGGGAACCAGTCTCTGGATTTCGTCGAGAATCGCCATCGGATCAAGCGGACTTAATTTCGGCTCCAGCCCTTGCATCTCAAGCCAAACGGCGTGACGGTCGGCCTCCCCAGACTGGGCCCCGCGCGACTGTCCCATATCCGCGCGCGTTCCACCGCCGAATGGAACCAGCTTGCGAACATCAAAACCCATGGCATCGGCGATGCGGACAATCATTTCAAAATCCGCCTTCGTTCCTGAAACTTCGCCCGCCTTCTTCACCAGTTGCACATCGCCGCAGGTATTGGTCATCGTGCCCGCCTTCTCGTAGGCGTTGGCCGCGGGCAGCACCACGTCTGCCATGACTGCGGTTTCGGTCAGGAACATATCTTGCACGAGGACAAAGCTCTGCGAGAACACGAACGGATCAATGTTCAGTCGTCCCACCGGATTCGAGCCGACCACGTAGAGAGCCTTCAACTTGCCGGTCTTGCCGGCTTCTACCATGCCGTTGAGATCGAGCCCAGCGGCCGGCGGGACGGCCCACTCTTGATGGAAGTCGCTCGTTCCCGCCGTGGGCTGATAACCGGGCAGCAGATCGGGATACAAGCCCATATCCGCCGCACCGCGCGAGTTGGCATAGTCGGCGAGGCAGATAAATTTGGCCCCGGGAATGCCAGAGCCGAAAGCCGTGAGCGAAGCAATGTCGTTGCCGCGAATTTCCGATCCGAAAATAATGACGAGGTTCTGTTCGCCGCGCAGCTTATCGCGCAGCGCAATCCACGCATCTTGACTCGTCGACTCGCTCGCCAGCGCATCCGCAACAGAATCATTGCCCGACAAGAAACTCGCAACCTTCCCCTCCGCTCCTGCGGGGATCTGCGTGAAGCTCGTAGCCTGCCGCCGTAATTTGATCGGGTTCGAATTCAACACATAGAGCCGGGCGCGATGCAGGCGTACATTGTTGCGAATCTGCCAGGCCAAAAGCGGATGCTGCTCGGTTGGGTCGTTGCCGATCAGCAGAATCGCCGGCGCCTTGTAGACGTCCGCCATGCTGGCAGTTGCGTCCGGCTTGCCGCGCAGCGCCGCCGAAAGAGCAGGGAAGTCGGCCGTGCGATGATGATCGACATTGTTCGTCTTCAGCACCACGCGAGCGAACTTCGACAGCAGATATGCTTCTTCATTCGTGGTGCGTGTCGAACCGATCACGCCGATCGCCTCACCGCCATCTCTGTCGCGAACTCCGGCGAACTTCTTCCCGACTAACTCAAATGCCTCTTCCCACGTCGACGGGGTCAGTTTGCCATTCTTGCGGATCAACGGCTGTGTAAGCCGCTCTTCGTGATTAGCAAAATCGAAAGCGTATCGCCCCTTAATGCAGAGGAAGTCGCCATTGGTGCCGCTCTTGTCGCGGTTGTCGCCGCGCACAATCTCCATTCCGGTGTCCGACCGCCGCACGCCCAGCGTGGTCTTGCAGCCGTCCCCGCAGTGTGTGCAGACCGTTCCCACATGCGTCATTTCCCAGGGCCGCGTCTTGTAGCGATACGCGCCCGAGGTGAGCGCACCCACGGGACAAATGTCGATGCACATGCCGCACTCTTCGCACTCCAGATGATCTTCTTTGTTCGGAGCGATGAGCGAACTCACGCCCCGGTTCTGCACCCCGAGCGCCCACACGTCCATGCCCTCGCCGCACACGCGCACGCAGCGGTAGCACAGAATGCAGCGCGGCCGGTCGAAGAACACCACCGGAGACCATTGCTGCTCGTCCTTGTGGTTCTTCGCCTCCATGAATTTCGATTCCGCGGCCCCGTAGGAGAACGTCATGTCCTGCAGTTCGCACTCGCCGCCCGCGTCGCACACCGGGCAATCCAGAGGATGGTTGCCAAGCAGCATCTCCAGCATCGATTTGCGCGCCTGCTTGACCTCGTCGCTGTCGATGGCGACGATCATCCCCTCGCTGACCACCGTGGTGCACGCGGTCTGCAATTTGGGCATCTTCTCGACCTTCACCAGGCACATCCGGCAAGCGCCCTGCAGCGAAAGGTTGGGGTAATAGCAAAAAGAAGGCACCTCAATGCCCACGCTCTTGCAAGCCTCAATAAGCAGCGTCCCCGCGGGAGCCATAATCTTCTTGCCGTCGACAGTGAGATTTACATCAGGCATTTGGATTCAGTAATTTCGTAATTTAGTAACTGAGTAATTGAAAATCCGTCAGACTGTCCTTTTCGCCGTTTGCGGCGACGCGGTGAGTTATCGCGGCCAGTTCCTTCGCTTCTTTGAGTAAGTCTTGGGTCATCTCTACTTTGACAATTCCGGATTCTGCCAGTAATTCGAGCCAAAGCACTGCTTCGTCTGCTTCTTCCGCCACAATTCCCAGTCGAGCGATGAACTCCGCCTTCGATCGTGCCCGGCAGACTGTCCGGTAGTTTGCTGCTACCGAAGTGCCACATCGCAATAACTGTTTGCCGAGAACCTGTGTATCGGTCTTATACGGCAACGAGCGAAAGAGCCGAATTACACAAAGCGCAAAGGCTTTAGTTCGATCGCGAAGCTGTTCAGGTCGCGAATTCATACAGCGAGACAAATTTACTCAATTGCTAAATTTCGCAATTACTAAATATTCTCAGTGCGCGAATACAGCCTGCTGTTCCACCGCGCCTTCGTTCTCATACGGGCACGGCCTGCCATCCAGGTGATCCTCAAATTCTTTGCGAAATTTTTTCACGAAGGCGATAGTCGGCATCGCGGCCGCATCCCCGAGCGGACAAAACGTCCGCCCCAGCATGTTTTCCGCCAGGTACTGCATGTTATCGATATCTTTCTTCAAGCCGCCGCCGGCATGAAACCGAATCAGCGTCTTCTTCAACCAATCCGTGCCCTCGCGGCAGGGAATGCACCAGCCGCAACTTTCGTGCTGGTAAAACTTCATAGTCCGCAGCGCGAATTTCACTATGCACTGCGCGTCATCGACCACCACCACTCCGCCCGAACCCAGCATAGAGCCGGCCTTCTGCACGGAATCGAAATCCATGGCCACGTCGATTTCATCCGCCGTAAGGCAGGGGCACGAAGCCCCGCCCGGTACAACCGCCTTCAACGTGCGCCCGTTGGGAATGCCGCCGCCCACCTCGTAGATCATCTTCCTAAGGTTGTAGCCCATGGGCAGTTCGTAGACGCCAGGCTTGGCGATGTTGCCACTCAAACAGAACAGCCGCGTGCCACCGTTCTTCGGCGTACCCAATTTCGCGTACCAGTCTCCGCCGCCGTGAATAATGTGAGGCACATTGGCCAGCGTCTCGGCATTATTGATGACCGTGGGCCCGCCCCAGAGGCCAACGACCGCAGGGAAGGGCGGCCGGATGCGCGGTATGCCGCGCTTGCCTTCGAGCGACTCCATCAGCGCCGACTCTTCGCCGACTTCGTAAGCTCCTGCGCCCCCATGCCAGTAGATGTCCAAGTCGCGCCCGCTGCCGAAAATGTTTTTCCCAATAAATCCCTTGGCATAGGCGTCGCGGATCGCCTTCTGCATGATGACCAAAAGATACCGGTACTCGCCGCGAATATAGATGTACCCGCTGCGCGCGCCCACCGCCAAAGCGCCGATCATGACGCCCTCGATCACCGCATGCGGATCGTGCTCAAAGATCAGCCGGTCTTTGCAGGTGCCAGGTTCGCTCTCGTCCCCATTGCACAGGACGTACTTCGGCTTGGCCGACTGCTTGGGCACGAACGACCACTTCATCCCCGTAGAGAATCCGGCTCCGCCGCGCCCGCGCAACCCGGAAGCCTTGACCTCATTAATAATGGCGTCCGGTTCCATGGCCAGCGCCTTTTGTAAGGCCTGGTAGCCGTCCAGTTCGAGGTAGCGGTCGATGTTAGCCGCGCCCTGCCCAAAGCGCCGGGAGACGACCTTTACCTCGTCGGGATGGGAAACCAAGTCAGCCATGGGGATTGAGTAATTTTGTAATTTGGTAATTGAGTAATTTAAAAACCCTTGCGCCGACCGATTTTTCAATTACCCAATGACTAAATTGCGCAATTACCAAATTGTCCTATTGCGCTGCCTTCTTCTTATAGTCGTCCAGAATCCTGTCCATCTTTTCTGCCGTCAGGTTCTCATGAAAATCGTAGTTCACCTGCGCGGCCGGAGCCCAGCTGCACGCTCCGATGCACTCCACTTCTTCCAGCGTAAACAGGCCGTCGGCCGTGGTCTGTTTGTGACTGATGCCCAACTTCTTGGCGCAGTGCTGCAAGATTTCTTCTCCCCCGCGCACCATGCAGCTGATGTTGGTGCACACCTGCACGTTGAACTTGCCGCGTGGCTTGGTGGTTAGCATGGAGTAGTAGCTGATCACGTTGCGCACTTCCAGTTCAGTCAGATCGAGGCGATTGGCGATTTCAAGTATGCCTTCGTCGGATAGGTAGCCGATTTCATCTTGGGCGTACAAAAGTGTTGGGACGAGCGCCGACCGTTTGCTCGGATAATGGGGAACCATTTCCGCGAAACGCTGCTCGAACTCCTCGGAGAATTTCACCGGTCGATCTCTCCTAAAACGATGTCGATGGACCCGATCGCCGCGACCACATCCGCCAGCAACCGTCCCTCGCACATCTTCGGCAGCGTCTGCAGATTGGCCAGGCACGCCGCCCGCATATGCACGCGGTATGGCTTCGCCGTGCCGTCGCTCACGATGTAATAGCCCATTTCTCCGCGCGGCGATTCCACTGCTTGATAAACTTCTCCGGCCGGCACCGCAAAGCCTTCCGTGATAATCTTGAAGTGGTAAATAAGCGCTTCCATCTGCGTCTTCATCTTCTCGCGGTCGGGCAGCACAATCCCAGGAGCATCGGCCTTGATCGGACCTTCCGGCATGCCGTCCAGCGCCTGTCTCACGATCGCGGTCGATTCGCGCAACTCCTGCACCCGGCACATGTAACGCGCGAAGACGTCGCCTTCCTGCGATACCGGCACTTTGAACTGAAACTTTTCATAACTCGAGTACGGCATATCGCGCCGCAGATCCAGATCAACCCCGCTGCCGCGCAGCGTCGGACCACTCGCGCCCAGAGCAATCGCATCCTCCGCCGTCATCCTGGCCACGCCTTTCGTCCGCATCGCCCAGATGGGATTCCCCGTCAGCAGATTCTCGTACTCATCCACCTTCGAGGGAAAATATCCGGCAAATTCGCGCACGCGGTCGAAGAATCCCAGCGGAGGTTCCAGCGCGATTCCCCCCACGCGGAAGTACGAAGTCATCATCCTTTGTCCGCTGACCATCTCGAACATCTTCAAGATTTCTTCGCGCTCGCGAAAACAATATAAGAACACCGTCAGCGCGCCAATATCCATGGCATGCGTGCCCAGCCACACCAGGTGCGAATTGATGCGCGTCAGTTCGTTGAGCAGCACGCGCAGCCACTGCGCCTTCGGCGGAATCTCCAGCCCCAGCAACTTCTCCACTGCCAGCACGTAGCAGAGATTGTTGGTCATGGGGCACAGGTAGTCGATGCGGTCGGTGAGCGGCACCACCTGCTGGTAGAACTTGGCTTCGCAGGTCTTTTCAATGCCGGTGTGCAGAAAGCCGATGTCGGGCATCATGCGCACCACGGTTTCGCCGTCAATCTCAAGTATTACGCGCAGCACGCCGTGGGTCGACGGATGTTGCGGGCCCATGTTCAGGATCATGGTGCGATCCTGCCCTGGCTCCAGCACTGGAGTGGGATTCAGGTGGGCCATCTTAGCGGTAGCCCTCCACGGGATAATCTTTGCGCAGAGGGTGCCCTTCCCAATCCTCGGGCATCAGGATGCGACGTAAATAAGGATGCCCGGTGAAACGGACGCCGAACAGATCAAAAACTTCGCGCTCAAAGTAGTTGGCGCCGGGCCAGACTGAAGTCAGCGACTCGACGGCAGGACTGGCGCTATTCAACCGAACTTTCAGCCGAACCCGCTCTTTCTCCGGAATCGAAAGCAGGTGATAAATCACCTCAAACCTGGGTTCGGACGGATACCAGTCCACGCAAGTGACGTCAGAAAGGAAATTGAAGGGGCACGCGGAATCGTCTTTCAGGACGATGCAGGCCTCGCGGATGTGGTCGCGATTAACATAGATCGTCATCTCCTCGCGATCGAACTTCACTCCCGTCACTGCCGCGGCGTTCCATCCCACCAGGCGCGCCACCGCCGGATGATTCTTCAGTTGCTCCAGATCGGTAATGGCCGGGGTCAGCGGCATTAGAAGTTCCCTCGTTTGGCAGAGGTCTCGCCCCAGTCCAGAACGCCCTTCTTCCATACATAGAAGAATCCGACGAGGAAAACTCCGAGGTAAACCAGCATCTCCCACAGGCCGAAGCGCTTCAAATCGCGCAAAATAATAGCCCACGGATAGATGAAAACCGCCTCAACATCGAACAGAATGAACAACATGGCGACCAAATAGAACTTTACCGAGAAGCGCTGCCGGGAGTCGCCCACCGGGGTCATGCCGCATTCGTAAGGCGAAAGTTTGGCGCGGGTCGGTTTACGCTGTCCGATCAGCCGCGAAAGCAGGATAATCGCAGTCGCAATCCCGCCAGCCATAAGAATATGGATCAAAAACGGGAGGTAGCGAGCGAAGTAATTGTCGGGCATAGGACGACGTATATATAATTCGCGCCAAGCTTTACTTAAACGTTCTAGATTATGGGCTTACACTCACGAGTGTCAAGCCAGCGAGGATAAGATTTCGTAAATGTGTAATCGGGTAATTTTGTAATTTGACAACCAAATCGGGCCCGCAAAGTCTTGGCCGTCAATTACCCAATTACTAAATTGCGCAATTACCAAATTACAAAATCCCTATGATTTTCGGCTTCAACACCGATGTGAAGCACGGCGACACCATCTACCACGTGCAGAGTGAAGCGCGTGAAGGCGAACTCCTTCTGCAGTCCCAGGTCTTCGTGCGCGGGCGCTGCATTGGCAAGAAGGCCACTTCTTACGCCACCAAGGCCGCCGAAGCGCAATTCGGCGACGCCCAGAAAGAGCAACAACTCCGTGAGCAGCACCGCCTGGTGCTCGACGCCATCCGCGAAGGCAAGCTGGACAATGTTCTCGATCATCCTGAAGCCGAAGCCCTGGCCGCGGTGAAAGAACTGGACGTGCAGTGGCTGAACTCCGAGTCGGTTCACGCCAATCGCAACCTCACCATGCAGTTGCGCGTCACCGACGGAGGCGCGGCTGCGCCCGGTGCGCGCCTCACCTTCCGCTTTGCCCGTTCCGGTGCGGCACCGTTCTATACCCAGGCTGTGGCCGATTCCGCCGGCGCGGCCGAGATCAAGATTGAGGTCGAGCAAGCAGCAATGCCCGATTCGTCGCTGCTCGTGCAAGCCAACTACCAAGGGCGGACGGCGACGCGCAAGTTCGCGCTGCGTCCCGCGCAGTAGAGTTCCTCACGTTACAATCCTGGTGCACACACGAAGACGCCTAACCACCGAATGAAACTTCAGATCAATGGGGAAGAGCGCGATTTTAGCGATGCTCCTGCGCCCTTCACCCTGGCGGCGCTCGTAGAAAAGCTCGGCATGAAGGCCGATCGCGTGGCCGTGGAACTGAATCGCGACATCGTCCCGCGAGATCGCTGGCTCGAAACTCGCCTCAACGAGGGAGATCGCCTGGAAGTCGTCCACTTCGTCGGCGGCGGTTTGGAGCCGGATCCGCGCCAGGAACTCTCTTAGTCACCCCTTTTCCACCGATTCTCTGCTTGACCCCAGCCGACCCACGCCTAAAATGTTTGAAACATTTGGCTCGGATATTGTTTCAAACATAGTTGAGGAACCATGCAAGACCGTTTCACATCGCAACAGGTGATTGCTTTGACGGGGATCACGCCTCGCCAACTGCAGTGGTGGGACGAGCGCGGCGTGGTGAAGCCAGAACGGGAAGGGCATCGCCGGCTCTACTCGATGAATCACCTGACCGAAGTAGCGGTCATCTGCGAACTGCGGCGCAAGGGGTTTTCGTTGCAGGGCGTACGCAAGGTCATGCGGTTTCTGGACCGCGAGCTTGGTAAGGGGTTGGCCGAGATTGTGAGCCGCAGCTCCGACTATCACCTGCTGACCGACGGAACGCACCTCTATCTGGAGACTTCCGCACGCCAGATCGTCGATATTCTGAAGAATTCCGATCAGCCGATTCTGGCGGTGTGCCTGAGTGACGCGGTGCGGCAGGTGCGGGCTGGGGTCGTCTCCGGAAAGACGAATACTTCGGTAACTTCGCCGGATTACCGCAGGCGTGCTAAAAAAGTTTCGTAGGCAAGTATTGGCATCGCAGCACGAACGAGCACCAGTTACACAAGGGGGAACACATGGTCGGTGAACTGGACCTTCTCAGTGAGTGGATTCCGGAACAGATGCAGCCCGGTACCGTCTTCGTGCTGGAAAATGCCGGCGAGGTCGGCGAGAAGGAAGATCCTTATTGGGCCGTGCTGTCCTGCCCTTCGTGCGGCATGTTGGGGTTGATCACGCGCAAACAAATCAACGGGCTGTTGCCCGTGATTTGTGGCTCGGAGCAATGCTCGGCGCAATTTTTTATTCGCGACAGCGAAGTCGTGGTGCGCAAACCCTTCTAGATCCCGGGCCGCGCCCTGCGGCCCTCAGTTTTTTCCTGCCTTCACTTCTTGCAACTCCACTGGAACCTGCTCGACGATTTCAATGCCGAAGCCCTCCAGCGCGGCTACTTTCTTGGGACGATTGGTGAGCAGGCGGATGCGGCGCAGATCGAGGTCAGACAAAATTTGCGCGCCGATGCCGATTTCGCGCTGAATCTGTTTTTCGTTGTCGTATAGCGCGGGAAGCCGCTGCCCGCGGTGAAAGCCGAGCGCTGTGCGATCGCCGATCTTTTCGATCGAGAATCCTTGCGAGGTCTGATGCAGGTAGATCAGCGCGCCGCAACCCTGCTGTGAAATCCGGCGGAGCGCGCCTTCGAGCGTAGCGTGGCATTCGCAGCCGGTCGCTCCGAAGACGTCGCCCATCAGGCAGTGCGCGTGCATGCGGACCAGCACCGGAGTTGCGCTGTGTTCAATGTCGCCCCGAACCAACGCGACGTGCGACTCGCCACCGTCAACTTCGCTCTCGTATGCAATCAGCCGAAATTCCCCGAATCGCGTATCGATCAGAGCTTCGCCCACGCGATGCACGTAACGTTCATGCGCCATGCGGTAGCGGATCAGCTCGGCGACGGTGAGCATCTTCATCTTGTGCTCGCGGCAGAATTCGATCAGGTCTGGCACGCGCGCCATGCTGCCGTCATCCTTCATGATTTCGCAGATGATTCCCGCAGGCACCATGCCCGCGAGCCGCGCCAGGTCCACAGAAGCCTCGGTCTGCCCCGCTCGCACCAGCACTCCGCCTTTGCGGGCGCGAAGAGGGAAGACGTGTCCGGGACGCGCCAGATCGGCAGGTCTGGTCGCGGGATCGATCGCAACCTGAATCGTTCGAGCGCGGTCGTAGGCGGAGATGCCAGTTGTGACGCCTTTGCGTGCGTCGATCGCCTCACAAAATGCAGTGCCGAACTGCGAAGTATTCTCCGACGTCATGGGACCGATGTTGAGGTGTTCGAGGCGCTCTTCGGTCATGGCCAGACAGACCAGGCCGCGTCCGAACTTGGCCATGAAGTTGATGGCTTCGGGCGTAACCTTCTCGGCGGCAAGGGTGAGGTCGCCTTCGTTCTCGCGGTCCTCGTCGTCGACCACCACGATCATCCGGCCGGCGCGGATCTCCTCAATCGCATCGGGAACGTCGGTGAATGGGTGCTGGGGGCTCATAGTGAGGCGATTGTAACAAAAGGGATTAGCGTCCGCAGGGCGCGGCAGAAGTCGCGCGTGTAACCAGAACTCACTTCCGCTGACGTTAGCCGATCGCAGAAGTGGGGTAGTGGTTGATGGTGGAAACGGTCATATTCAGCTCCTCCCGGTGAAGGATTGTAGTTTAGGGCGATGTTTTGCACAGGCGCATTGTGACGGATGATACGGCCAGTCTTCAGATAAATCATTAAAGTTTTGTCATTCCGAACGGCGTTCTTTGCCGGAGGAATAGCAGAAAAAAATTCAATCGGATATGCCGGTCGTCTTCTCCTCCCCCACTTGACTGCTCACCTCAGCAGGCCAGTTCGTGCTCGGCGCCGCGGAATAGGGCGCGCAGGGCGCGGACTACCAAACGCGTCAGGAGCACGATGATTACGACGAAGATGGTGGCTAGAGTGCCTGCCACATATGGATGGCGCGTGGCTAGCCAGGTCAGGCCGATGGCGAGCACGTCTTCGCCCAGGCTTAGCGTGATGTTCGAGAACGGTTCGGGCGAAGGCGTCACAGCGGCGCGCGCTGCCGTTTTCCCGCTGTGCGCGATTAGGGCTACCGCGGCGCCCAGCAGCGTGGCCAGGAGTTGGTGCTCGGGAGAAAGTTGGCTGGTCGCCCGGTAGGCCAGCAGTCCGGCAACGGGGACGCGAATGAAAGTGTGAAGGGCGTTCCAGAGCACGTCGAAGGCGGGGATTTTGTCGGCGAAAAATTCGATGATGAAGAGTGTGATGCTGGCGGCGATTACTGGCCAGCCTGCTAACAGCAGCAGTCCCGGAGGGAGCGGGAGATGGCCGAAGCGGGCCAGCAGTCCCAGGACGGCGACTGTGGCGTAGAGATTCAGTCCGGCGGCGAAGCCGATCGCGGCCAGGAGAGCGAAGAGTTCGCTGGGCGGCATTTGCAGGACGTTGAGCATTGGGTGTTAGGTCGTAGGTCTTGGGTCTTAGCTCTTAAGCCTTGTGCAACAGGTCGTCGCGTGTCACGAACCTTATGACGCACGAAGTTTTCTTGCCATAAGACCCAACACCTACAACCTGAGACCCGGTAAATACAAAGGGCCGCTCCTAAAACACTTAAGGAGCGACCCTGAAACTGGTCTCAAATCTGCGGTTACAGGGTGGACTCGATCTCGAAACCCCAGGCTTCCAAAAGAGGTTCGGGGATGTACTTCGAGTTCTTGTTGCGGCGGGCCCACTCGCGCAGGCGGGTCGAACGCAGATACTGATCGGGAGAGAGCTTGTATTCGCGCACAACCTGTTCGAATTCGGTGATGGTCGGGGTGATGGGCCCGATCGGCTCAGGCTTGCCCCAGTTCGGATTTCCGCGTCGCTTGGCCATGAAAACTGCCTTTCCACTTAAAGGGATGAAACCGCAATTTCTTATAACTATATGATTCTCCGCGTCGACTACAGGATTCAACTGGAACGCGGGCTTTGCGTGAACAGAATGGGACCGCAGACTGATCCGCACGCAAAACTAGTCAGAAACTCGATATTCTAGGGTCAATTTGGGTTGAAAGTCAATGAGAAACTTCCGGCCGAAATTCGCGGCAAGGCATGCAAGCCTATGGGTAGTCAGGCACTTATAGCGATCTGATTTGGCTTTTTCGGCTTCCTCGCGACTCAAAATAGGAAACAGGCCGGTTGCAATTCTCTCGCAGTTTATCTCCCGTCCGTCCTTGCGCCATGAGCTGCGGGAATCGGACATTACGACCGTAACCCCTCATGCTGGAGAGACATTGATCGTCCCGGCCGATAGACATAGAGTGCAGACAGGGAGTTCCGTAGCGCGGTCCCAGGCTGCCTTCGAATGCCCATGGAACGATACTCGCTCTGCAATCGGATCCCTGAGTTCACCGCAAAGAGATAGGTCCAGCGATGAGTCTGAAAGCGTTGTTGCTGTGTTCGGACGCAAAGATCGTGCGAGTCTTGCGCCGCGTGTTGGGCGATCTGGATATTGCAGTGGAGTTGTGCGTCGACGCCGATAGCGCCTTGCGCAAGCTGACTCGCCAGCGGTTTGAGGCGATCATTGTCGACTGCGCCGACGACGGCGCCAATGATGTGCTGCGTAGTAGCCGGAGCGCTCCCTGCAATAAGCAGGCGGTCGCGGTCGCCATCGTGGAACCCATCGTCGGACTGAAGGCCGTGTTTGATGTGGGAGCGCACTTCGTGCTCTACAAGCCGGTATCGAGTGAGCGCGCCAAGTCGAGTTTCCGGGCGGCGCGGGCCCTGATGAAGAGCGAGCGGCGGCACTGGGCGCGGGTCACGGTGCAGATCCCCGTGGTCATGCACAGCGCGGCAGCTGGTGGAAATCATAAGGTGAATACCGTCGATCTGAGCGAAGGAGGGATGGCTGTCAAGATCGGGCGCGGGCGGCGGCTCACCGGGCTCTGGCAGATCGCATTCACCCTACCCGGAACGCAGATTTCTCTGGAGCTTCCCGCTGAGTTTGCCTGGGAAGGGACCGCCGATCAGGCGGGACTGCGCTTCCAGCAGATCTCGCCGGAGGCGACGCGGCAGTTGCGGGAATGGCTCAAACAGAATTCTCCCGAAGCCGAGCCGGACGATCCGCCGATCCGTTGCCAGCTTACCGATCTGAGCGTGGGCGCATGCTATTTGGAAATTGCATCGCCATTTCCTGCGTCGACGCGCGTGACCCTGTCGATGCGCGCCGCGGGTGTGGAAGTGCGGGCCCAAGGAGTGGTGCGGGTCATGCATCCGGACAAGGGCATGGGCATCGAATTCACGCAAGCGACGCCGGAACATCGCGCCGCCGTAGAAAAATTCCTGGGCGTACTGAACGAAAACCGCACCCTGTTGCCCGAGTTGCTGGCAGAACCTGAGGGATTGGAATCGGAACCCAGCACCGGCAAACCACCCGCCACGGATCCGGATGATCCCTTGCTTCAGTTGTTCTATGGAGATTCGCTCACGGCCGAACAATTCCACGAAGCGATGCGCAAGCAGCGCGCGATTCCACCCGCAGTCCCGGGCGAGGCCTCGTCTGCTGCTCATGCCTAGGCCGTTAGCAGCTGCGCTTCTACTGAATCTGCGTTTCTTCTAAAGACATCGCCCTGGCGACATCCCCGAGCTAAGCTAGAATGAACGCGAGCCGGGATGGCGAAATTGGCAGACGCAGCGGACTTAAAATCCGCAGGTCCGAAAGGACTGTGGGGGTTCGATTCCCCCTCCCGGCACCAGATGTTTCGAGGTCCCTCGCTGCGATCGGGATTTTGGCTGCAGGCTCCCGCTGCGCTCA
>Ga0182024_10004382_pt1 | contig 32568 bp, 23 predicted proteins | sample P32metaG_FD_120480 | JGI IMG/M metagenome (GOLD analysis project Ga0182024, IMG submission 120480) | Permafrost microbial communities from Stordalen Mire, Sweden - P3-2 metaG (Illumina Assembly) | ecosystem: Environmental > Terrestrial > Soil > Wetlands > Permafrost | place: Sweden: Stordalen...
CCCGCCCGCCAAGCCGCCCGCCCGCCGGTAGTGGCCTAATTTGAGTCGTAAGTCCAGTCTGCATAAGGGTCGAAAGGACCAAATTAGGCCACTACCCGCCGGCCAAGCCGCCCGCCCACGAAACCGCGCGGCCCCGTCGGCGGTACAATGAGGACGCCCCGTGCGCCAACGTCCCCGCCGCGACGGGCACGTTTGTCCATATGGAGAAGGATTCATGCGCCGCACCGCTTCGCGCCGTCTCGTAGTCTCGCTGTTGGCCCTCTTCGCCGCTCCGCTCGTCCTCCGCGCCGCCGACCGCCCGCTCGCCAACAACGTCGGCGCCAAAATCGGCGACTTCCGACTCCAGGACGCGGACGGTAAGACGACTTCCCTCTACGACATCAAGGACAAGAAGGCCGTCGTGGTCGTCTTCCTGTCGTTCGACTGCCCCGTTTCGGCCAGCTACGCCCCCGTCCTGGCGGACATGGCCAAGACCTACGCCGATAAGGGCGTCGCCTTCCTGGCCGTCGTCGTCGGCGACGAGGGCGGCGCCAAGCGGGCCGGCGACTACAAACTCCCGTTCCCGGTGCTGGACGACCCCCAGCGCGTCGCCGCCGACGCCCTGCACGCCCGGACCACGCCCGAAGCCTTCGTCCTCGACCGCGGCTTCGTCCTGCGCTACCGCGGCCGCATCGACGACGCCTACGCCGGCCGCCTCAAGAGGAACCGCGAAGTCACGCACTTCGACCTGCGCACGGCCCTCGACGAGGTGCTGGCCGGCAAGGACGTGGCCACGCCCGTGACCAAGGCCATCGGCTGCCCCATTCCGACGAGTGAAGCGGGCGCGGCGGCCGGCCCGGTCACGTTCCACCGCGACGTGGAGCCGATCCTGCAACGGGAATGTCAGCAGTGCCACCGGCGCGGCGAGATCGGCCCGTTCGCGCTCACGACCTACCGCCAGGCCGTCAACTGGGCGGACGACATCAAGGAATATACGCAAAGTCGCAAGATGCCGCCCTGGAAGCCGGTCGAGGGCGTCGCCTTCCACAACGAACGTAAGCTGTCCGACAAGGAGCTTTCGACCCTGGCCGCCTGGGTGGACGGCGGCCGGCCGGAGGGCGACCCCGAGGACGCGCCGCCGCCGCCGCGGTTCGTCGACGGCTGGCAACTCGGCGAGCCGGACCTGGTGCTGACTGTGCCGGAGGAGATGACCGTCGGCCCGGCCGGGCGCGACCTGTTCCGCTGTTTCGTGCTGCCGACCGGCCTGGACGAAGACAAGTACGTCACGGCCATGGAGGTCCGGCCCGGCAACAGCAAGGTGTTGCACCACACGCTCAATTTCATTGACGGTACGGGCAAGGGGCGTCAACTCGAACGGGCGGAGCGGGAACGCGCGAAGGCGGCCGACGAACAGGACCACGGCCCCGGCTACACGGTGAGCATGGGCGTCGGCTTCGCGCCGCAGGGCACGCTCGGCGGCTGGGCGCCGGGACAGTTGGCCCACAAGCTGCCCGACGGCTACGGCTGGCGGCTGCCCAAAGGGGCCGACGTGGTGGTGCAGGTGCATTACCACCGCACCGGCCGCGTCGAAAAGGACCGCACCTCGGTCGGCCTGTACTTCGCCAAAAAGTCGGGCACGCGGCCGTTCAAGGGGCTGATCATTCCCGGCGGCTTCCTCTTCATCCCGGCCAACAACGACCATTACAAGGTCCACGGCGCCATCGAGGTGATGCAGGACTGCACGCTGCACGACGTCATGCCGCATATGCACGTGCTCGGCCGCGAGATCAAGGTGACGGTGGCGCCGCCCGACGGCGACCCGCTCACGCTCATCGCCATCAAGGACTGGGATTACAACTGGCAAGAGACCTATTTTCTCAAGGAACCGATGGTCCTCAAGAAGGGGACGAAGCTCTCGGTGGACGCGGTTTACGATAACAGCGACAAGAACCCGACGAACCCGTTCAGCCCGCCGCGGTGGGTGTTCCCCGGCGAACAGACGACCAACGAGATGTGTTTCATCTTCATTGGGGCTACGTCGGACACGCCGGGACGCATCCTGTTCGGGCCGCCGGGCGGCAAGCCCTATGGGCGGCCGAAGGCCGACGAGGAGGCGCAGCCCAATAGCACCCATATGAAGCCATGAGCGACGTTCTTCTAGAGCATGGGTGGATGTGAAAGGGCTGGGGCCGTGCTCCGAACTGGACTTAGGGCGCGACACCGACCCTCTGGTCCTACTTCGCCCGCCACCATTCCCCCACAGTTAAGGGTATTCCGCGGCATCCCGGGTGATGCTATTACGCCGGCAAGGAAGAAGGTCTTACAAGCCTGACGCGCCGGCGAAGGAAGGGGGCGATCCTTCGCCGGCGCGTCAGGCTTGTAAGGTCCGCCCCCTTCGCTGGCGCTTCTTGTGTGCGTATCTTCCTTGCCGGAGTAATAACCTTGGGCAACCCGACGGGGTCTGCGCGCTGCGGTCGTCGGCAGCAGTCCAGCAAGAGATGAGCCGAACGGCATTGGGTTAGGAGTCATTATTTAGCCCCTTCGGCCATCGTTTTTTGCGGCCGGCCCTGGCGCCACGGCGTCGATTCCAAACCCAGATGTTTCGCCGTCCGCCCCACCCACGGCCCCTCCCCGAACGGACTGCCGCGCGCCACCGAACACCGCAACGCGGCCAACTCCGCCTCCGTCTCCGCCCCGTTGACGCGCCCCAACCAAGCCGCCGGCAACGGCGCCGGGCCGTCGTCCGGCAGCATCCAGTCCCGCCCCGCCGCCACAGGACCGCCTGCCGCCGTGGTGAAGGGCCAAGCCCTTTTGTATAGTGAAGGGTGGGGGAGGATTCGCAACCGCCGCCCCGCCGTACCCGTCCGCGGGAGACTCGCCTTGGCAAAGAAGAAACACCGGGCGCCGGCCGCGCAGCCGTTGCCAATCTTGAAGGGCCGGGCGGAAAAAGCGATCCGTGAAGGGCGTTTTCAACAGGCCCTCGACCTGGCCAAGCAGGTCCACAAGGCCGAACCGACGCCGGCTCATCTCGACATGCTCTGTCAGGCCTACCTCGGCCGCGCCCGCCAGCTGCGCACCCAGGGGCAAACCCGCGACGCCGTCACCGTCCTTCACGTCGCCCTCACACTGGACCGCACGACGCCGGCCTGGCTGGGACGGGTCGCCGAGGAGTTGGCCCGCTGCGGCGAAACCCGGCAGGCGTTGGAACTGACCGCCCTGGCCCCGGAGGCCGCGGCCAAAGTTCTGGCCGGCGCCGCGGACGCCGCCTTGCAACAGGAAGGCGCCGGACGGGCCTCCCTCCCGGAAGCGCTCCACGCCGACTTCGACCGCGTTATCGCGGCCTTCCGCCAGACGGAGGCCGGCAAGGACGACGACGCCCGCGCCGCCCTGCAAGGGATCGGCCTGCGTTCGCCGTTTTTGGAGTGGAAGGTGCTGCTGCGCGGCCTCCAGGCCTATTACGCCAACGACGACGCCCGCGCCGTGGAGAACTGGCAGCGGCTGGCGCCGGATCGACTGCCGGCCCGCCTCGCCGCTCCGTTCCGCTTCCAGATCGACCCCGAGTTCCGCGCCGCCCAGCCGCCAGAGACGCAGGCCGCCCTCCAACGGCAACTCGACCGCACGGAGAGCGGATCGCTGGCGCCGCGGCTGCGCCAGCTACGGGCGGCGCTGGCCAACCACGAGTCCCTGGCCGGCGCCTTCCGCCAGGCCGAGGCATTGTTGCCGGCCCTGCGCCGCGAGGCGCCGCAGGTGGTCGATCGACTGGCGTCCTGCTTCTACTGGGCCGCCGTCGATACGGGGCCGGACGACGTGCTCCGCTACAAGCGCGTCTTCGGCCGGCCGCCGGCCGACCCGAGCTTCTTCCGCCTGGAGGCGCTGGCCAACGAACGCGCCGGCAACCCCGAAGACGCGCATAAGAACTGGCAAAAGTACGAAAAAGAGATCGCCGCCGACCCGAAGGCGTGGCCGGCGGGCCAGGCCGACCGCGTGCGGGCGCTCATCTGGCTGCGCATGGGCCGCAACGCCGCCGCCGTGCCGGACGACGCCGAGATGGCGAAGCTGCCGGCCTTCCTGCGCAACCACCCCGACCGGCCGCTGCCGTTGAACCCGTCGGCGGAGCAGTGTTACCGGAAGGCGCTCGACCTCGCCGCCGACCTGCTGGAGGCCCACGAAGCGCTGATCGGGCTGCACCGCCGGGCGCGGCGGAACGCCAAGGCGGAGAAGGCGGCCCGTCAGTTGCTCGAACATTTCCCCGACCATCTGCCGACGCTCGAAGCGCTGAGCGATCTGCTGCTGGAAAAGGAGAAATACGACGAGGCGCTGGGGCTGTTGCAGCGGGCCTGGAAGGCCAACCCGCTCAACCGCGAGCTGCGGTCGAAGGTGGCGACGGCCCACCTGTACGCCGCCCGCGGCCACGCCCTGGCCGACCGTTTCGACGACGGCCGCCGCGACTACCAGGCCGCGTTGAATCTGGTGGAATCGGAGGGGACGTATCTCGTATTGAGCCGGTGGGCCGCGTGCGAGTTCCGGGCGGGACAGACGGAACGGGCGGAAGAGTTGCTGCAACAGGCGAAGGGGCGGTCGCCGTCGGCGCTGGCGGTGGCGTACCAGATGGTGGTGGAATGCGCCCGGCTGAAGCTGCACCGCACGCTCAAGGCGCGGTTCGACAAGGAGTTCAAGGCCGGGCTAGAGGAGCCGGCGACGCCGGCAGCCGCGGCGGCGCTGGCCGACCTGACGCGCGCCCTGATGAAAAGCGGCGTCGAATACTTCGGGCAGAAGACGCACGCCAAGAAGGTGCTGGCCTACGTCGAGAAGGCGGCCAAGGCCGACTTCACCGAGACGCAAATGGAGACGATTTGCTCCGCCCTGGTCGATCTGAAATCAATCCGGGCGGCGCGACGCTACCTCGACCGGGGACGGGAGAAGTTCCCCGCCGACCCGATGTTCCCCTATTTGGAAGCGCTGACGTACATGACGGGCGACCTGGAGGACGTGCGGGCGTACCGGGTGAGGCCGATGCTGGAGGAGGCGCGGCGGCTGGCGGAGGCGCGGCCGCCGGACGCCCGGCGGGACCGGCTGCTGCGCGACGTGCAGGAGCGCCTCAACGCCCTGGCCGCCGTCCACCCGTTCGGCATGGGCTTCATGGCGGACATGTTCGGGGCGTTCGACTGGGACGACGGCGACGAGGGTTACGACGACTGATCCGCCGTTCGTTTAGCCGCGACCCGGAGGGGAGCGCGGGGGAGAGCGCTCCCCTCCGGGTCGCGGCTAAACGAACGGGGCGCGATGGACCGGAAAGGAAGAAGAACCCGTGGACGACCCCTACGCCGTGCTGGGCGTGGCCGACGACCTCGACGACGAGGCGATCCGCCGGCGCTATCTGGAGTTGGTGCGGCAGTTCTCGCCGGAACACCACCCGCAGCGCTTCGCCGCCATCCGGGCGGCCTACGAGAGCCTGCGCGACCGCGACGCCCGTTTGCGGCACCGGCTGTTCGAGGCCGGCAAGAAAGAGAACGTGGACGCGATCATTGAGGAGGTGGCATGTCGGACTCTCCGCCGCCGGGTCTCGCTCCGGGCGCTGCTGTCCCTGGCGGCCCGGCCCTGACGCCGGAGGCGATCGCCGCGGTGCTGGAGGACTTCCGCGGCTGGCTGACGGCGGTCGCGTCGGCGCCGGCGGACGAACCGCCCGCGGGGCCGAGCGTCGATCTGTCCACGCTAGTCGGCCAGTTCACGGCCCTGCGGCAGGAGGTCAACCTGCAAACGCGGGCGGTGCGGGCGCAGCAGGAGCAGAACGCCGAGACGCTGCGCCAGCTCGCCGAGGCGGTGTACGCCGTCCGCGAGGCGCCCGCCGCGGCGCCGGTGTGGCGCGAGTCGTCCGCCGACGAGGGTTTGCGGCCGCTGCTGAAGACGTTGGTGGACCTGTACGACGCCGCGGCGCTGGCCGGCCGCGAACTCCAGCGCGTGCAGGAGTCGGCGACAGCGGCGCTGCCGCCGATCGAGGAGTCGGAATCGAAAGAGGACGCCGAGCCGGACTGGCGGCCGCCCGCGTCGGTGCGGCCGTCGTGGTGGGCGCGATTGTTCGGCGCACGGGCCGAGGAGGTCGGAGCGTCGTTCGCCGCCTGGAAGGCGGAAGGGGTGGCGCGGCGCCGGCGCGAACACGACGCCTGGCAAGAGCGCCTGCGGGTCGCGCGGGAGAGCGGCGAGCGCACGCGCCAGACGCTGGCGGCCACGGCCGCGGGCTTTGCGATGACATTACAGAGGGTAGAACGCGCCATGGCGCGGCACGGGCTGGAACCGATCCCCGCGGCCGGCCGGCCGTTCGATCCGGAGCTGATGGAAGTGCTGGAGGTCGTACACGACGGCGGCCGGCCGTCCGGCGAGGTCGTCGAGGAAGTGCGCCGGGGCTATTTATGGCAGGGGCGCGTGTTCCGGTACGCGCAGGTGCGGGTGGCGAAGGAGAGGGGTCAGGGGTCAGGGGACAGGGGTCAGATAAATCCGGCCTGACCCCTGACCCCTGACCCCTGACCCCTGACCCCTCTAAGGGAGCAATCATGGACCTCATCGTCGGCATCGACCTGGGCACGACCAACAGCGAGGTGGCCCTAGTGCGCGACGGCCAGCCGCACGTCTTCGCGGAGGACGGCGATCCGATATTGCCGTCGTTCGTCGGCCTGGCGGAGGACGGCCGGCTGCTGGTCGGCCGGGCGGCCCGCAACCAGTGGGTGCTGGCCCCGGAACGGACCATCAAGTCGATCAAGCGCAAGATGGGCGAGGACGTGAAGGTCAAGCTCGGCGATCAGGAATATCGGCCGCAGGAAATCTCGGCCATGATCCTGCGGGCGCTGCGCGACCGGGCGGCCCGCGAGCTGGGTCAGCCGGTCAACAAGGCGGTCATCACGGTGCCGGCCTACTTCAACGACGGCCAGCGCCAGGCCACGCGCGAGGCCGGCGAGTTGGCCGGCCTGGAGGTGGTGCGCATCCTCAACGAGCCGACGGCGGCGGCGCTGACCTACGACCCCAGCCACCATTCGCTGCGCCGCATCCTGGTTTATGACCTCGGCGGCGGCACGTTCGACGTGTCGATCGTGCAGTCGCAGGAGGGCGTCGTCGAGGTGCTGTCCAGCCACGGCGACACGCACCTCGGCGGCGACGACTTCGACGACCTCCTCCTCAAGCGCCTGTGCGACCGTTTCCAGGAGGACAACGGCGTCGATTTGCGGGCCAACCTCGTGTCGCGGGCCAGGGTGCTGCGGGCGGCGGAAGAGGCCAAGAAACAGCTGTCGTTTCACCCGTTCGCGCGGATCGAGGAGGAATTCATCGCGGAGAAGGACGGCCAGCCGTTGCACCTGAACGTCGAAGTCAGTCGCACGGAGTTTGAGGAGCTGATCCGTCCGCTTTTGGACCGCACGATGGATTGCGTGCAGCGGGCGCTGTCGGACGCGCGACTGACGCCGCCGAACATCGACAAGGTGGTGCTGGTGGGCGGAAGCACACGGACGCCGCTGGCGTCGGCGATGCTGGAGGAACGGCTGGGGCAGCCGACCCATCAAGAAGTGAACCCGGATTTATGCGTGGCGATGGGGGCGGCGGTACAGGCGGCGATCGTGGCGGGGGCCGACGTGGGGGCGGTGCTGGTGGACATCACGCCGCACTCGCTGGGCATCAAGTGTCTGGACGAGTCGATGGGCTTCCCGTTCGAGTTCCGTTTCGCGCCGATCCTGCGCCGCAACACGCCGCTGCCGGCGTCGCGGAGCGAACTGTTCCACACCTACCGCGACCGCCAGACGGAAGTGGAGATCGACGTCTACCAGGGCGAGAACGACGACGTGCGCCGCAATTCGCGGGTGGGCAAGTTCATGATCAAGGGTCTGGCGCCGGTGGCGGCGGGCAACCCGATTGTGGTGCAGTTGGATTTGAACCTGGACGGCATGTTGAAGGTGTCGGCGCGGGAGCGGGCGACGGGTTTACAGAAGCAGGTGGTGATCGAGAACGCCCTGGCCCATTTCGAGGCCGAGGAGCGCGACGAGGCCCGCGAACGGCTCGACCGTTTGTGGGTCGATCGAGGCGAGGGCTACGAAGAGGACGAGGACGAGACGGAAGAGGACGGCGAGGGGCCGGAGGACGAGGCGCCGTCGCTGGCGCCGGGGCCGCGCGAGGGCCAGCGCGAGGCGGTGCAGGCGCGGGCGCTGTTGGAGAAGGCGGAACGGCTGATGGAGCGCGTGCAGCCGGAGGACAAAGCGGAGGTGGAACGTCTGATGGAGAAGGTGCGCACGGCCCTGACCGACCGCCAGTGGGACCGGCTCACGGCCGCGTCGAACGAGTTGGCGGACGTATTATTCTATCTTGAGGACGTGTGATGGCGGTGATACGCTGCCCGGCGTGCAAGGCCGAGAACGTGCAGGGGCCGACTTGCCGCCGTTGCAAGGCCGACCTGTCGCTGCTGTTCGCGCTGGAGGCGCGGCGGGTGTGGACGCTGGCGGAGGCGCGGCGGACGCTGGCGGCAGGGCGGACGGACGAGGCCGATGCGCTGGCGGAAGAGGCGGATTGGATGCGGAGAGACGCGGAGTCACGGCGGATGTTGGCGTTGACGCGGCTGATGCGGCGGGACTTCGCGGGGGCGTGGGCATGGTATCATGCTTCTGACGGGATCGGGGATGATCGAGGGCCGTCCCGGTGAATCGGCTTCAATGGCAGCAACTCGCGGAGCGCTGGCTGGTGGACGCGAAGTCCCTGCTCGACGGCCACCGATGGTCCGCCGCGTACTATGTGGCCGGGTACGCCGTTGAGTGCGGGCTGAAGGCTTGCGTGCTGGCACGGTTGAGCGCGGCGCCGGAGGTAATCTTCGACAATAAGAAGTTTTCCGAAAATTGTTGGACACATAGTGCCGTCGAACTGGTCAAACTCGGCGGCCTGGAGCCGGCGCGCCTGGCCGACATGACGGCAAACAGGGCGTTGCGAGAGAACTGGCAAGTAGTCAAGGACTGGAGCGAGAAAGCCCGCTACGCATCCACGTCCCATCAGGCGGCCAAAAAGACGTATGCCGCGATCACGGGGAAACCAAACGGAGTGATGCAATGGATCAGGGTCCACTGGTAACTGAGCAGATCGAGGCCGGCGCACGGTTCCTCCGCGAGTTTCACAAATCCTATCCCGTGAAGGCCGCTTTCTGGCTCAAGGATAGCGAGGAGGGAGTGTGGTGGCTCTACGTCGCGTCGGATCAGATCACCGACGACAACTTCGACGTGGCCTACGGGGAAGTCGGCCGGGTCTCCGACGTACTGCGGGATCCGTGGTTCGACCTCATGCAAGTGAAGGTGATCGGGGAGGATCATCCGCTAGCGAAGGCTGCGGCGGAAGCCCTCCTTGCTTACCCCGGTCGGATTCCCCTCCGCCTCCGTGGCGTCTCGTTCGGCGGCGTCTTCGCCGACGAGGTGTACATCTACCCGTCGCCGATTCCGGCGCCGGCTCGGTAGGCCGGATCTATTCCGTAAGACGAATCAAGTGGAGGAAGGCGTCGGCGATTCCGCCGGATCGGACGGCGAGGCGAAGAAGGGCGGCGCGCCTGGGTGGAGCTGTTCCACGCGGGTGACGTGCATGTACCACACGGTGGTCCAGCGGTCGATGAAGGTTTCCGCGGCGCGCGGGTCGGGCAAACCGACGACGGCGAACTGCCGGCCGGGCAGGACGAATTCGGGGCTTTTCACTTCCACCGTCCCGCCGTCGCTGAGCACAAAGCGAAAAGGCGCGAACGGTCGAGTTTTTAGCAAAGTGAGCATGTTGTTAGCGTTGAACATGGCAGACGGTCCCTCCTCATAAGACATTAACCGCCCGAAGGTGCGGCGTCAATCGTCCGCGGATGGCAAGACGGCGAAGCCGCGTGGACCCTGCCGCCGCGGCCGGTCGGGCAACCGCGGCGGCGCCGGGCGGCCCGGAAATCTCTTCCATCCATGAAGGTTATTGCAAGGGGCCGCCCGGTTTCTTGCGCGAAAAGTCTCCTCCCACTCAAGCCCCGCCCCACGTCATGGATTATGCTTGCAGCGAAGAACAGAGCACCTCGACGCCGGGGGCTTAACGCCGCCAACGGCCGCCCACGCCGGGCGGGCGACTAAACCCCGGTAGGTCCCAATCGTCATCCGTCTACGCCCGTCGGGGGCGGCCTTCGCGCCGGCCCCGGAAACCCTTTGCGCGCCGATCAATCCATCCGTTCCGAAGGAACGGTTCCGTCCGTTTGCGTTCACGACGTTCTTCACCCCTTGATCGAGGGCCGATTCCCCGATGCATACCGAATTCAAGGCGCCCTGGGTGGCGGTCGTCGCGCTGCCCGCGGGCGGCCGGAGTCCGGCGGAAGGAAGGAAGTACCACGGCGACGGCCGCGACGTCCTCCTCCAGGGCTTCCACTGGCGTTCGCACGCCGGGGCGTTCGACCACGCCTCGCGGAGTCAAAAGAGCTGGTACAAGATCATTCAGGAGAACGCGGCCGCGATCCAGGCGGCCGGCTTCACCTGGGTCTGGTTCCCCCCGCCCTCGGACTCGCTGGCGTCGCAGGGCTACATCCCGAGGCGCTGGCACGTCCTCGATTCGGCCTACGGCGCCGAGGCCGAATTGCGGGCGGCGATCGCCGCCCTGGGGCCGGTCAAGGCCATGGCCGACGTGGTGCTCAACCACCGCGTCGGCGTCCACACCTCCGGGGCCGACTTCGCCGACCCCCCTTTTCCCGACAACCGGGCGGCCATCGCCCGGGACGACGAATCGGGCGTGGGGACGGGCAACCCGGACACCGGCGAACGGCACCCCGCCGGCCGCGACCTCGACCACACCAACCCCGGAGTCCGCGAAGCCATTAAAACCTATCTGCGCGGTCTCAAGTCGGCCGGCTTCAAGGGCTGGCGCTACGACCTCGTCAAGGGGTATCACGGCGGCTTCGTCGGCGAATACAACGACGCCACCGGCCCCGCCTTCTCGGTCGGCGAGTGCTTCGACGGCGACCGGCAGAAGGTGACGCAGTGGATCGACGCCGCCGGCGGCAAGTCCACGGCCTTCGACTTCCCGACGCGCTACCTGCTGTACGACGCCACCGCCGGCGACGACTACGGCCGGCTCCGCTCGGTGAACGGCGGCCGCGTCGTGCCGGGCGGGCTGATCGGCTATTGGCCGAGCCGATCCGTGACCTTCCTCGACAACCACGACACCGAACACTGCCGCGAAGGGGATTACTATTACCAGAACAACCCCACCCGCCATTTCACCGGCAAAATGGCGGAAATAGGCTACGCCTACCTCATGACCCATCCCGGCAACCCGTGCGTGTTCTGGTCCCACTTCTTCGACTGGGGCGAACCGCTCCGCAGGCACATCGACCGCCTGATCAAGGTTCGCAAGTACGCCGGCGTTCATGCCGGCAGCCACGTGGACATTAAGGAAGCCGGGAAGGGTTTATATGCGGCGATCATCGACGGCAGGGCGGCGGTCAAGCTCGGGTCGCGCGGCTGGCATCCCGGCGGCGGCTGGCAACTGGCGGCCGACGGCGACGGGTTCGCGGTGTGGACGCGGGGCGGCTGACGGGCGGGGCCTCCGGATATAGGCGAGCGGCCGGCGTAAGCCGGCTGATGGGAGCAACCATCAGCCGGCTTACGCCGGCCGCTCGCCTACGGTGCCCGTCAAGGTGTGGCGGGCGACGGCAGCGTTTCGCCCGGAGCGATCGGGGCGCCGGGGGTGGCGACCAGGGGAGCCGGTTGCATCCCGCAGGACGCGCAGGCCGCGCCGAAGAGCAGCTGGCAATTCTCCGTGCCGGGCTTGAAACCCTGCTTCTTCAGCTCCTTGATCAGGTCGTCGGCGTGCGCGTACAGGTCCTTGTAGCAGTTCTTGCGGCAGACCGTGATGATGTCGAGCGCCTCGGCCGCCTGGGTGCGGACCATATAGTGGGGGTCCGTCTTCGTGGCCACGTACAGGACGAGCACGGACTGTTCCGTGCGGGCGTCCTGCAGGTAGATGGACTTGGCCGCGGCCATCCGCACTTCCCAGCAGGGGTCGCATGTCAGGGCGCCGAGCAGCGCGTCCAGCACGGCGGGGTTGCAACAGAAGTCGGCGTGGCAGCGGTCGCCGAGCTTTCGCGCCGCCTTGATGCGGTCGCAGCAGGTTTTGTTACTGTGCAGCACGTCGATGTACTCTTGCGACTTGTCGCAGATCATCAGGTGCAGCCGGTGATCGCAGGGGCAGCTGTTGCAGTCCTCGCAATCGGGGGCCGGGATCGGCTTGCAGGTGGGGCAGCAGCCGTTCAGACAGGCCGCCCGGCTCGTCGCCGCCAGGCCCAGCAGACCCAGCAGGGCGAATGAAAAAAACCGTCGCATGGGTGAGATTCCTCCTGGATTCGCTTAATGGCCGCCGCGCCCCTCGGTGAGTGCGGCGGGTGATGTTCGGATGAACGTTTCTAATTTCTTGGCGAGCGGGGGGCGTCAGCCCCCTGATTTAGCATCCCGTCGGTGACAGTGCGAAGAATCAGGGGGCTAACGCCCCCCGCTCGCCATCGTGTTTTCCTAGAAGGAGAACTGGATCTGGGTCCGGAGCATGTAGCCATCGACGCCGGGGATGAAGCCGGCGGGCGACTGGCCGCCCGCCGCCGGGTTGCCGCCCTGGTAGTAGCTGATGTCGGTCTGCCACTTCACCAGCTCGCGGTAGAAGAAGTAGTTGACGCCGATGGCGTACTCGTAGGACGATTCATATTCCCGGAAGGCCTCGTTGGCCTGCGACACCTTGGTGCCGGCCGGCAGGCCGAGGGCCGCGACCTGCGCCGCCGTCAGCGTGGTGAAGGTGCCGTTGCCCTGGATGTTGCCGCTATCCCCGCTGATCCACGAAACGCGGGCGCAGAGTTCGAGCTTCTTGGGCACGACGAAATACCCGCCCTGGAGCTGCGAGCCGTAGGCGATCAGAGCGTGGTGGGGGAAGAGCAACGTCGCCCCGCTGTCCACGGCGGAGTTGGAGTAGAGGATCGGCAATTGGGCGCCACTGCCCGGGAAGGTGGCGCCGGCGGGGCCGTTGCGGCCGCGGATGTTGTCGATGTCCTCCAACCACCAGCCGTTGTAAATGCTGAAGCCTTTGTACTTCGCGGCCCAGTAGGCCTCGTAGGTGTACTCGTCGGCGGCGTCGATGGCGTAGTTGCCGACGCCGGTCGTATTCGTGGCGAGGTTGGTGGAGCTGGTGCCGTTGAGTTCGCTCAGCAGGGTTTCGCCGCCGACGCTGGGGCCGGTCACGCGGATGCGGCTCAGCTCGGCGTTGGAGTACTCGCTCCGGCTGTCCATTGGCACGAGGTTGGCGGTGCCGCCCACGCGCAGCACGGGGTTGCAGCTGTAGTCGATGTCCGAGATGGTGTCGCCGAACAGGTCGTAGCGCTTGCGGGCGTCGTTCCACGTCCCGCCGAAGTCGTACCAGCCGCCGATGTTGAGGCCCTTGTAATCGTCCATGTCCGCGTTGGCGAACTGCGATTCGTTGCCGTTGGTGATCAGGCCCTGGATGTACAGGCGGTCGTCCAAGGCCTTGGCCTGGAAGCCGGCGGCCATCAGCAGGTTGTCGTCGTCGGCGTCGAAGAACCAGTTGCTCATGCCGTACTCGACGAACTGCTCGTTGGCGCTGCCGATGTACTCCTCGAAGGCGATCATCGGCTTGATCTTGCCGACGATGCCCGTGACGGTCGGCGTGTAGCGGTAGGTCCCGTCGGGACAGTCCGGGCCGCAGCCCTTCTCGTAGCCGCAGGGGTGCCAGTCGTAGGCGACATAGGCCGAGAACAGCCGCACCGCGTGGTCCACCGTCGTGATGGTGTTGCCGTTCGCGACGCCGGTTGTGCCGGGGGCGTTCACGCCCGCGTTGCCAGGGTTGCCACCGCCAGACAAGCCGCTGAGGCCGCGGGTGTTGCCGTCCAATTCCAGGTGATACCGCAGGTTCGGGTCGAAGGCGGTGCCTTCAAAGATCAAACGGACGCGCTTAATCTCCAGCTGGTTGAAATCGGGCGCGTCGTTGTTGCCGCCGTTGGCGGCCAGGCCGGTCTGGTGGTTGGTGCGGTCATCCACTTTGTAGAAGTATTCGTCCGCCTGGAGCCGGCCGCGGATGCGCAGCTCGAAGGGGATCTTGCTCTGGTCGTCCCAGTTGGTCCACTTGGGATCGGGGGCGCTGCGGATGGTGAAGCCCTTGCCGTTCTCGTAGCCGGTCTGGACGCCGTTGTTGAGGTTGGCGCCGGGGTTCTCCTTGAGGTAGTCGCCGACGATCTTCTTGACGTCGGCCTCGCTGACCGGCTTGGGCGCCGGGTCGCCGCCGGCGTCGGCGTCGGCGTTGGCCGGCCGGACCTGGCCGCTGCGGATGAGGTTTTCCAGTTCCTCGATCCGCTTCTGCTGGGCTGTAAGTTGCGACTGCACGTCGGTGGGGGCCGCGGCTGCGGCCGCCGGCGCCGGGGCGTCGGCCGGCGGCAGTTGCTGCTGCGCGCGGCTCACGCCGGCGGCGGCGAACAGCGCCGCCCCCGAAACGATGAGGAATTTCCTCATTTCGCTCAACCAGTTCCTGAGCATCGACTCAAACCTCCTTGTTGGTGGCCTCGGGGGCGGCCCCGCGGCGTCTCCTTCGATGGAGTGCGCCAGGCGTGACGGGCATCGAAGACGCCGGCGCCATACGCACCGCTCCCCGGGCGCCGAGGTGTTCCACACACTCGGACGACGATGAGAGCGTTCCTCTCCGCAGTAGTTTTCGGAATTGGGGGAGGATGGTGATTATGAAGAAACCGCCTAATAGACGCGATGGGATGGAAAGGCTGGGAAGTTCTGCGCCCTAGGACACGCGGAATGGGTGTTTCGGGGAATAATGACGTTTAGCCGCGACCCGAAGGGGAGCGTCCTTACTAACCCGAAGCGCAAGCGAGGAGGGAGGGCCAAGTCCTCGCTTGCGCTTCGGGTTAGTTTGCGGCCGCCCCGGCGCTTGACCGCGCCCCCAGCCGCAAGTAGGTCATTCGCAGCAGTTCGCGCAGGTCGGCGTCATTGGGTAGAAGCCGGCTGCCGCGCAGGTAGTGAACGGCCGCTTCGGCGTGCTGGCCCATCTGGTCGGTGACGTGGCCGAGCACCAGCTCGTTGCTGGCGGCGTACTGGCGCGGCATCACGTCTCCCGAGGCGGCGTGTTTCACGAACCGCGCCGCGTCCACGCGGCACGCCATGAGGTGGATGAGGTTTTCGGCGATGGTATTTTGGAAGCCCGCGCCGTAGGTGGAATAGGAGAGGACCGGCCGGTCGTCGGTGTTGAGCGGGCCGGCCCCGAGATACTTGTCGAGTTGTTCCTCGGCCGTGAGGAGGGTGTAGGCCAGCCGACAGGGATCGTCGAGGCCGGCCTCGGCCAGGTCGGCGGCGACCCCCGGCCGGCGCATCCGACGCGCCCAAGCGTCCATGTCGATCGCCGGCGCGGCGGGCGTGCCGACGACGATGAGGAAGTCGGTGGCCAGCGAATTCATGTACCAGACGCTGGTGTGCGGGAACACTTCGTGGAACGACCGGATCAGCGTCTTGAGGTCGGCGTCGCGGATGCCGTCGGCGGGGACCCAGGCGGCGGCCACGCCGTCCGGCGACAGGCGGTCCTTCATCAGGCGGAAGTATTCCACCGTATAAAGATCGCCGTTGCTCCTATATTGGAGATTGGTGCAGTCGGTGACGACGGCGTCGTAGCGCGCCGGGGCGACCCGAAGCCAGCCGCGGGCGTCGTCGAGGACGAGGCGGTAGCGCGGCCGCCGCAGGACGCCGTGGTTTTCCGACTCGAAGCTGGCGGCGGCGGCGGGCACTTTGGCCTCGATCTCGACGCAATCGACGTCGACGCCGTGCAACCCCATGCTGTAGCTGGTGCCGCCGCTGCCGAAGCCGACGGTCAGGGCGCGGCGCGGGGCCGGGTGCAACAGGAGCGGCAGGTGAGCCAGCATCTTCTGGTCGATCACGCTGGTCGGCGACGTGCCGGCCACGGGCTGGCCGTCCACCATGATGCGGCGCGTCCGGTTCGGCTCCTCCACGACGGTAACCGTGCCGTTGTCGCCTTCGGCGTAATAAAGGAGTTTTTCAGGCGCTATTACCGCCGACTTGGTGAACCCCCCGGCCGGCAGGACCATCCAGGCGATCAGGGCCGTCGCGCCGGCCGCGGCGCCGATTCCGGCGCGCCAGACGAGGCCGGGCCGCCGCGCCCGCAGCCAGGCGACGAGGCCCACCAGCGCGGACGCGGCGACGACGAGACCCATCGTGGCCTGGATGCCGAGCCGCGGGATGAGGACGAAGCCGGCCAGAAAGGGGCCGACGACGCAGCCGAGGGTGTTGACGGCGTAGAGGCGGCCGACGGCCGCGCCGAACCATTCCCGCTCGGACGCGGCGGCCGCCACCAGCAGCGGCAGCGACAGGCCCATGCACACGGCCGGCAGGAAGACGGCAGCCGCCGTCAGGGTCGCTTCGCCGAGGAAGACGGACGCGACCGAACTGCCGTCATAGCAGTGTTCGAGCCATTGCGGAGTTGTTTTGAAGAAGGAAAGGCCGGCCAGGGTGAGGCCGGCGAGGAGGCCTTGGCAGAGGGCCAGCCGCCGCCAAGGATCGCCCGCCCGCCGCATCCAGCACGCTTGGAGGAAGCCGCCCAGACCCAGGCCGAGCAGCAACACCGTCAGGATCAGGGCGAAACCGTAAGCGCTGTTGGAGGTCAGGATGCCGAGGATGCGCGTCCAGGCGACCTCGAAGCCCATCGACGCCGCCCCGGTCAGGGCCGCGCAAGCGAGGGCCAGCCATTCCGCGCTCCGCCGCGCGGCGGGGGCCGCCGGCGAGCGGGGGGCGTCAGCCCCCTGATTCTTCGTGCCGTCGCCGAAAGGGTGCGGAATCAGGGGGCTGACGCCCCCCGCTCGCCTCGAAGCAGTAGGTTTTCGGCCGAGCAGGAGCGCCCCCAGCGCGACGACCCCGTTGACGGCAACGGCGATGAATAAGGTCGCCTGCATCCCGATATAGTGGAGGAAAAGGAAGCCGGTCAGGGCGGCGCCGAGGACGGCCCCGAGCGTGTTGACGGCGTAGAGCAGGCTGAATGCGCCCGGCAGACCGTCGGCGCGGCGGGCGACGAGCCGGCCCATGATCGGCAGCGTACCGCCGATGAGCGCGGCCGGCCCCGTCAGCACGATCATGCTCAGGGCGAAGCGGATGAGCGCTTCCAAACCCGGCCCCGGTTGCAGGCGGGCGTACAGGAAGGTGTAGAAGGCGGTCAACAGGGCAAAGCCGGGGGGGACGAGCAGGGCCGTGAGGCCGATGGCGGCCTCGACGCCAGCGTACAGGCGGAGCGGGTTCCGCGTGCGGTCGGCCCATCGGCCGAACGCCAGGCCACCGAGGGCCAGGCCGCCCATGAAGGCGGCCAGCACGGTGCTCACCGACAGCGTACTGACGCCGAACACCAGATTGAGTAGGCGCTGCCAGACGAGTTCGTACACCAGGGCGCTGCCGCCGCTGAGAAAAAACAATCCGTAAAGGAGGAAACGTCGCACGGCGCCGACCTCCGGTTATAGACTCACGACCGCGCGAAATCGCCCGTCGGGGCCGCGAAGGCTGCGGCGTTACTTCATCGGCTTCTCGGAGGACGGCGACGGCAGGACCGGCACCTCGACCGGCCGCGCGGCGGCGCACGGCAGCGACTTCTCCGGCGGCTGGCCCAGCGCCCAGTAGAGCCGGAACTGCTGGCGGTCGTAGCCGATGACCTCATCGAGGTATTGCAGACGCGCCTGGTTGAGCTGCTGCTCGGCCAGCAGCGCCTCCAGAGGCTCGTAATTCATGCCCTTCTCGCCGCCGAGTCCGAACGTCGATTTCAGCAAGCGCTGCCACATCAATTCGGCCTGACGCACGCCTTCCTGGGCGTCGGCCAGCGTCTGTTCGCGGGCCTGGGCGAGCTTGGCCGCCGTGGTTACGTCGGCCGCCACCTGCGCCGACGTCTCCACCACTTGCAGGTTGGCCTCGCGGTAGGCGGATCGATAGCCGCGGGCCTCGTACAGGTCGCGTAAACCGAGATTGTGTACCTGCCACACCGCCTGGGCGTACAGGTCGTCGCGGCCGCTGGTGGCGCCGTAGTCGGGCGCGCCGCCGGAATAGCTGCCGCCGTAATAGGTCAGCTGAATGGTCGGGATCAGCGGCCGCCAACGGGCGCCGCGCCACGTCTGGAGGGCCGCCGCGACCAGGGCGCGGTCGGCGGCCAGTTCCGGCCGGTTCATCAGGCCGACGCCGATCAGATCGTCCAACGACGGGGCGGCAGGCACGAGCGCGATCGGCAGCACCGCCTGGTCGGCCGGACGGAGATCGACCGTCGGTTCCAGCAGCAGCAATTGGGCCAGGTGCGCGGAGACGGCGGCCGCCTGGCCTTGCAGGTCGATGCGCTCCTGACGGCGGAACTCGACCTCGGCGGCCGCGCGGTTGGCGTCGGCCGGCTTGGCCAGTTCGCTCTTCACGCCGGCCCGCGCAAAGCGGAGCGTCGTCTCGGCGTTGGCCAGCGTCTCGGCGTTGACCGCCAGGGCGCCGTAGGCGCGGAGCAAATCGAGGTAGGTCAGGGCCACGTCGAGTTGGACGTTGTCGGTCACGACGCGGGCCCGCGCCGCCTCCGCTTCCGTCAGCCGCCGGGTCACCAGCGGCGAGAAGATGGCGTCGGCCAACTCGAAATTCAGTCCGACGCCGCCGCCCAGGAAGACGGCGTTCTTGTCCACGCTAACCATGTTCCCGGACGAGGTCTGAAGGAGGCCGTCGTGGTGAAGGAACATCGGGATAGCGGTCGGATTATTGGGATTGCCCCCGGCCCACAGGTCAGGCAGCCAGAGCACCTGGGCCTCGCGCTGCCGCAAATAGGCCTGCCGGACGCGCTCTTGGGCGATGGCGATGGTCGGGTTGCTGGCGTTGACCCGATGGAGGGCGTAAGGCAGATCGATCGGCACGGGCGGCGGACAGGCGCCGGCCGGCGCCGGGTCGGCGGCGGCCGGAATGGGGGCGGCCGGCGCGGGAACGGGCGCCGGGACCGGCCGGGGCGGCGGCCCCGACTCCGGCGGGATGACGGCAAGACGCGACGGATGCACCAAAGGCGCCGGCATCGTCACATAGGCGGTGGGCGGGTCATTAGCTGGCGGCGTCAGCGGTGGCGCTTGCGCCGGCGCGCGAACGCCCCCGAGCAGACCCAGGTAGACGGCGGCCGCCGACAGCCGGCCGAAGACGAATGGTCGCTTTTCGCACACAGGAGCCTCCTTGATCGATTTCCGACCGCCCCTACTTAATATCGGCCCGCACCGCTTCCGGCTTTGCCGATACTGCCGCATGTTCCGTGCGAACATTTCGGCCCCGCCCGACGATTTCTCCGCGTATAATTCGGCTAGGAGAAGAGTTGGTCCCCCTCTTCGCCCCACACCCCGGAGTCGTCCCGTGTTCACCATCCGCCGCATTCTTCACCCGACCGACTTTTCGGAGTATTCGCAACACGCCTTCCACATCGCCGTCGATCTGGCCCGAATCCATAAGGCCTCGATCCTGGTGCTGCACGTGGCCCGGCCGCTGAGCGAGGAACAGGTCAGTTTTGGCGAGGCGTCGCAGGCTCAACCGGCCAAATACCATCACCGATTGGAGGAGGCCGAGAACGAGGCGACGGGCGGCGCGCCCGGCGTCACCATCGAGCGCCTGGTACTCGACGGCGAGCCGGCCCACGTGGTCGCGCGGGTCGCCCAGGAGCGCCAATGCGACCTGATCGTCATCGGCTCGCACGGCCGCACCGGATTTCGCCGGATACTGATGGGCAGCACCGCGGAACACATCATCCGCCTGGCCCAGTGCCCGGTGCTGACCGTGAAACTGCCGCAAGAGGAGCCGCCCCGGTAGAGTGGAAGCCGCATGGAAACGCCGGCCGCCGCATCCTGGTCCCTCACCGCCCGCTGGGTGTTCCCGGTGGACCGGCCGCCGTTGGAACGCGGCGTGGTCGTCGTGGACGGCGACAAGATCGTCGCCGTCGAGCCTCACGGCGTCCGCACCGCCGACTTCGACCTGGGCGACGCGGCCGTGTTGCCGGGACTGGTGAACACGCATACGCATTTGGATCTGACGGGGTTGCGCGGCGCCGCCCCGCCGTCGCCCGACTTCACCCGCTGGCTGCGCGAGGTGATCGCGTTCCGCCGCGGCCGTTCGCCGGAGCAGGTGCGAGCCGACGTCCGGGAGGGGTTGGCCGAATGCCTGCGCTTCGGCACGACGCTTCTCGGCGACATCTCCGGCGACGGCGGCAGCTGGGACGTGCTCGCGGAGGGGCCGCTGCGGGCGGTCGTCTTCCGCGAATTTCTTGGACTGACCAAGGACCGCGCCTGCGGGGCGTATGAACGGCTGGACCGCTGGCTCGCCTCCAGAACCGCAACGCCGACCTGTCGTCCCGGCGTCAGCCCGCATGCGCCCTACAGCGTGCGTTTCTCGCTCTTCCTTGCCGCGTCCATCAGCGGCTTTCCAGTCGCCGTCCACATCGCGGAGACGGCCGCGGAGCAGGAGTTGCTCGTTCTGCGGCGCGGGCCGTTCGTTTCCTTCCTGCGCGACCTGGACGTCTGGGACCCGAAGGGGTTGGCGGAAGACACCGGCCACGTCCTACGCCTGCTCAACGGCCCGCGTCCCACGCTCCTCGTTCACGGCAACTACCTTCCGGCCGACTCGCCCATTCCTCCGAACGCCACCATCGTCTACTGCCCGCGCACCCACGCCGCCTTCGGCCATCCGCCTCATCCGTTTCGTGAATTCCTCTCCCGCGGCGTCCGCGTCGCCGTCGGCACCGACAGCCTCGCCTCCAACCCCGACCTCGACGTTTTGGCCGAAATCCGCTTCCTCCATCGTCTCTATCCGGATTTGTCCGGCGCCGTCCTGCTGCGCATGGCCACGCTGTCCGGCGCGGAGGCGCTGGGCTGGGCCGACGAGGCCGGCAGCCTGACGCTGGGAAAGTCCGCCGACCTGATCGTCGTGCCGCTGCCGCCCCACGACGACGAACCGCATCGCTTGGTCCTCGGCGCCGACCTTCCCGTCGCGCGCGTCCTCTTCCGCGGGCGATGGGTCTTGCCGGATTCGCATCACTAAAGCCCCCACCCTTCCTATTCCCAATTCCGGCGACGACGCTTGAAATCCTCCCCCCAAAGTCCTATCACACTCGCTGGATGCCACCCCGGAGCGACACCACAGAAGGAAGACGCGCGATGCCAGTCGGCTATCTCACTCTGGTTCTGCACGCCCACCTGCCGTTCGTCCGCCATCCGGAGTACGAGGACTTCCTCGAAGAGGATTGGCTCTACGAGGCCATCACCGAGACCTACATCCCGCTGCTGGAAGTGTTCGACGGCCTGGAACGCGACGGCGTCGATTGGCGCGTCACCATGTCGGTGACGCCGACCCTGGCGGCCATGCTCAGCGACCCGCTGCTGCAATACCGCTACGTCCGCCACATCGACAACCTCATCGCCCTGACCAACAAGGAACTCGAACGCACCCGCTGGTCGCCGGAGTTCCATCCGCTCGCCCAGATGTACCACCAGCGCTTCACCCGCGCCCGCGACGTCTTCGTCAAGCAGTACAACAACAACCTGCTCACCGGCTTCCGCCGCTTCTTCGAGACCGGCAAGCTGGAAATCATCACCAGCGCCGCCACGCACGGCTTCATGCCGCTCATGGTGGTCAACGAGAACGCCCGCCGCGCCCAGATCGAGATCGGCTGCCGCGAGTTCGAGCGCCATTTCGGCAAACGGCCGCGCGGCATGTGGCTGGCGGAATGCGGTTACATTGAGGGCGTCGAGAAGCTCCTCAAGGAAGCCGGCATCCAGTACTTCTTCGTGGACACGCACGGCGTCCTGTTCGCGGAGCCGCGGCCGAAGTACGGCGTCTACGCCCCCATCCTCTGCCCCGGCACCAACGTCGCCGCCCTGGCCCGCGACACGGAGTCGTCCAAGCAGGTCTGGAGCGCCGTCGAAGGCTACCCCGGCGATTACAATTATCGCGATTTCTACCGCGACGTCGGGTTCGACCTCGACTACGAATACCTCAAGCCGCATCTGCATCAGACCGGCATCCGCAGCCTGCTCGGCGTCAAGTATTACAAAATCACCGGCCGCACCGACCACAAGCAGCCCTACGACCCCAAGGCGGCGCTGGACAAGGCCGCCGAGCACGCCGGCAACTTCCTGTTCAACCGCGAGAAACAGGTTGAATGGCTGTCCGGCTCGATGGACCGGCCGCCGCTGATCGTGGCGCCGTATGACGCCGAGCTGTTCGGCCACTGGTGGTTCGAGGGGCCGGACTGGATCAACTTCCTGCTGCGCAAGATGCACTACGACCAGCAGACCGTCAAAGCCATCACGGTCCCGGAGTACCTGGAAAAATTCCCGCATCAGCAGGTGTCGCAGCCGACGATGTCGAGCTGGGGCTACAAGGGCTACGCCGAGGTCTGGCTGGAAGGGTCCAACGACTGGATCTATCGCCACCTGCACGAAGGAGCCGACCGTCTGGTGGAACTGGCCCGCGAGAACCCCGACCCGACGCCGCTGCGCCGCCGCGCCCTCAACCAGGCCGCGCGCGAGCTGCTGCTGGCCCAGTCCAGCGACTGGGCCTTCATCCTCAAAACCGGCACCATGGTCGATTACGCGGTCCAGCGCACGCGCGTCCACGTCATCAATCTGAATCACCTCTACGAACAGCTCAAGCGCAACGAAATCGACGAGCACTGGCTCGCCGAGATCGAACGGCGGCACAACATCTTCCCCGACCTCGATTACCGCGTGTATGCTTGAGAAGATGTCGCTTGTTCGGCGAGCGGGGGGCGTAAGCCCCCTGATTGAGCATCCTATCGGCCATAGGGTGAAGTATCAGGGGGCTTACGCCCCCCGCTCGCCAACGACGACCGCCCCGCCGAACTCGCGCCGTCCGGCGCTCGTACCGAATACGTCTTTCCCTTTTTCCATTCCGCTTCGGGAAGGCGGCGTGTTCATGGACCCACGGCGGATCGCCGTCGCCCTGCTGCTGGCGGGAATTCTAGGAATGGTTGCCGGCTGCAAGCCGTCGGCGACCACGGTGGGCGCCGACGCGCCGGTAGCGGACGATACCGACCCGAAAGGGCCGCCCCTTTTCCGCGAAGTGCCGCCGGAAGAGTTCGGAATCAACGTCACCTACCGCAACGGCGAGGTGGACGACGCCGGCAAACCGGCGGGCCACATGGCCATCCTCGAATCGCTCGGCGGCGGCGTCGCGCTCATCGACTACGACGGCGACGGCCGGCTCGACGTATTCGTTCCCGGCGGCGGCTACTACACCGGCCCCGACAACAAGACCATAACCGGCCGGCCGTGCAAGCTCTACCACAATGAGGGCCATTTCAAGTTCCGGGACGTGACCAAGGAAGTCGGCCTGGCGGACTTCGCGTGGTTTTACACGCACGGGGCGGCCGTGGCCGACTACGACCGCGACGGCTGGCCCGACCTGCTCGTCACCGGATGGGGCCGCGTCGCACTGTTCCACAACGAGCCGGTGGACCCCAAGGACCCGGCCAAGGGCCGCAAGTTCGTGGACGTGACGGAACAGGCGGGCCTGACGGGGATAACCTGGGCGACCAGCGCCGCCTGGGCCGACTTCGACGGCGACGGCTATCCCGACGTCTACATCGACCAGTACGTCGATTGGTCCTGGGCCAAAAATCCGTCTTGCACCTACGACGGCCACACGCCCGACGTTTGGCCGCCCAAGAATTTCAACGGCCTGCCGCACAAGCTATTCGCCAACCTCGGCAACGGCAAATTCCGCGACGTGAGCGTGGAGGCCAAGTTGCGCCCCGGCGGGGTGAACGCCAGCAAGGGGCTAGGAGTCCTCGCGGCGGACGTCAACGGCGACGGCAAGCCGGACGTTTACGTGTGCAACGACACCGTGGACAACTTCCTGTACATCAACCAATGCACGCCCGGACATTTCCTGTTCGAGGAGGTCGGCGTCCAGAGCGGCACCGCCCGCGACGACCACGGCACCGCCAACGGCAGCATGGGCTGCGACGCCGGCGACTACGACGGCTGCGGCCGGCCTTCCATCTGGGTGACCAACTACGAGGACGAGCAACACGCCCTTTATCACAACGACTGCAAGCCCGGCGCCGTGATCTTTTACCACCGCACGGCGGCGTCCGGCATCGGGGCCATCGGCCAGAAGTTCGTGGCCTGGGGGACCGCGTTCCTCGACGTGGACCATCACGGCTGGGAGGACATTTTCATCGCCGACGGCCACGCCATCCGCTTCCCGACCAAGCCGGGCAGTTCGCGGCGACAAAAGCCGGTGCTGTTGCGCAACCTCGGCGACGGCAAGTTCAAAGACTTCTCCGCGCGCGGCGGTCCTTACTTCGAGAAGGACCACCTGTACGCGCGGCGTCGGCTTCGGCGACCTCGACAACGACGGCCGCACCGACATGGTGATTAGCCAGATTAACGAGCCGGTTACGGTGCTGCAAAACGTGGCCCCGGTGGACGGGACGCACTGGCTCGGAGTCGAGCTGGCGGGGAAGGGCCATGCGGACGTGGTGGGGGCGAGGGTCCGCCTGGCGGCCGGCGGCCGGACGCAGACGCGCTTCGCCAAGGGCGGCTGCAGTTACGCCTCTTCGGGCGACCGCCGCTGCGTTTTCGGACTGTCCAAGACGGACAAAATCGACAGGGTAAGGGTGACCTGGCCGGACCTGAGCGAGCAGACCTGGACCGGCGACGCCCTGCCCGTCGATCACTACTACCGACTGGTCCGGGGCAAAACGGCGCCCGAAAAGACGCGCGACGACTGAACCGATGGCCGCCGCTTTTCGCGGGACCGTTCCGCGCCTATCCCAACCGAACCCCGTCCGGGTTGGCCCACGAGGCGAACACCGCGTCGGCCGCGCTGGTCGGCGTCCTGTCCACGACAGGGGGCGACGTCAACGCAGGCGACTGCGCGGCTCCTTGCACTTGGCCGCCGGTCACTTTCACGCCCGCCGCGGCGCCGCTGCTCGCCGTTACGGCGGGCGTAAAGATCAACGACCAGCTGTTGATGACGCCGACGACGTTGCCGGATCGGTCCTGCACCGTTAGGCGCCAAACGCCGACCGCGTTCGTGCCGTTGAAGTTGGAGAGAGCGATTACCGGGCGGAACGATCCCGTGAACGGCGCGGCGCCGGAGCCGATGACGGTCGAGGCTGAATCATCGAAGACGGTGTTCACGAAATTCGCCCCGGCGCCGCTGCGGCCGAGGGCCAGGAGGATCTGCGTGCCGTTTGGCGCCTGCAAGTAGAGATACAAAGGGCCGTCCTGGGCGGCGGTGATGTTCACTAGCACTTTGACGGCGGCGATGGTGAAGTTCTGGTTGACCGTGATGCCGGAAGACGCCGTGCTGTTGGCCGGGATGGACACGGCCCCGGTTGAGGAAAACGTATACGTCGCCGGCGTCAGCGTGGTGGATGTCGTGTAAGGCGTCAGGGCTCCGCCGAGGTGATCGACGACGCCTGTGGGGATCGACAAAGTATATTTTCCGGCCGCCGCCTGCGTATTGAAGTCGATCTCATACTGACGGCCGTCCGAGCCGGGCGCCAGCTTGACGGCGATCAAGGGCACGGTCTGGCCGGACGGGTTGGTGAAGTGGACGTTCGCGGCCGTGAACTTGGCCGGGTCGATGATCTGATCGAAGGTGACGAGGATGCGGTTGAGCGAATGCGAGTCCGGCCCGCTGAACGCCGCGGTCAGGACGTGGGCGGGGGCCGGCACCTGGACGACGTAGCCGACGGCGGCGGCCGCGTCGACGATGCCGCCGGTGATCGTTTTACCCTTGAGGCTCGCCAGCGGCTTTACCGTGGAAGTCACTTGCGCGATGACCTGTTGGTAGGTCCAGTTCGGGTGCTGGCCCCACACCAGGGCGAGCGTCCCCGTGACGAACGGCACGGCCTGGGAGGTGCCGGTGTAGTAGACGAAGCCTCCGCCGGGGGCGGTGCTCAGGATGTCGACGCCGGGGGCGGCCAGCGTCACCGTGGAGGCGCCGTAATTGGAGTTCGACCAGAGCTGGCCCGTATTGGTGATCGCGGCCACGGACACGATGTTGTTGAGCTGCGGCGTATACAGGGCCGGGTAGCTCGGCTGGTTCGCGCCGCCGTTGCCGGCCGCAACGACAAAGATTTGCCCCGCCTTTTGAGCGTCCTCGATGGCGCTGAACGTGTCCCCGCTGGGTCCGCCCAGCGCCCAGCTGTTATTGGAAATCTTCGCCCCGTGTTGGATGGAATAGTCGATGGCGGCGATGACGTTGGCGACGCTGCCGGCGCCGGTGGAGTCGAAGACCTTGAGGTCCATGATCTGGGCGTTCCAGTCGACGCCGGCCACGCCGACGCCGTTGTTGCCCTGCGCGCCCAGGATGCCGGCGACGTTGGTGCCGTGGCCGTTGTCGTCGAACGGGTTGTTGTCGTTGGCGACGAAGTTCCAGCCGAAGAAGTCGTCGGGATGGGCCGTGTCGCCGTCCTTGGTGTCTTGGCCGTTGCCGTCCCAGCCGCCCTGGGAAAGCGGCCGGAGCAGGTCGCCCGCGTCGATGCGGCCGTCGCCGTTGTTGTCCCAGACCTTGCCCTTGTTCGCCGCGCTGTTGAGGTCGGCGAAGGTGATGATTCCCGGAGTGGCCGTCACGATTTGCGACTTATACACGACCTTGTCATACGTCCCGTCGCCCGACTTGGTGTACCACCAGTTGGGGACCTCCGCCTGGTTGATCCAGATGTTGTCGTACAGGTCCGCGTTGTCGTAATCGATTCCCGTGTCGATTTCGGCGACGGTGACGCCGGGGCTGCCGGTCGTCACGGACCAGGCCTGCGTGGCGTTCACATCGACGCCGGCAGTACCGCCGTTCTGTCCGGTGTTCAGCAGGCCCCACTGGTTCGGAAACAGCGGGTCGTTGGGCGTCCCCGTTACAGTTGCGTAATAGTCCGGCTGCGCGGACAGCACCTGGGGGTCGGCCTGGAACAGCGCCAGGGCGGCCGGCACGGACAGGCCGGCCAGGCGCACCTCGTACAACCCCGGCACGGCGCCGAGCTGGGCGCCAAGCACGGCGCCGGGGATGTTGAGCACGGGTGCCGGGCCGGACGGCGCCGCCGTCCGGAATTGCACCAGGATTTGCGTCGGGTCGTAGACGGCGGCGCTGAGGAGGGTGCGGTCTTCCAGGGCTTCGAGGCGGAGGCAGGCGCGGGCGGGGGAACGCGCCGGTCGGGGCGGACGAGTCATGGGTGCGTCCTCGGAGTCGTCGTTGATGGAAGCGGGGAAAGGCGGACGGGCGCGGGGCGGACGACCCGAGATGGGGCGTTCCTTCGCCGTAATCGTCCACCGACCAGGGGGGTTATTGCCACGCCGAGGCGCGCGGCCTCGCGTCGTCCGTTGCGTCCCGCGAACGGACGGGAAAGACCTTGAATATCCAGTCCTGATTTCGGGAAGGACCGAAAAGCCAGGGTCGTTTGCCAACCTTCCTATCGGCCGCAGCTTTCCTGTGAATTGAAGCCTACGCACGGCGTTTCCGGCGTGCGCGGCCCGCGAGGTAGGGATTCTGCGGGCGCGGGCGCGGGCCGCGTTAAAGCGAAACGATTACGTCGATGACCCGGCCGCCGGGGCCGGTTCGTCCGCGAGCCGGCGCAGCCAGAGGGCGGCCTGGGCGTCGCTCGGCATCCGCCAGTCGCCGCGCGGCGACAGGCTGATCGAGCCGACCTTGGGTCCGTCGGGCAGGCAGGAGCGCTTGAACTGGTTGGCGAAAAAGCGGCGCAGGAAGACGCCCAGCCAGCGGCGCAGTTCGTCGGCCGAGTAGGCGCGGCCGAAGCGGGCGTGGCTTGCGAGAAAAAGGACCTTTTCCGGCGGAGCGCCGTAGCGGAGGAAGTGGAACAGGAAGAAGTCGTGCAATTCGTAGGGTCCGATGAACGATTCGGTGGACTGCGCGACCGCCCCGTCGGTGCCGAGGGGCAGCAGTTCCGGCGAGATGAGCGTGTCCACCACGTCGAGCAGCGTATCTCGCGCCTCGCCATCGAACTCGTGGCGGGCGGCCCACTCGACGAGGAATTTTACCAGCGTCTTGGGAATGCTGCTGTTGGGGTTGTACATGCTCATGTGATCCGCGTTGTAGGTACACCACCCCAGCGCCGACTCGGACACGTCGCCGGTGCCGATGACGAAACCGGCGTTCATCAACACGCCGGTTCGGACGCGGGCCTGGACGTTCTCGAAGACGAGGTCGCCGCCGTGGTCGGCCGGCAGGCGACGCAATCGATCCGCGAAATCCTCCACGTTCAGGTCGTCGGGCGGGACGCCGAACGGCTGGTGACGCAGCGCCTTCCATTCCTGCAAACACAACTCCCGAATGTCCACCTCGCGGGCCGTGACGCCGAGGTGGCGCATGAGGGCGCGGGCGTTGTCGCGGGTGCGGTTGCTGGTGCCGAAGCCGGGCAGCGTGAAGGCCTGGATGCGCGTGCGCGGCGCGCCGAGGGCGTCCATCGTCTTGCAGGCCACCAGCAGGGCCAGCGTCGAATCGAGACCGCCGGACACGCCGATGCTCGTCGCGGGCTTGCCGATGTGCTCCAGGCGCTTCGCCAGACCGGCCACCTGCGTCTGGAAAATCTCCTCGCAGCGCTCGCGCAGCTGATCGCCTTCCTTCGGCACGAAGGGATGGGCGTCGATCAGCCGGCGCAGGTCGGCCGGCGCGGCGGTGGCCGGCAGGACGAACGGGACGCGCTCAAAGCCGCGGCCGGGGGCGACGTAGAGCTGGGCGTCGCCGAAACTGTTGGTGCGGATGCGATCCGCCCGGAGGCGGTCGATATCGACGTCGGCGGTCAGCAGCACGTCGTCGCGCTGGAAGCGGCGCGACTCGGCCAGCAGCACGCCGTTCTCGGCGATGAGACAGTGGCCGCCGAACACCACGTCGGTGGTCGATTCCCAGACGCCGCACGAGGCGTAGACGTAGGCGGCCATGCAGCGGCCGGACTGGTTCACCACCAGTTGCCGGCGGTAGGCGGCCTTGCCGACGACCTCGTTGCTGGCCGACAGGTTGACGAGTACCGTCGCCCCGGCCAGCGCCTGACTCGAACTCGGCGGGATGGGGACCCACAAGTCTTCGCAGATTTCGACGCCGAGGGTTACGGCGTCGCCGTCGACGGTAAAGAGGCGGTCCACGCCGAACGGCACGGTCGCGCCGAGGACGTTGACCTGGCGGCTGCGGGCGGCGGCCGCGGCGGCGAACCATCGGCGCTCGTAAAACTCCTTGTAATTGGGGATGAACGATTTGGGGACGAGGCCGAGCAGCCGGCCGCGGTGCAGGACGGCGGCGCAGTTAAACACCTGGTCGTCCAGGGCCAGCGGCAGGCCGACCAGGGCGACGCCGCCGAACGCATCGCCGCCGGCCCGGAGCAGGTGTTCGAGGGCGTCCAGGGCGCCGCGCTGCAGGACGGCCTGCTGGAACAGGTCGGCGCAGGTGTAGCCGGTCAGCGACAGTTCCGGGAAGACCAGGACGGCGACGCCCTCCGACTCGGCCCGCCGCATGAGGGCGAGGATGCGGTCGGCGTTGAAGGCGCAGTCGGCGACGCGGAGCACCGGCGAGGCGGCGGCGACGCGGAGGAATCCGTGGGGGAGCATGGGTGTCTTTCGTGGGACTGCGGGGCCGGAAACTTCGCGCACTATACATGAGATGCGGCCGCCCGAAAAGCGCCGCGAAGCGAACGCAAGGGGGAACGCATGGGCAAGGCGGCGGCGCTCGTCTGGTTCCGTCGCCGTCGCGCGCGGCGGTGAATTGGCCTATATTTGTCAGAAACCCTCACCGTCGGAACCTCCGGCGGTGCGCGGGGTTTAATCCGCATGGACCTTGTCAGGGCGGTGCGACACAACCCACCACCTCGGTCGGGAGACGGACAAATGAATTACCGGATCGTTTCGCCGTGCCGGGTCATTCCGGCCGTGCTGATCGCCCTGGCCGGGTTCGGCCCGGCAAGGGCGGCCGACAAAAACGACAAATATGCGTCGGAAAAGCCGACGATCCAGAAGAGCGTCCTACAACCTTCGCCGACCGGCAAACTCGACGCCGCCGCCCTGGCCCATGCCATCGACGGGGCCGTCGATCAACGGCTGGCCGCCGAAAAGGTCAAGGCGTCGCCTCTGGCCGACGACTCCGAGTTTCTGCGCCGCGTCTATCTCGACCTGGCCGGCCGCATCCCGCCCGCCGACAAGGCGGCCGCGTTCCTCGACAGCAACGACCCCGCCAAGCGCGCCAAGCTCATCGACGAGTTGCTGGCCGGCGACGACTACGGCAAGCACCAAGCCGACGTGTGGAAAGATCTGCTCGTCAAGCGGAACTCCGACAATCGCACCGTGGCCTTCGACCCGCTGGTGGACTGGCTGGCCAAGGACTTCAACCAGAACACGCCCTGGGACCAGATGGTCCGCGACCTGATGACGGCCGAAGGGCCGCAGGACGAGAACGGCGCCGTCACCTACTTCTTGGCCAACAACACCGTGGACAAGATGACGGACGTTACGACCAAGGTGTTCCTCGGCGTCCAGCTCCAGTGCGCCCAGTGCCATAACCACCCGTTCACCGACTGGAAACAGACGGAATACTGGGGCATGGCCGACTTCTTCATGAAGGTCCGGCTGACCGGGCCGCGCAACCCCGCCAAGCAGGCCGGCGTGCCGGGCATAGCGGAAGGCGACGGCGTCAGGGCGGCCCGCAAGATGCCGCTGCCCGATTCGGCTAAGACCGTGCCGGCCAAGTTCCTCGGCGGCCCCGAAGTGAACCTCGGTTCCAAGCCGAAGGCCCGCCCGGTGTTGGCGAAGTGGATGACCACCGCGGAGAACCCCTATTTCAGCAAGGCGATGGTCAACCGGGTTTGGTTCCAGCTGTTCGGCCGCGGCCTGGTCAATCCCGTGGACGACCTGAACAACGACCAGAATCCGCCGTCCCACCCGCAGCTGCTGGTGGATTTGGCCGACCAGTTCGCTTCCGGCGGTTTTGACCTGAAGGAACTCTTCCGGGCGATCTGCAACAGCCAGGCCTACCAGCGCACCAGCAAGCCGACTGCCGACAACGCCGACGCGGACCCGGCCCTGTACGCCCGCATGACGGTGAAGGTGCTGACGCCGGAACAGCAGTTCGATTCGCTGTTCCAGGTGCTGGCCCCGAACGCCGACCCCCGCACCTTCACTCCGCCCAACATGGCCAAGGAAAAGCTCCCGAAGTTGGCCCGGCTGCAACGCCTCAGCCCGCGTTCGCTGTTCGTGACGTTTTTCGAGGCGGAGGACGCCAGCGACCCGACCGAATACCAGCAGGGCATCCCGCAGGCGCTCCGGCTGATGAATGGGCCGCAGCTCAACAACGCGCGGGCGCTGGGTTTGCTCGTCAAGGCGAACCGATCGCCGGAGGAGAACATCGACCGGCTGTTCCTGGCCGCGCTGTCGCGCCGGCCCACGGCGGAGGAACGGGAACACATGACCGCCTACCTCGCCAAACACCAGACCGAGGCCCATGAGGGCTACGAAGACGTGTTGTGGGTGCTGCTCAATTGCAGCGAATTTGTGCTGAATCATTAACCAAGAGGGGTCAGGGGTCAGGGGCCAGGGGTCAGTGAAGATACATGCCGTTTGCTCTTCTGACCCCTGACCCCTGACCCCTGACCCCTGACCCCTGACCCCTTGGAGAAACCCATGAACTCCTTGAACCCTCTGAGCGGCCTGTCGCGTCGTGACTTCATGAAGCTGTCGGCGGCCGGCGTCGGCGGCGCGGCGATGTCGGGCTGGCTGAGCGTCCTGGCGGCGCGGGCGGCCCAATCGGGCGCCAAGCACAAGGCCTGCATCCTCCTCTGGATGGACGGCGGCCCCAGCCACAAGGACACCTTCGACCCCAAGCCCGGCACCAAGGACGGCGGCGAGTTCAAGGCGATCAAGACGGCCACGCCCGGCGTCGAGATCAGCGAACACTTTCCGCAGTTCGCCAAGCTCACGAACGAGGCGGCCTTCCTCCGCGGCATGAAGACCAGCGAGGGCGCCCACGGCCGCGCCCGCTTCTACATGCACACCGGCTACAAGGAAGGCGTCGGCGGCCTCATTTACCCCAGCATCGGATCGATTGTGTCCGCGGAACTGGGGAAAGAGGACTTCGCCTTGCCGAACTTCGTGGCCGTCAACGGCCGCAGTTTCGGCTCCGGCTTCCTCGGGCCGAAGCACCAGCCGTTGTTCGTCCAGAACCCGGACAAGGGCGTCGAGAACCTCAAGCCGCTCATCGGTCAGGGCGAGTTCGACGACCGCGTTGGTCTCTTGGAGGAGATGGAACAGGCCTTCTACCACGACTACAAGGTCGGTTCCGGCACGGCCCACGAAACGACCTACCGCCGGGCCGTGCAGATGATGAAATCGAAGGAGGCGAAGGCGTTCGACCTGTCCGACGAGCCGGCCAAGGTCAAGGAGGCCTACGGGGACGGCAAGTTCGGCGAGGGCTGCCTCCTGGCCCGACGGCTGGTGGAGACAGGCGTCTCGTTCGTGGAAGTGACCTTGCCGCAGTGGGACACGCATCAAGACAACTTCAACCGCGTCAAGAA
>Ga0182024_10004383_pt1 | contig 32564 bp, 23 predicted proteins | sample P32metaG_FD_120480 | JGI IMG/M metagenome (GOLD analysis project Ga0182024, IMG submission 120480) | Permafrost microbial communities from Stordalen Mire, Sweden - P3-2 metaG (Illumina Assembly) | ecosystem: Environmental > Terrestrial > Soil > Wetlands > Permafrost | place: Sweden: Stordalen...
GGTGTTCACGCTGGTCGGCGTCGCGCTGGCGGCGCGCTCATGACATCGGCGCCGCTCGCGCTTGTCCAACCAAATGACAAGAGACGGCGCACCGAAATGCGCCGTCCCTGAATCCGAAGACTTTGGATCCGAAGACTTGGGATCCGAAGACTCGACCTGCGGTTACGGGCAGGAGTGCCGCTGGCCTTCCTGACTGCGGATCGTCGGTCACGCAAGAAATGGCTGCTATTGGCTGTTTTCTTTCGACGACCAAACAGAAGACCAACACAAAGACCAACACTTTTGTCCATTCGGCCCTAGCGGCACAACCGATCAGGCCGCACCATGGGCGGGTGGGCGTGTTCAGCCTCGCGCCGCCACAGCTGGGAGACTAGGGGTCGGAGGTTCAAATCCTCTCGCTCCGACCAAATTAAAGATCTTAGAGGAAGCGATTATTTGCGGCGCTCTCCGCCACCAGGTCGCCACCATCCTGGCTATCAACAGCAATGACCCAATACTTGGCGCAAAGTCGCAGCGTAAGATTGGCGTGGTTGCGCGCGGCGTAATGACTCAATTGTGATCAGAGGCGAATTGCGAGCGCCGCCATCGGCGCCACGATTCGCTGCGCCGGCTATTCGCGCTTCCCCTTGCCAGTAAGAGGCGCGATAGCGCGTGGGCAATGCGATCGTTACCCAACGCTGGATATGGTCCGGGCAGGGTGTCGCGCCCTGGCGCGCGTGCATGCGAGTCGGTGGCGGCCCAAAAGTTGTTCCCGAACGACTTCCGTTTTTTTCTGCGTTGTAACGCTCTCCTTGAGGGGCAGTGTTCAATAGCGAGGTGTATCGCGCGATGACGAAGCAAGGCGAGGATACCCCGCCTCCAGATCCGGGTGATCTGGAAGGCTGGAGGAAGGCGGTTGCCTGTGGCCGGGTTGCGCAGTTTTCGCCCGAAGCCTTGGTCGCCGCGTTGCAGGACCTCGGTCCCGGCCTTGACGCTGCCATCCGCGATCCCATTGCGCGGCAACTCAACCGTATGCTGATGGCGTGGCTGAGGGGCCATGTCGGACACAACCACGTCGGCGGGGGTGAGGACATCATCCTCCGCATCCAGTTCACGATCTTTGAAGCGCTGCTCGACAAAAATTCTGCCGATGGAAAGGCGCTTCGCGTGGCGTTCTGGGCGCGAGCGTCGTTCCGCGCCAAGGATGCCATTGCAAAGGAATATCGCGATAGCCGGATTCCGCTGACGCACGAGCCGAAGAAGAAGGGAACAGCAAACGACGACGAGGTGCCGCTTGACGAAGAGAAAGCGGCTGAGGTCAGGCAACTCGTCGGATCGAGCGAGCGCGACGAAGAAACAGAAGACGTGGGCGGGTTTGTTGGCGACGATGCGGTGTCGAGCACGGCGCGGCCGACGGCCGCGGTACTCGAAGGGCTGATACATTTTGAAGAAGCCATGGACGTCGAGCGGGTCCTCGCTCACATCAAGGATCTGGATTGGCGGAAGCGCCTGGCATTCCGGCTGCACATGGAGAAAGTGCCTGCTGGGTCGACGAAGGGATACTCCATCGCCAAGGCAGTCGGGCGCAGCTCGAAGACTGTCGAAAAATGGATCAAGGAGATTCAGGACATCCTTAAAGAAACAAGGGAAGTCCCGGAACTGACAAGCAATAAGGTGGGAGAAAGATCATGAACGAAAGCGCGAAAAGGGAAGAACGAGACGCCATCCTGATCGCCATTCATCAGGAGTACGAGAAGCCGACCACGGAGCAGATCATCGCGTGGATTGAGCAGTACCCGGATTACGCCGAGGATATCCGGGCTCACGCTGCGGTAAGTCTTGATTGGGCGGCACGTGAGACGGGCGCAGAAGTTGAGGTCAGCCAATCCTTGCTTGATCGCGGCTTCAGCAATGCGTTGAACGCCTTCTACAGCGCACAGCAGAGGGCACAGACCGAGGCAAATGTTAAGTCGTTTCAAGACCTGGCGGCGGCGCTGAACATCGATGTCGTCCAGATGGCGCGCGAGATGGACATCGCGCGAGGTGTTTTGGCGGCGTTGTTCAATGGCCTGATGTTGCCGCCAATCCGCCGGCGGCTCATTGAGCATGTCTGCCGGCTGCTTGCGATAACACGTGAAGTCTTTGATTCAGCGTTGGCGCTTGTCCTAAGCCAGCCAAGGTTTGGTCACGCCAAAGCAAACGCGGCACCAACCGTTCGCGCGCGACACTGCGACGAAATAATTCGGGACAGTCCAATGACTCCAGAACGACAACGATATTGGCTGGAAGAGGATTAATTCTTGGACGCCTGGATCGACATACGGCGCAAGGCGCGCGATTGCCACGCGAAGGCTTTGAAAGCGACGAACGGTGATCGCCGGGTGGAAAAAATCATTGCCGCTGCGCTGAAGCTCGACGATCTCGAAGTCGAGGCCCATGACTTCGAGCCAGGCGTGCTGGGTGCATTGGATCGCACGTTTCGCTTGGTCAAGGTCAAGAGAGGCCTGGATGAGGCGGAAAAGCTTGTGGTGATCGCGCACGAGATCGGTCATTTCCATCTGCACCATGATCCCCACAACGAAGTGACCGCGCGGTCGCACGGCTTGGGTGGTGATCCCGTGGATAGCGGTGCGGGCAAGGTCGAAGGCTATTCCCCGCACGAGCGCAAGGAGGTGCAGGCAGATATCTTTGCTGGCGAGCTCGTCTGTCCCGGTGATTGGCTCCGCCAGGAGTTTGTTACGAAGAACCAGCGGCCGAAAGCGATAGCGAAAGAACTCGGTGTGCCGGTATCGCTGGTGATAAACCAGATGGTGCGCGCGGTCCTGCTTCCGCCGGTCGGACCCGCACCAGAAGTCGCGCCGTCCATAGTACATGATCTCGATGCAAGCCAGCAGGCAGCCGTCGTGTGGAATGGCGGGCCACTTCTGGTGGAAGCGGGTCCCGGCACAGGCAAGACGCGTACTCTCGTCCGCCGGGTCCAGCACAAGCTGGAGAAGGAGCCAAACCCGGCCTCGTTTCTCGCACTGACCTTCTCTCGCAAAGCATCGGAAGAGATGCGCGAGCGTATCGCCGCGGTGAGTCCCGACGCTTCAATCGAAATGTGGGTTGGGACTTTTCACCAGTTCGGGTTGGAACTGGTGACTAAGTGGCCATTGCGGTTCGGGCGCACCAGCAACGTGCGGACGCTGGATCAGACGGGCCAGCTCGAATTGCTGGAAGCCAACCTTGAAAAGTTGCCGCTCAAGCATTTTCAGAATCTCTATGAACCGGCCTATGAACTCGTGCCGGTGCTTCGTGTGATCTCGCGCTGCAAGGATGAGTTGATCTCACCTGATCAGTACGAAGCTGCCGCGATGGCGTTCAAGCGCACGGCGCGCACCGAGGAAGAGCATGAAGATGCCGACCGCGCGCTTGAGGTAGCAGCGATCTATCGCATCTACCAGGCTGAGTTGAAGAAAGCCGACGCCGTTGATTTTGGGGATCTGGTCGCGATGGCGGCCGAGCTCGTAAAGTATCATCCCGAGGTCCAAGCCTACGTTGCCGCCTTCAAGCACATCCTTGTCGATGAGTTTCAGGACGCCAATTTCGCGAGCGCTGGGCTCCTCCGCGAATTGACCAAGTCAGGTGTAGATGTCTGGGTGCTTGCTGACCCGCGCCAGTCGATTTACCGCTTTCGCGGCGCCGAGCCGTCAAACGTGTCGACCTTCGAGGCAACGTTCGGCGGCAAGCGTCACGCGCTGGCCAACAACTATCGCTCGCTCGCCCCGATCGTGAACGCCTTCGCCCGGTTTTCGGGCTCGATGGGCGGTGGAGCGATGAGAGGCACCTGGACGGCAACGCGCGGCGCCGGTGGTGCGGTCACCGTGACATCGGCCGCAACGCTTTCCGCTGAAGGCGAGGCAATCCAGAGCAAGATTGAGGAGTTGCGGAAAGCAGGTATCCCCTATGCCGAGCAGGCGATCCTTGCGCGTTCGCATCTCAGTCTCGGACGCGTCACGGGCATTTTGGAACAGCTCGGCGTCCCTCTCCTCTATCTTGGTGACCTGTTTGAACGCGCAGAGGTGCGCGATTTGCTGTCGCTAGTCAGCATCGATGCTGAGCGTGGCGGTATCGGCCTCGTCCGTGTTGCAGGCCTCCCCGACTACGGCGTCGCTAGGACAGACTCCTTGGCGGTCATCGCCTGGTCGAGGGAGAACAAAGAATCGATCTTCGAGTCGCTAAAGCGTGCAGACGAGATTGATGGGCTCTCGCAGGCGAGCCGAAAGGGTTTGAAGCTGCTGGGGAGTGAACTCGACGGGCTCCAGCACGCCTCGCCATGGGTGCTTCTGACGACATGGCTGTTCGAGCGGAGCAACTACCTCCACCGGATGCTTGGAAGCCAACAGGCGATTGCCCAGCAACAACGGATCGCGATCTATCAGTTGTTGAAGGTGTGCGGGGAATATGCCGCAACGAACGAAACCAATCGCAAGCGATTTCTCGATCGCATACGGCGGATCGAAGCGCTGAACGAGGACACGGCGTATCGCGCGATATCATCGGAAGCCTCGGAGATTGACGAGGTCCGGGTCATGACCATCCATGGGAGCAAGGGGCTGGAATTCCGCGCGGTGCATCTTCCGGTCGTCGCGACGGGTTACATGCCGAGCCCTCGGCGCGGCGCGCGCATTGAGCCTCCACCGACGCTTCAGCAGCTGGCGGTTCAGCCGAGCGGACACGAGGCGGAGGAGGAATGCCTGTTCTTCGTCGCGCTGTCCCGCGCGCGTGACGCGTTGTCGTTGACGCGCGCAGAGCGTTACACGGCAAGCCGGGGTTCAAGGCCTTCAACGTTTCTCGACACGTTGAGCGGCTTCGTATCGACCACGACCTTTGCGGGCTCTGGCAAATCCTATAGCGCTGAACGAGAACGAACGCCGGTTGAAGCGAAGGACGCCTACGCAGAGCGTGAACTTGAAATCTATACGCAGTGCCCCGCGCGGTATCGGAACGAGTTCGTCGAGGGGTTACGCGGTGGCCGTGATGAATCCGCGTACATCCGATTTCATCGGTGTGTTTACATGACTGTCGGTTGGCTGGAAGTGCAGCGCGAAAGCGGAGACGCCGTGACGGTGGCTGGCGCCCTGAAACATCTGGCCGAGGTATGGGCTGAGGAGGGCCCGGTCGGTCACGCCTTCGAGAAGTTCCATCGCGGCAACAGCGAAGGCATGGTTCGCAAGATGGCGGAGACGATTGCCACGGAGAGAGGGACATATGCGCGAGGCGAATGGTCAATCCCGGTCGGCAAACGGCGCGTGCTTATAACGCCGGATCGTGTCCTCATAAATGCCGATGGATCGGTTCGGATTCAGCGTATTCGAACCGGCAAGAAGACCAAATCGGAGGCAGACAAGCGCATCTACGCCTTGCTGCGGAATGGCGCTGCGCAGGAATTCCGCGGACGGCGCGTGTCTATCGAGGCGTTTTATCTCGCAACCGGCGAAACGATGCCGGTGCCGGCCAGGAACGACGACAAGCTTCTTGCAGAGTACGCCGACGCGATCACTGGTATCGAGCGTGGCGAGTTTCACGCCGAGCCGGAGGCGCGGCGCTGCCCGAACTGTCCCAGCTACTTCATCTGCACGGGCGCCTGACGCGACTTCCGTTTTTCTGAGCGTCGCGACGCTTTCCTTAAGAGGGGCAATGAGCCCCGGAAAGGAAAGCCATGACAAAACACATCATCTTCGTTCAGGTCCAGGAGCGCCCTGGTATTATCGAGGCGGAGGTCTCCGAGAGCGCGACGCACGGCGATCTGCGCAAGGCGATCGAGGCCGCCGGCATCATGCTCGATTCCGATATGTGCATTTTCATCGATGAGGCGGAGGAGCCGCTGCAGGGTGATCACAGTCAAGCGGCCGGTCTCAAGCGCGGCGTTCGCGTCCACCTCAGCCGCTGCAAGCGCATCAAGGCGACTGTTCACTATCTCGAGCGGACGGTCGAGGGGGAGTTCGCACCCGGGGCGCGCGTGCGGGCGGTGAAAGCCTGGGCGGTGCACACCTTCAAGCTGAACCCGAAGGACGTCGCCGAGCATGTGCTCCAGATTTGCAAGTCGACGAAGCGCCCGGCAGCGGACACGCCATTACACGAGCTCGTCGAGGGGCGCACCTGCTCGCTCTGCTTCGATCTTGTGCCGGAAAAGCGGGTCGAGGGCTGAAATGAACGCGCCGCTGCCTCCCGATCGCCTTCTGCTTGAGCTTGATCTGGCCGCGCCGGAGTTCCGGTGCGGCGAGGTCGAAGGTCGCTATCGGCACGTGTCGACCGACTGGCCGCATGCGGTGATTGCGGTCGTCGCTCCGCCGCGGCCGGGCGCGCCGGAGGAGTTCGGCTTTCGCTTCAACTGCTCAGGATATCGCCGGAGACCGGTGACGGCGCAGCCCTGGGACATCGCGGCGAACAGGCCGCTGCCGCCGGCGCGCTGGCCGACCGGACCGCGCATGGTCTCGGCCGTGTTCCGGCCGGACTGGAAGCATGGTCAGTGCCTGTATCTACTGTGCGACCGCATGTCGATCGAGGGGCACGACAACTGGCGCAACGAACATCCGAGCCGGCTCTGGCAGCCGGATCGAGGGATCATCTGTTATCTGGAGCAACTCAGTGGCCTTTTCTTTGAGAGCGATTATTCGGGCGTTCGTTGCCCCTAATCACCGGCTGAGCTGCGAGCCCACACGGTGGCGCAGCCTAGTTGGTGAACTGGAACGGCGGGGACACCGTCGGCACGAGTCCGGTGCGTTCTTGCTTGGCACAACCAATGGGAGACGCAAGCAAGCAACGGACGTCGTCTTCTACGACGAACTCGACCCGCACGCCTACGATACGGGTGTGTGCGTCTTGGGCGGGGAGTCCTTCGCCAAACTCTGGGCTTTCTGCCGGGAACGCAAACTGACGGTGGTCGCCGACGCCCATACTCATCCAGGGATCGCGCGCCAGAGCTACTCGGACAAGACCAACCCGATGGTGGCGCGCGACGGTCACACGGCGATCATCATCCCGAACTTTGCCAAGTGGCCCATCAAGGCCGGTGAGCTCGGGGTCTACGAATATTGCGGTGATCACAACTGGGATGACCACAGCGGCTTGCGAGTCGACCGCTACTTTTACACAGGCTTTTGGGGATAAGCATGAATCAGAATATTGACGCTTCTACGCTTCATCGCGGTGCCAAGTATTTCATGGATAGCGGTCGTGCCCAGAGCCATGACGAAGCCATGGCGCTGCTGGAACAGTTTGGGCTCGCAATCCATGTCGGGGAAGGCATCGCTTCTTCGGCCGCAAAACAAATTGCGCTGCTCACGTTGATCAATCTGGCGCGGCGAACCTTCCTCGCCGGTGTTGCGGTCGTTGGCCTGCCTGCTGAGGCCAAGAATTTGACTAGGCTTGCGACAACCTCGTCCTTGAGCGATGCGGTGGTTGCCTATGGAGGCACGATCACCTCCCGGCCCGATACTACTTGGCCTTCCGCAGCAATCGGCGTCATCGACACAACGGCGCTGAGTACGCCGAGCTGGCGGTTGACGTGGGAGAGTTGGCGCGGTGGCGTTATTCCTTCACGCGAACATTCCCAACTGGCCGATGACGAAGCCTTTGCTTTGGCCCCCATGGTCGCAGCCGCTGCATGCGCGGCGGAGGCCTTTGCCTACCACGCTGGTGATCATCCGATGGCAGGGCGTCGCCGCCAAGGTCTGTCTCTCTGGAGGCCAAGCCGGGATTGGCTTACCAAGCACAGCAGTGAACCGAACGTGCTTTGGCTGCCAACGGACCTTTGGATCATCGGCCTCGGCAATCTGGGGCAGGCTTTCGCATGGGCACTGGCTGGTTTGCCGTATGCGAACCCTACGAATGTTCGCCTCGTCCTGCAGGACGATGACCGGGTTGCCGCGTCCAACGACAGCACGTCTATGCTTTCCTTTCTGACCGATGTCGGAGAGCGAAAGGCTCGCATGCTTGGCCGGTGGCTCGACGATCGCGGCTTCGAAACCCTCCTCATCGAAAGTCGCTTCGGTCCTTGGACGAAGCGCAGTAGTGATCAGCCGTCGGTCGCCCTTTGTGGTGTCGACAATGCTTTGGCGCGAACGGCCCTCGATCAAGCCGGCTTTGATCTTGTAGTTGAAGCTGGACTCGGTGGCGGGCCCGAAGCCTTCCGGAGCTTCTCGCTCCATACGTTCCCGGCCTCACGCTCCTCTGCCGAAATCTGGTCCATGTATGTGGGTAGCCCGAACGATAGCGTTGAGGACAAGCCAGCATACCAAGCCATGAGAAAGCAGGGTGCTGATGCCTGCGGCCTCGCCCAGCTTGCGTCCCGTACGGTCGGTGTGCCGTTCGTCGGGCTGATCGCTGGGATCCTTGCGATCTCTGAACTCTTAAGAAGGCTTCATGGAGGTGCAGCCTTGGAGCTTGCTTCGGGCTCCGTAGCTGCCCTGGAAAGCATCGAAACTGTCGCGACCGTACGAACTCCTTACGCTTTCGGCCACGTCACTGTCCGCTCGCCTCAATGAGTTAACGCTACACAATATCCAGGCTCCGGTGGATAGCCATCAATATCCGAGGTTTTCGCTATTCATCCCCAAGTGGAGAATCTACCATAACCGCGATTGATGATTGAGGTAATGTTGATGAAGTTTATCCATTCGTCCGATCTCCAGATTGGGAAGGCATTCGGATATTTCGAACCGGAGGTTGCGAGCGCCCTCCACGATGCGCGTCAGGCCGTTGTTCGGGCACTGGGGGAGGCTGCGGTCAAGTCCGGCGCAACAGCGGTTCTCATTTCCGGCGACATCTACGAAAAACAACAGATGTCCCAACAGACTTTGGCGCGGGCGATTGAGAACATGCGCTCGTTCAAAAGCGTTCAATGGCATCTCATGCCAGGAAATCACGACCACTTCCGCGAAAACGGACTCTGGGATCGCCTCGTTCGCATGCAACTCCCCTCGAATGTCACCCTGCACACGCAGCCAGGTGCGGTGCAGATCGCGGACGATGGGGGCGTTCCCGTCTTTCTATTGCCCGCGCCCCTTCGTTTTACTGCAAGCGCGGACGACCTGACCGCCTATATGGACAAGGAGGTCACGCCGGAAGGGGCGATCCGCATCGGCATGGCCCACGGCTCCATTCAAGGCTTTGGATCGGAGGGCGAGGCCAGCAATTATGTGGCACCGGACCGCGCGGATAGCGCTGGTCTATCCTACCTTGCGATGGGCGACTGGCATCGGCAGATGCGGGTCAGTGACCGCTGCTGGTACAGCGGCACGCCAGAGCCGGATCAGTTCAAGCTCCCGCCAAATGCCGTGACCTCGCATTGCAACGGCGGCTCCGCGCTTCTCGTCGAGATCAACGGTTCTAAAGCGCTACCGGTTGTCTCGCCGTTCCCCACAGGCCGTTATCAATGGCACAGATTCGAAAAGACCCTGACCGAGGATGCGCAGATCGATCTGCTTGAAAGCGAGCTTCGCGCGCTTGACTCAGACCTAAGCAAACTCGTCGTCGATCTTCGGGTTACAGGCGCGGTATCGCTTTCGGGGCGTCGGGCGTTCGAGCAAAGAATCCTACAGAGCGTTGGGGCGGCGCTCCGGGGCCTGCGTTTCGACGAGGCGGGCCTTGTTCTTAATCCGACCGAGCAAGACCTCGACGAAATCGATCATGCAGGGTTTGTGCGTGTCGCCGCAGACCGTCTCAAGGTATTGGCGGCAGACATGTCGAACCAAGGCCAGGCGCTCATCGCGGCTCTCGCTCTCAAGCGACTTTACATTGAGCACCTTCGTCGAGGGGCACTGTCATGAAGATCCGATCGATTGAGCTTACCAACTTTCGCAAATTCGTGGGGACAGTCCGCGTCGAAAACATTGGCGACAATGTCAATGTTCTGGTGGGACGAAACGAGTTGGGAAAATCAACCCTGCTGGAGGCCATCAACGGCGTCATCTTCGAGAAAGCCAAGTCCGCAGCCGCGCATGTGAAGGCGTTTCGCCACTTCGTCAACGGCACGGTGCCCGAAGTAAAACTCGCCTTCGACATCGACGGCAAAAGTTGGATCATTCACAAGCGTTTTGCGGGGCAAGCTGGGAAGGCAACTCTAACCTGCTCAGATCACAGGCTATTCGAAGATGACGCTGCCGAGGCCGAGCTTCAGCGCCTGCTTGGTTTCGCTGGCGGCAGGGGCGGAGGAGAGCCGGGAATCTGGGGAACGCTTTGGGTGCAGCAGGGGCAATCCTTCGGCGATGCCGCACTTGATGATCAAGGCCAACGCACCATGCAAGGATGTCTTGAGGCGCAGGTCGGTCTCGTGACAGGTGGAACGCGCGGACAGAAAATTCCCAAGGCCGTCAGGGAAGCTCTTGACGCGCTCCGTAGCTCGAAAGGGCCACGTGGAAAGTTCAAGGAAGCGGTGGATCGGCTTGCCGATAGCAAGCAGGAGACGGCCGAGCTTGAGTCCAAGCGGCAGTCCGTGTTTCAGCTGATGGAAGATCTCGCGCGAAACAAGCGGGAGCTTAAACAGGAAACGGACGGATGGGATGATACGGGGCACCGCATCGAAGTCGACACAGAACGTGCCAGGCGCACGGCTGCTGCCACGCACGCCGCGGAAATTAGAAGTGCGACGGACGCTGCCAAGCTGGCACGCGAGCGCGCAACACAAGCCCGAAAATCGGTTGATGATCGCGAAAAGGCCGTTGCAGAACTGGAACCGCTTGAATTGCAACTCAGCGAATTGAATACGGGCAGCGCCGCGGCTGTTGCTGCGAAAGCCTACGCGCAGGCCTCCGTCGATGTAGGCGAAGCGAAGCTTTCCGATCTGCGCAGCAAGACGAGCCAGAATGCCGAGCGCGCGCGGAAGCTTGAGCGTATCCGCGCGATTGTCTCGCTGAATACGGAAATCAATCAGCACCAGCTGACGCTTGATAAGGCTGCCTCGCTTGAAAGTGAGGCCGGAAAGCTTTCGGAATTGATCGGCGCAATTGCGGCGACCGACGCCGCCGTAACGAGGATCGAAGAGGCAGTCACGGAACTATCGGCCGCCGACGCAGCCATGAACGCGGTCGCAACCACCGTTTCATTTGCCATTCAAGAAGACGCTCTGCCCGGCATCGTCGTTGACAGCAAAGCGCTTGATGCGTCGACAGCGTCGCTGCCGATCCTCGATAAGACGGTCATCGCCATCCAAGGTGTGGGGGCGATCACCATTGAACCTCAAATCAAAAATCGCGCTGCCTTGCTCACACGCCGAGACGCTGCCCATGACGAAGTGAAAGCAGCCTTGGAAGCCGCAGGTGTCAAGGATCTGGCTGCAGCGCGTATGGCGGCGGCCCGACGCAAGGAATATCTGCGTCGCTCCAGTGACATTAGTAAGGAACTGGCGAACCTCGCTCCCGGAAATCGATCCAAGAAACTGGCGGCCGGGTTAGAAGCGCTCAAGGGTCATTTGGGCGAGCTGCGCGGGCGTCTCAAGGTTGAGATTGAGAAGTGCGAACTCGCGAATATTCCAGGGGAGGACGAACTGGCGAGCGACGTTGCGAATAATCATGCGGAGGGCGCGCGGTTTGCTAGAGAAATCGAGACAGCCGAGGCCGAACTGGCAGGGCCGCAAGACGCTCTCGCCCAGGCTGATAAAAAGCTCCGGAGCGAGCGCGAACGTCTTGCGGGGCTGAATGGCACGATCGAGACCAAGAAGGCGGACCTTGAGGCCGGCCGTGCTGGCGCCAGCGACGAGCAACTCTACGCTAGCGCGGAGGCGCTTGCACGCGACGCCGTTACAAAGGATGGGCAGTTGGCGGAGAAGGAGCGCGGCCAGGGCGAAAGCGTAGAAGCTATCGACGCCCGGATTAAGCGACTGGAAGGCGCTGCCACTAACCATCAACGGTCGGTTGCGAATTTGGGGATTGAGGTGACACGGCTTACAGCGCTGATCGAAGCCAACGAAGGCGCAGGCGTAGAAGAATTACTTCTCACCGCCGAGGCTGAACGTGATCATCTCGCGAGTGCACTTGCTGATTTTGAGAAGGAGGCGGCGGTACTGCAACTGCTCTTGGAAACGTTAGAAGCGGCGGAAGGAGAAGCGAAGACCCGCTATCTTGCGCCGGTCGTCAGCCGTGTGGAACCATACCTGAAAATGCTCCTACCCGGAGCCAACATCGTTCTTGATGAGGATTTGCGCATTGCCGCCATTCAACGTGCCGGACAGCGCGAGGATTTCGATGTGCTGAGTGGCGGCACGAAGGAGCAGCTTGCTGTGCTGACACGGCTGGCTTTTGCCGAGCTTCTTCTTGGACAGGGCCGGCCCGCAACTGTCATCCTCGATGACGCACTCGCGTTTTCGGACGACGATCGAATTGAAAGCATGTTTGACGTCCTGATGCGAGCCGGCGACAAAGTGCAGATCATCGTTCTGACGTGCCGAAAGCGGCTTTTCACACGGCTTGGCGCCGCGCCGTTGGAAATTCGGGAGACAGCGTGACATTTGGGCGGTATCCCGTGCAACGGCCGCCGACGGGTTACGGGAGAGCCGCTAAAAGCTGATTTTAACAGGTGAACTACAAGCCCTGCGAGAATTGTGGTCGCCATGATTATAGCAGTTGAAGGGGCGCCTAAAATCCGCAACCATTCCGCATTTATCGCTGCCCGTCAGCCCACTAAGGGATCCTACTTAACGTGCCCGCAGAAGCTACCGCAGAAGATCAACTTGCCGCACGGCGGCTGACGGGTCTGCTTGACTACGTCGAGGCGCTCGTCAAGCTGGACGAGCGCGTTGCGACGCGACTATCCCAGCACAAACTCGATGACGGCTCCCAGTTCGCCCTTCACCAACACGAAATCGCCGGGCTTCCCGCAATCCAGTGCGACGCTAGTGACGTTGATGGTCCAATCTGGTTACGTGTCCAGCGCCTTCAGCGCACAACGCGACCGGTCTTCGAGGGGGAAGGCAAGGAGTGGATCTACATCTCTAACGATCCCCTCCGCGTTCCGGTTATACACGATGCCCTTCATATCCGCGTGGCCGAAACAGAGCAGCAACGGCTCGTCATTGCCGGCGAAGCACGCCCGGAAGATTGTGTCGGCTCACTGAAGACGGAGAAGTCCGACACTCCCGATCAGAAGTTCTACGACGTCATGTTGCGGTTGGAAGATCGACCGGCAGTTCGAGATGCGCTTGAAGTGTATTGCTCCGGGCCCTGGTCCCGTTGGGCCGAGGTGGAGAAGCCCCGAAGGCGCTCCATTGCGGTGTATCAGCGTCTCTTCGAAATCGCACAGCGGCTGCTCCAGTCCGGCGGAAGTGAATCAATCGAGCTCGTTTGGGGAATTGGTCTTGCCCGATGGAAACGCCTCGCTGAGCTCATCGATCTTCCGATGATCGAATGCGGCGTCGAAATTGAAATTGCGGAAACGGGTAACGCCGATATTACTGTGCGTCCCCGTAGCGGCGTTACGCGCGTGGAATTGCGGCCTTTCGAAAAGCTTGCCGGTGCTCGATTTGTGCTGGCGGAGGACGCCGCGCGCCGCTGCCTTCGCTCGTTGGAGGGGCCAGACAGCGAGGGTATCTCTCCATTCAGGCAGGAAACCTTTGAGCCCATCCTGAAAATTTGCGGCGGGCAACTTGACCCCGAGGGCCGGTTCCTTCCCGATCATCGTTCACTACCCGCAACTGAGCCCGTTCCAGAACCCGAAGGAGAATACCTGACGGTAAGCGACCGATACGTGCTCTACGCGCGCCGCCGGTCGAACAACTCGGTTCTGCGCGATATAGAGCGTCTCAAAAAGGAAGTTTCTTCGGAGGACGGTAAGCCGATCAAGATCGAAGGTTCGACCCGGACGCTTGTCCTGGGCCCGACGGATGGTATTGGCGATACATTCAAGCCGCTTGGAGATCGCTTGGGCGCGGCTGATCAGATTCAACTGGACGCCGACGAGGCGCCGGTCGATCCGGATCACGGCGACTTATTTTTTCCCAAACCGTTCAACGACGAGCAGGTTGAAATCATCCGCCGCCTCGAAAAATCAGATGGTCTCGTGGTGCAGGGCCCGCCGGGTACTGGTAAAACCCACACTATCGCGAACATCATAAGCCACATGCTGGCGACCGGGCGGCGTGTCCTCGTAGTCTCGCATGGAGAGACCGCGCTACGCGTCATTCAAGATCAATTGCCAGAGGGCGTACGCGACCTCGCGATCAGCGTGACAACATCCGAACGCGAGGGGATGAAACAGGTCGAAAAGGCGATCGGCCTGATGTTGGGGGTGGTGAATACGATCGACATGAATCGTTCGCGGCAGGTGAAGATTATTCGCGGCCTTGAATCCAAGATTGTTGCGAACAAGAGCCATCTCGCTGAAATCGATGTGCGACTTGCAAAAATTGCGAGCCAACACCTTTCGCCGATACCTGGTTCTACCGAATTGCCCTTTGAAGCAGCCAAACGGGTGATCGAGGATAAGGCGCGCTATACGTGGTTTGTGGACCGGCCCATGCAGCCGTTTTCGGACGCCGGAATTGAGCTCGCCGAAATCGACGCACTCTTCGCTGCGCGCCGAACGGTCAAAGGAGACCTTAAGTATCTCGGAGAGCGCTTTCCAAGCCCTGCCAATTTGCCCGATCCCGAGACAGTGCGTGCTTGGCATCTCGATTTGATTGCAGCACAAGACCTTACAGCAGAAAGCGCTGCGTCCGAACCGTCAACCCGCCGCGCAATAACAACGCTTGGCCTCGACAAAGCGGCTGCGTTGAGCGAGGGCCTACAGCGCCTCGCGTCGAACATCTCTTTCCTCCAAGCCCAGTCGTGGGCGTGGGCCTTGACCGAGGCGATCATTGGCGAGGCAGCGGTAGCCGGTCGACTTGAGCCTGTTGCGAGGGCATTTTTCGCCGACGCGCGCGACCTCGTCGAACGTCGGGCTCCCTTTATTTCAAAGCCGGTCCAACTCCCAAAACATTTGCCTCCTGCGAAGCAGCTGTTTCAAATTTTGGATGCGCTCAGCGCCGGAAAAAACCCATTCGGAATATTGTCCTTCGGGGCCAAGAGCCACCAACCTGTATTCGAAACGGTACGGGTCGCGGGTCTACGGCCAAACGCGCCGCACGATTGGCAACATGTACGGGTATTTATTGAATTCTGTTGTGCGGTGACGAGCCTTTCTGCGCGGTGGGAGTCGCTCAAGATGGAGCTATCGGCGCCAAACGATCTCTCATTCACGGCAGATTCTGTATCGTTGCTCGATGTTCTCTCCGACACACTTCATGCCTGCCTGATTGGCGTCCCGGAGCAGATTGCTGAAATATCTAAGCAGTTGTCTGCAGCCCTTGGAAACAGCGACGAAGCCAACGCCATTTTGCGTCATCCCACTGCAATCAGTGCGTTTGCCCGTGCATTGTCACGCCACGTTTCGTCCATAAGGCTGACTGCCGTCACGAAGGACGTTGAAAAAGCGGTCGCCCGGTTTGAGGGCAATAATACTGATTTGGCTGGTTTCGCACGGCAGATTCTGACGGAACTGATCGGAAAGCCGGGTGCAGACATTGAACGATTGACGCGCGTGTGGCAGGGCGTGCTCTCCAAGTTGGGGCATGTCCGCGCGTTGGAGCCGTTCTACGATCGTATAACCCACACGTGTGGCGAGCTCTCGAAAGCGGGAGTACCAGCGTGGGCCGAGCGTCTAAGAAGCGAACCTTCCGCCGACGCAGCCGATCTAGCTGCGCCCAATGACTGGCGGAATGCATGGGAGTGGGCGGCCCGGCTCACCTATCTTGAAACCATCGGGGCTAGCAGTCATCTCGCACAGCTACACCAAGAACGGCTGGAAATAGAGAAAGCTCTCCGTGACGGGTTTGCCGCGCTCGTGAAGGAGAGAACATTCTTCAATCTTGCGGCCACAATGAAGGGCTCCGCCAAGGCCGCTCTTCAGGGGTTTGCAAACATCATACGTCGTTTGGGCGCCGGAACTGGGCAGCGTGCTGTGCTACATCGCCAGAACGCAAGGCAGGCGATGCAGAATTGCTATGAAGCGGTTCCGTGCTGGATTATGCCAACCTGGCGCGTCTCCGAACAATTGCCCGCAACTCTAGCCAGTTTCGATCTTGTAATTCTGGATGAGGCGTCGCAGTCCGATGCCCGCGAGTTGCCCGCGCTGTTACGTGGAAAGAAGATACTTGTTGTTGGCGATGACCGCCAAGTTAGTCCTAGCTCTGCATTCCTGTCGATCGCGAACATCGCGCGTCTTCGACAGAATTTTCTTAGCGAATTTCCATTTCGTGCGGAAGTTGAGCCAGGAGCTTCGATCTACGATCTTTCACGGGTTATGTTTCCGGCGAAGTTTGTCATGCTCAAAGAGCACTTTCGATGTGTCGAGCCCATCATACGATTTTCGATGCAGTTTTATAATCAAGACCTGGTGCCGCTTCGCATTCCAAAGCCCAGCGAGCGGCTCGACCCGCCGCTCATCGATATTTATGTTGAGGATGGACAGCGCCGGGGAAAGTCCAAGGTCAATCCGCGCGAAGCTGAGGTTATAGTCGAAGAGATTGCCGGTGTCGTCGAGGAAGCGTCGGCTGCTGAAGGCCCGGTGCGGTCAATTGGGGTTATATCCCTTATCGGTGCCGATCAGGCTCTGCACATTCAGAAGCTTTTGATGGAGCGCATCGGCGAAGCAGCTATGGTGCGCCATCGTGTTGTGTGCGGCGACAGTGCTACGCTCCAAGGAGACGAGCGCGATATCGTATTCATTTCCATGATCGCCGACCGCGCGCGCAAACAGTCGCAGACGTCGATTCAGTACCAGCAGCGGTTCAATGTCGCGCTATCTCGGGCAAGGGACCGGATGATACTGGTTCGGTCAGTGAAAGAGGAAGAGTTGAATCCAAAGGACCTGAAATCCAAGGTCATTGGACATTTCCGCGAACCGATGCCCAACGTCGTCAATCCCAGCGTAGAGCTCGTCGACCTCTGTCAGTCTGAATTCGAGCGCGCCGTGTTTATGGCACTTATAGAGCGGGGATACCGCGTCATTCCGCAAGTGGGATCTGCGGGGTTTTCCATTGATATGGTGGTTGAGGGAGAGGGTGGCAGGCGCCTTGCCATTGAATGCGACGGCGACCGATATCATGGCCCGGAGCGCTGGGCAGATGATATGCGACGGCAACGTATCTTGGAGCGGGTGGGCTGGAGCTTTTGGCGTTGCTTCGGTTCTAATTATCGTATCGATCAGGAAGGCGTCATGGACGATTTGACCCAGACGCTGGAGCGTATGCAGATCAAGCCGATAGGCCGCGAAACGGTGAATCGCAGTTTTTCCGAACATCGCGTCATCCCGCCAGTAGTGGAGGCGTCGAGCGAGACGGCGGCAACACACGCAGGGGGGGCAATTTTGGTCGCGACCCTGCGAGCTGATCTGGATACAGCTTCGAATGACGCGGAAGAGAACTATCGATTGGTTCCGGGTGACCGCGTTGTCATTCGGTATCTGGACGCGGAGCCATCACGGCCGGAATTTTTTACCATCAGCGACATCGCAGACGATCCGATGAACGGTTATCTGCTGCTGTCTTCGCCGCTTGGACAAGCTCTGTCGGACGGATCCCCGGGAGACGAGTTGAGCTTTCAGGCGGGTGCGAGAGAACGCTCGGTTCTGTTTGTATCATTGGAGGCCTTATCGGCTCAGGCTGCTTAATGGCGCGAGACGACAAGCATTAAATTCATGCCAAAGACCATCGACGCGTTTTCGCGGAGCACCATCGAGGGCGCGATGTTCCATAACATTGGATCAGCGAAACAGGATTGTAGCAGCAAAGCTAAAATGTCAGCACTGAGCAAAGTAGAGATGTCAGTTTCTGCTCCTTTTTGGGAGTTCGGAGGCTGTCTTTTCGATGAGCATGGTGGTGATGAGCAAGCGCGAGCTGAACCGTCTTGATGTTTTGGCACGGCTGGACAGCGACAGATTAACGGTTCGGCAGCTGCTGAGCTGATGGCGATAACGCCACGGCAAACCTATCGGCTGTTGAGAAGATATCGCGATGGTGGCGCTTCAGCCGTTGCCAACCAGCGCCGCGGTCGTCCCTCGAACAACCGCCGGATGTGGTTCGCGATCACGCGATCGCTCTGGTGCGGGAGCGCTACGCAGACTTTGGACCGACATTCGCGGCCGAGATATTTGCGCTTCTGCATCGTTCTGCCTCAATATGCGGTTTCATATAGCAGTGCGAACGACGCTCGCTTCGCATCAAAGGAGGACAGACATGACAGTCTCAGCGGAACGCGCAGTCCTTGCCGGCGGCTGCTTCTGGGGTGTTCAGGATCTGCTGCGCCGGTATCCGGGCGTGATTTCAACCAGGGTCGGCTACACTGGTGGCGAGGTGCCAAACGCGACGTATAGCAACCACGGCAATCACGCTGAAGCCATTGAGATTACCTTCGATCCGCAGACCATTAGCTTTCGAAAACTGCTGGAATTCTTTTTCCAGATTCATGATCCCTCGACGTTGAACCGCCAGGGCAACGACCGGGGAGCGAGCTACCGGTCGGCCATCTTTTATACCAGCGACGAGCAGAAGCGGATCGCGGAAGACACTATTGCCGATGTCGATGCTTCCGGCCTTTGGCCGGGCAAAGTTGTCACCGAGGTGGCGCCCGCCGGACCGTTCTGGGAGGCCGAGCCCGAGCATCAGGACTATCTGGAGAAATATCCAGACGGGTATACCTGTCACTTCATTCGGCCGAATTGGACGCTGCCGCATCGGGCGGAGAAAATTGAATCAGGCGCGAGTGAAGTTTCGTCAGCATGACAAAGAGCCCCGATCTGCTGGTGCGATTTCACAGAGCTATTTATGTAAGCTACGTGGCATTATGCTGGCGAGGGCCGAGCGAGCCGGGGGCCATTTGCCGCGCTTTATTAACCGGTGCGAACCATTGGCTAATGGACCTGAGTGAAGCGGGTCATGGCCGCCTAGCAAAGTATCGTGACGCCGCCGCGACGCAGCTCGTGAATACGTCGAGAGCATCGATGCCACGCGCTTTGCTGTCGGTTGGAATAAGGACCGGGTATCCGCCGCTCTGGACCGCTCCGACAATCATGAGGTTGTCCGGCAGGTGGAAGCCCTCGATGCCGAGGTCCGGTTGCTTTGCGCCGAGCTGTTTCCGCATGCGGGATTCGAAGTTTTCGGGCGTGTTCGAATAACCAAAGATTGGCTTGTTTCTTCCGAGAAACCAGCCGACTTCGATCAGCGTGCCTGCATCGGCGGATGCGCCTGCGAAAGGCGTGAGGTTGGCAATGATTATGTCGCTTTTCTCCATCATCGAGACGTCTTTTTCGTAAATCGCCTGCCAGGCCTCCAGCTCCGTAGTAGCGGCGGTCTCGGCGTCTTCGTTGAGCGGCGGCAAACCGCGCAAACCTGCTCGCCGGCATATCTCCACTTTCGTTGCCGCGTGCGCGACCGCGTTGGGAAGAAACACGTCAGGCCCCGCCAGATAGGCTATTATTGTCATAACCAGTCTCACCAAATTGGATCTGAGCGCACGAACATAAGTGAAAATCTGGCGAACCGGAGCATAATTGCAGAGGTTTAATGCATGAATGTTCGCTAAGATTCTGAGAGATCAGTTGAGCAGAGGACGATGCTCCGTCCACGACAGCGGCAGCAACTTCGGGATCTGCGCCAGCGCGAGCGCTTTCGGCTGCCTGCCTTCCAGGATGGCAGATGTGACTTCTGGAGAAAGAAAAGCTAGCCGAAGTGCCTGACGGATTTGGGATGGAGTCCGTTCGCCTCGGCGAGCTATTCGATGGACCCATATGTTCCGTCTTGCAGGGAATGTATCCAGCCGTGGGCGCGAACGATGGACTGGATCAAGCTCTCGTTATGCACGCTTTCCGATCCATCCTTTTCCTTCCACCACGGTTGCAGCGCCCCTTGTCTTGATCGACCAAGCGATTTTGATTTCCTGGGGCGGGCAACGATGGCGCGCTGACCTGACCATGGATCGCGTCGGCGCTCAGGTCCTGTCCGGCCTTAAAGTTTCCTTCAGGGATAGTTTGAGCCGATTGACCGATACCAACGGGGTAAGACAAACTCAAACCGGCGCTCGCAATTTCAAAACGGCACCAAACAAGACGCTGGTCTTAGCAACCAACGCGGTGCCTTCCACTTCGGCCTCCCCGTCACTTCCCGGCCTCCAAATGCCAGGTTCACGCCAACGGCTTCAGTGTGCTGGTGCGTGATAATTTCACCCCGCCATTTGCCATTCCTGAAAGAGTAGGATCGGGTGTAATAGAAATACGTGTCGCCACCGAGAATACGGCCGTCCTACAAAACAATTACTCCGGTCGCATGACCTCGTTTGCCGTCCCGCATTTCGATACGAATTGAATATAGACCGTTCTTGACTTGCATATGCCGCAGTGGCCCCCATGGTCGGTAGAACGGCGATTGCAGGTAGTCTGTTCCGGCCCGACCCTTAATATGCATCCGTTACGGTACTCATCTGAGATCACTTTTGTCTCACGCCAGGACCTCAGCATGCGCCGCTTAGCAGTGTAGATCAAAATTACACTGGTTGACCGTGCGCAAGGAAGGGCCCGATGGCGGCTTCTGGCGGTTTTGAGACAGCGGAAGTCATTTCATTGGTGCTCGGTCATCGTGATTGACCTTAAAATGGACTTTGGGCTCAAAGTTGCGACCAGCGACCGCGCCCAAATTTCCGGCGGTTCATGATAATACTTTGCGAGCAACGACCACGGGCACCAATGTCAGATCATTTAAAAGACGTATCACCGGCTGCAGTTTTGTTGAGGCGTGAGATCATTTCTGTGGATGCCAAGTTGGGGGAAGTGAAATTGCGCTTTCTGGCTGACCAGAAGTTTGCCAACCGGCATGGCACTGTCCAAGGCGGCATGCTTGCCGCGATGCTCGACTCCGCTACCGGAAACGCCGTGATAGCGATGCTTCCGTCTGATCGAACGGCAGTTACGACACACACGACCTTTGTTAAGCCAGCAGCCTTAGGGTCGCTGACGGCTATCGCTCGCCTTGTAGAACAAGATGAGCGGTCCGTTTCAGCCGAGGCTGAGCTCTTTGATAGTTCCGGCCAGATCGTGGCCCGTGCCCGTGCGGAATTGCGCATCCGCGAGCGCCCTAATAAAGGAGCTTAGTGATCGCCGTCTTGCGATGCTGGCGCTCGATTCCGCCGGTGCTCAGTTTCCCTGAATGAGGGGAACAGTTTGGAATCCGACGAATCCTCGCGCATCGGCGTATCCAAGTTGCGGAACGTCAGTTGGTCCAGACGAGATGGACTCTGATTATCGGCCATAGCAATGTCGCGGTCGACCATAGTGCGGACCGTCGCATAGACGGGCACCGAAATACCGAGGATAATAGGAAAGCGGCAGATAGCGAGCGCGGCCAAAGAGCGCGTATGGATCACGTTCCGACAAGATTTCCAAAGTTGAATCCCAACCGCGATATAATCCCGTCTCTGTGGGAGCGGCGAACGCGGCAACCGCCGCTAAAACGATTGCTGTCCCTTTCACGGAAACTCCCACTGGTCCCTAAAAGCTTTCCGGATTGCTCACCCGAGAAATCATCGATTACGTGAGGCACGGCAGCCTCATGATTATGGCAAAAAAGGACCACGGCCGCGAGTCACTGTAGTGCATCCAGCACGAGGATAAAGTAGCCAATCTCCTCGCCAATTTCGCGGAACTTGTTGACGTCGGCATGCGGGACGAAGGAATCTTTCCTTTTGCGCCGCCGTAGCAATCGTTAAGCTATTGATCCAGTAGCGGCGGAGCGTGGTAGTGAGAAATGCGCGGGCAAGAACTGGCAGGCTTCGCAGAAAGCTTTCCCCCGTCTATCGATCAAGATTAGCAAGGAAAAATGAAGATGACTCGTTACCATCGAGCCGGGCGTAATCATCCGAGCAATCTTTGTTGGGTCCTTTTCTGCGTTACCTCTTTTGCCGGGCCAGCGGTTGCGGGTGAGAAGCCGCCCGTCCTTCCCGATCAACCCTCGTCGCTTTCGATCACCTCAAGGGTTTCAGCGACGGTTGAATTTGGATTACCGGCCATCGCCTCGGCGATTGAGCGCGACATTCCAAGACGGCTTGCCACCATCGACGAACGCATCGGCTGCGTGAATCGGCGCGTTCTGGTGTTCAGGGTTAGGGCCAATTGTGACGTAGACGGTTTTGTCGACCGGGGTGCCGTATCTCTCCATGGCCGGGGGGATCATGTTGTCGGCTCTGTTCCGATCTTTGGGAGCATCGAAGGTCAGGGCGCCAACAGGTTTACCTCCCGGATTCACGGCGAGGCCGAGGGACGAGCCATGGTTGAGGTCGAAGCGCGCCCGAGATTGCGCAAGGACTGGTCGCTCGACCTGAATTTCAGCGACTCCTACCGCTGGAGCGAACCGCCGATCCTGCATGTTCTCGGTCGGGTTATTGCATTGACGAAATACGCCGACCCGAGCATCCGCAAGCAACTCGGCCGTATCCGGTTGCACGCGCAGGAAGCGGCGCGGAGTCTCGATCTGCATGACAAGGCGGCCAAGGCTTGGGAGCAGGCGTTTCAGCCCGTCCAGATTTCCCAGGATCCTCAGGTTTGGCTACAGATTACCCCGGCAAGCGCCGCCTTTGCAGGCGTCCGCGCCAACGCAAAGAACCTCTCGGGCTCGCTCGAATTGACGGGCACGGCACAGACGCTGGTCGGGCAGGCGCCGGATCCCGTCACGCCAACGCCGCTTCCTCCGCTTGGCAACGACGTCGATCAGCCCGGCACGTTCGACATCCTGCTTCCGGTGCGCGTCAACTATGACGCCTTGCGCGACAAGATCATGCAGGTCGTTGCCGCCAGCAAGGCCGGTCCGGTTGTCAAGGAGATGCAGATCTATCCGTCGTCCGGCAAGCTCGTGATCGGCGTTCGGATCGCCAAGCCGGGCGATATCGATCCGGCCTCCGGCGAATGGGTCTATTTGTCCAGTACGCTGAATGTCGATGCCGGTCAGCAGTCGATCCGGATTTCCAATCTGGCCGGGGACAGTTCGTTGCCTGACGGATCCGAGGCGGCGCAACTCCAGAACCAGTTTCTCGACCAGTTGAAGGAAATCCCCGACATCGGCTATGGCGTCGCGTACCAGAACCTGCTCAACGCGGCCAATGAGCGGCTGAACCGGCCGTTGAAGAACGGCTTCCGCATGGAAGGTCAGCTCAGCAGTGGCAAGCTGGACAGCATCCAGCTTTTGGCCGAAGGCGTCAGCATCGCGCTCCGCGTGAGCGGAGATCTCAAAGTCCTCTATGGAATGTAGTCTATGTCCGTGACCTTCAGGCTCGTCGTTGTCGCCTTATGCATGTTTGCCAGTGCGGATACGACGAACGCACAGACCGCTTTCTATCGCGCGCCGCCGTCCGCAGTCGCGGGGGCTCCGGGCACACTGGGTTCGGCAGGAGGTGATCGATGGCGCCCCGCTGGGCGCCACGACCTACCGCGTGCTCTATCGTTCGACCGGCCTGGACAACAAGCCAATCCTGGTGTCGGGCGTCGTGATCGTGCCGCCTGGCGATCCGCCGCCGGGCGGCAGGCCGATCGTGGCTTGGGCGCACCCGACTTCAGGGGCCGTGCCGCCGTGCGCGCCGTCGCTGGCGATCTTCCTGTTCGAGCAGATCCAGGGGCTGCGCTCGTTTGTGCGCGACGGTTATGTGGTCGCTGCAACCGATTATCCGGGACTCGGGACCGCGAGGCCGCACCCCTACCTTGTCGGCACCAGCGAGGCCCGCGCCGTAATCGATTCCGTGCGCGTCGCCGCCCAGTTGCCCGGTGCGGGCGGCGGCAAGAAGTTCGTGGTCTGGGGCCATTCGCAGGGCGGCCATGCCGCGCTGTTCACCGGCATTATCGGAAAACCTATGCTCCGGAACTGGATCTGCTCGGTGTCGCGGCTGCGGCTCCGGCCACCGATCTGGTGACGCTGATGAACGAGGACATCGATTCCGTCGGCGGCAAGAACATCACAGCGATGACGCTGTGGTCCTGGCAGCGGGTCTTTGGTGCGAATATGGACAAGGTGGTCGACCGGAGAGCGATGCCCGCGATCGATCAATTGGCCCAGGAATGCATCGAGGGGCCATTCGACCTCAGGCGGCGCCAGCTCACCGAGCAGCCGCTGGAGCAATATTTCCTGAACACTAAGCATCCGTCCGATGTCGAGCCGTGGCATACGCTGTTGGCACAAAACTCGCCCGGCACCTTGCCGTCCGATATTCCGGTTTTCCTGGCGCAAGGGACTGACGACGTCATCATCCGACCCAAGGTAACCGAGGACTACGCCGCCGCGCTGTGCGCCGCCGGCAGCACAGTGCGAATCTTTTCGATGCCGAACATCGGCCACAGCAGGGCAGCCCAGGCCAGCACGCAGGATATGCTCGATTGGACGAGCGACCGGTTTGCCGGAAAGCCTGCTTCCGATGATTGTTCGCGGCGATGAGCTTCCATCTTAGCCAAGCGCGTTTCTTCATAATGACGGATTCGGAATAGTCGGGCCCGCAGAGTTGAGATTGCTGGGCGGTTCAACACATCAATCTTTTGAGCGAAGAGATGGGGTAAAGATATCCCGTGCGGCTCAGTTATTGCTGGCGGGGATAGAACGTAAATTCGTAACGAAAAGGGGCTGGAGCGCGCATTCCTCGCGAGCATTTAGTCCTATGCGTCCAACTGGCAGCACCGAGGTCATCGGTTAGGCTACTCACTGCACAGAAATTAGTCCGCGGAGACGACATCCGATTCGACCAAAATCAAAATCCGTAGAGTTTTCAATAAAAAGGCCCTTGGTATGTCTTTTGCTAGTAACCGATCGCGTTCGGATGCTGCTATCGTCTAAATCGCGGGATTGTTTGCGTTGTCGTCGCTAAATTGAAACGCGGCGGCTCTATATTAATTGGTATTGGTGCGAAGTAGTTGGTTACGTTTTTAATGTTGGCGGTGTGAACGACGTCACATCTGCTCAGTCGCCTCCGAGTGTAATTTCAGAGTGCCGCGCTAGATCGCGCCGACCACATTGGAGATAAGACGATGGAAATCGTGCAGCCGACCAAGTTTGCTACGACTCAACGTGAAGTCAAAAGTCATGATGGGACGATCATGCTTGGCTATTTAGCTATTGCGATCGTGCTTTTGATCGCAATCTATCTTGGTTCTCTATCGTCTGGAACGGCACCTGGCGATTTCGCAACGATGACAGTTTTTCCGTAGTAGGCGCGGAGACTGACGGATGGATCCGCGCTGTGCGGCGGACGGTCCATTAAATCAAGGTGCCAATATGTCTGACGCAAACCATTTCCGAAAATGGGCGGCTCAAGTTGCGCGACAGGCTGGAGAAGAGCCAGATGCTGAGGAGGCAGAGCGCTTGCTGAGCATTGCGGAATATTGGGTGCGACTTGCCGATAATGAAGAATCGGATCGATCCATTGCCGACTTGGGTGGCTGACGCGCCGGCGAACCGACTAGTGCTGTGGAGTGCTCGGAAGGAGACGGTCGCGGCGACTCGATGGATAATTGCGATCCCCGGCGCTCAGCGCACCCAGTCCCCATGCGGGGGCGCCTCGCTCGAAACAGACCAGTGAACCTCTCATCGCCGGCTTTGGTAGATGGGCGGCGGGCGACAAAACCGAATGATCCGTCGATCGCCGCTGACGACACCACGCGTGCTGCAAACGGCAAACCCGACTTGGTTGAAGGTCGGATATTGCTGGAACAGTTTCCCATCATTGCCATTAGCTTATTGGGCCGCGTACGGAACCTTTGCTGAGAGAGGTGTGCTTAGGACAGCAGAGAAGGTACACAATGGAAAAGCCTACCCGAGAACAAATTATCCACCGCGCTTACGAACTCTGGGAGCAAGCCGGAAAGCCCGATGGAAGGGATGAGGAGTTCTATCATCAGGCCTACGGGAGTTGCAGGAAAACGAAGATTCGGCGCGGGAAACTCCCGATCAGTAGATCTGGGTAACTATGGTGTGGTCGAAGAGCGCCGTGCCGCTATCAGGGCAACTGAAGTGCGATTGCCCAAAGGAGGTGAAATTTTCGCGCCGTCAAGGAGTGTCTTTTAATCGAGACTGCGGGAAACGATGGTGCCTCACCGTCAAGTCTAACGTCGCGACTTCTTCGCCTTCTTTTTCGCAGCCTTTTTGACCTTCTTCGGCATCATTTTCTTGACAGCCTTCTTGGCCTTTTTAGCCGCCGATTTTGCGGCCTTAACGACGCGCTTGGTGATTGACTTCTTCTTTGCTTTCTTAGCCATGGTATTTTCCTTTAGCGTTTGGATTTCTTTGCCTTCTTCTTTTTAGTAGTCTTTTTTGCGGGTGATTTCTTTGCAGCTTTTTTGGAGGCCTTTTTCGCTGCTTTTTTTACCTTCTTGGCTGTCTTTTTCGGAGCCTTTGCGGCTTTGGCAATCGTCTTAGCGGCCTTCTTGACCCGAGTTGGCGTGCGACTGACCACGGCCTTCTTGGCTCGCTTCGCAACAGCTTTCACGGCGGTCTTGGCCAATTCACCGGCCGCATCTGCAACCACATCGGTCATTTGGTCCGCTAGCGGTTTGTCTTTCTCGTCGTCCATGGGTGGTTGTTCCTTCGCTGGTTGAGGGACGGTAGCAAGCGGAGTAAGCAACGGGTCTGGGTAGTCGAGGGGAACACCGGTTATTAGCTTGGCTGCATCCATCGCGATACTTGCTAGCGTGGTAGCAAGATTGACGTTCTGTTCCTTGTCCTCATCGGGTTTCATCGGTCAGTCTCTGTTGACAGTGTAAGCGTACCTGATTCGGAGAGGCAAATGGGCCGTTTGGATCCTTGGAACGCCCCGAATTCACTGGCATTGAGATTAAAGTGCTTTCAAGAGCGCCGCATAGCGACATCACAGGCGAGCGGTTTCAGCTTCGAAGATGTTGAGCGATTTGATCGTATTCGGCGCGGATCTTGTCCTTGCCATAGAGTCGCTCAAGCCGGCGGACCGTGAAATGACCACGGGCCACGTCCTGGAAGTGCTCGATAAATGCATAATTTACCGCCGCACCGCCAAGGGCTCCAACGACCGGAAGCGCTTGCGCGGCTACCTTCTGGGTCACAACCAATCCAAAGCGCGCCGCGACTTGAGTGACGAACTTAAAGAGAATGGGCGCTCCCTCCTGGATTACGCCGCGCTCCGCAACGAACCGAGCGGCCTCGGTTACGGTCTTGGCGAGCATCCCTCGAACCGCAAAATATCCGCTCTCGGATGCGTCCACGGATCCGGCGCGTCCCCCAAGCGCGAAAACCTCAACACAGGAGAGAACCGACGCCGGGTCGGACAAATCCTCCCCCTCGCTTTGCGCTATGTCGGCGATTGATCTCAACATAATGACGGTAGACACGGGCAACTCGAGCGGCAGTGCGACTAAGCCGAAAGTGCCACCCGCAGCGCCCGACGCGGTAGCAAGAGCCCGATGCAACAGGGCTGACTCGGTTCGGGGAGAACGCGGAAGAGTGCGCAACGCCACCTTCAGCGCGGCTTCAAGTCCCTTTGAGGTCGCCGACGCGATCGCCTTGGAAGCGAACGAGGGCATTGCGTATCCGATCAGCTCTACCGGCTTGCCGACCAGGTTCGTGAGCCGGGCGGCAAGGCTGGGATATTCGAGCGACTTGACCGCTTTCGCCAGGGCTTCACGGTCAGTCGATGTCATTTCCGAAGTTTGTTCCAACGACACTTTTTCCTCCGCTCATGTTTTTACTTCGAGTCGGAGGCGGACTCTGCCCGGCGATGTCGCCCTTAAACGCGATCGCACATCCGACGTATTCCGCGACTCGATCAGCGACGGTCCCCAACAAATAATGGCTATGCGCTCTGATGAACTGCAATAGCAATACGGGGCGCGAGACAAGCGGCGTCAGGCGGAATTCAGTGCGACCGCGGTCGGCGACTCGACGCCCGCGGTCGGTGTTTTTACACTTGCCTCGTTGATACAAACGCGGACCGCTTCCCGTAACGACACGACGATGGCGTCTGCTTTCACCGAATCGAGGGCGGCGTCAGCCTGCTCGCCGCTCATCCATACGGCCAGCATGATCTTCGCCCCCGGCACCTTACGGCGCAGACGCCGGACCGCGTATCGCATGTGCGCCGGATTTGCCGAATTGAGATACGAGAGACATACAAGAGCGACACCGGTCACATCCAAGCCGAAGATGTTTGCCGTAGAGAGGGCGTCCGATCCCTCAACCCGCGCCGATAGTCCGTGGACTTTGCACAGATGGGACATCATCACCGCGGCCGCTTCGTCGAGCGGGGTGCGTCCGGCGATGCATAAGATCGGATTTTCGCTTGTCCATTCCGGTTTGAGGTCTGCGGCTTGAAGAACAGGCAGGTCGGAGTAAGCAGGTTCCGTTGCGGTTTGCTCCACGGCGGCAACAGCCTCGACGTCATTGGTAGCGTGGCCGTCAATTGGCTCATGATCGGTTTGCTCCGCCAGGTCGTCTGTAAACTCGACGACCGTATCTTTGATCTTGAGAAGGCGGGAGACGTCCAGTACCTCGCGGTCAAGATCCATCTGGGCAAGCTGCAATCCCTTGAGCGCTACGTCGTCGTAGTAGGAAGACAACGACCGCTCCTTGAGGAACTGCTCGGCCTTCTGGGCAGCTTCCGTTGGATCTCCGGCCAGCATTCGCTGGTAGAATATTTCCGCCGGTGAAAGAGCGGGCCGGTCGCCGAACATCACATCCAGGAAAGCAAGACGTTCGACGTGACGCCCCAGTACGACCAGACAGACGGTCAATGGCGTCGCGAGGACCAGCCCAATCGGACCCCATAAAGCCGTCCAAAACGTTGCGGAAACCACCACCGCTACTGGGGATAGGCCTGTGCTACGACCGTAGACCATCGGTTCGACAATCTGGCCGATCGCTGGCTCGACGACGAAGAAAAGCACGGCAGTCCAGGCAAGCATCGACCACCCCGGATCGACTGCGACCGCAAGTGCGAGCGGGAAGGCTGCGGCTATGATCGAGCCGACATAGGGCACGAACCTCAGCACGGTTGCCAAGATACCCCAGAGAACAGCACTCGGAATGCCGATGAGCCACAATCCCGCTCCAATAAGTAGGCCGAAACCAGTGTTGATCAGAAGCTGATCTAGAAACAAACGACTTAGCCGACCGGCAGCGTCATCCAATGCCGCAGTCGTCCGCTGCAAATCGCCGGAGCCTGCCAGACGGATGAGTCGGTTTCGAAGATCCTCGCGCTGGATTAGAATGAAAATCACAAAGATGACAATGATGCCGGTTGTCGCGAGGGGTGATACCAGTGGTGCGATGAGCGATCTCAAGCTTTCCAAAGCTCCCGGGTCCGGCTGAAGCACTTCGACCGGAACAGGTGCAACTGGTCGAGGTCCGAGCGGATTACCGAGAGAGGGAGTGATCGGTTTATCTGGCAATCCCGCCTTGGGCTTGTCGAGTTCTTTTCCCAAGTCTTGCAGCATTCCCGCAGCGCGCTCGAGTGTGGAACTACCGCCGGTGACGCCTCGTACAGACTGGATCTTGGACTGGATCGTCGCCTGGTAACGAGGAAGATCGCCCGCGAGCCGGTTCAACTGCGTGGCAATCAGGCTGCCCAAAGCAAAAATGATTGCGAATGCAAACAGCACTACGCCAACGACTGCAATTCCTCGCGGCACTCTCATGCGCTGCAACACACTCACGGGTGAGGCCAAGACGAAACTCAGAAGAATTGCTAAAGCGACGGGTACAAAGATTTCTCTTCCGACGTACAGGGTGGTCACGATGATCACGGCAAGTATCGCCAACGCGACGGCGCCGACCAGCGAGGCCACGTCTTCGGACGTTTGAGGAACGATCAGTTTGGGGATCATGCTGCCGGCTTAACTCCTTCGAGAAGAAGGGCAAGAAGCGACGGGCCGGTCACTTCGTATGTTTCTCCAAGCCCAAAGGAGGAAACCTCGTTGAAGATACAAAAAGGCGCCAACTTTTGGATTCCAGCACCTCAGAAGTGGCGAACCGGACATTCGTTGGTCCGGTTCGCGCCCGTCGATCAGAGATTTTGTTCGGCCTCGACGTTGACGACCGACTTCGCGAGTGTAGTCAGTGCGGCGTCAGTTGCCTTCTCCTCCTTTAGGGTGGCTTCGAGAAGAGTCACGGCGTCGGGCATTCCAAGTTCTTCCGCCCAGGTGCGGAGGGTGCCATAGCGCGACATCTCATAGTGTTCGACTGCCTGAGCTGCCGCGAGAAGGCCGGCATCGAGCGCAGGCATTCCCTTGTATTCGGTCATGATCTCGGCGCCTTCTTTCGTGATGCCCATGATGGCGTCACAGGTTTTGGCGCGTGCGGGCTTGCCAAGTATCTTGAAAACCCCCAAGAGGCGCTTGACCTGTCCTCTCGTTTCCTTTTCGTGTTTGACAAAGGCGGCCTTCAGGTCTTTCGAATGGGCTGCCTTTGCCATTTTGGGCAGGGTTTTGAGTATCTTGTTTTCGGCAAAATACACGTCCTTGAGCGTGTCGTGAAAAAGGTCGCTAAGTAGTTTCGGTTTTTTGGCCATTGGTTGCTCCCTTGGATTAAGCGATGCCGGGCAGAAACGATCAGCATCAAGCGCCCATCTCAAGATGCGTAGTGGGCAATTAGGTTTGCGTACGCCCGCAAATGTGGAGGATTTCGAGTTTTGGGTTCAGCGCAACAACAGAATGAGAATGATGAGTGGAATCGGAATTCCGACGAGCCAGAGAAGAATGGGCATGTGATTTCCTTTCGTATTGCTATTTCAATTCCAATTACCGGTGACGGGCCTTGGATCCCCAGGTGCCATCGCGGAGGCCGCCGCCCTCGGTGGCGGCCAGGCTGGCGCAGAAGGCACCGATTAGCAGGGACGCAGTGAGCCAGAAGGCAAGCTGCGCGGTCGCCTTTCGGGTTGCGTCAAGATCCGCCTTGGCTTGCGTGACGACCTCGTTGACCCGCTTGTCGGCATCTGCCTGGCTGAGCCCGGTACGTGCGGCAACGACCGTGGAGACGTACTCACGATCGCCCGGCTTCAACTCGCCACCGTTGCGGAAGCTGGAATTGAACAGGCGCAGCATCTCGCCACGAGATTCGTCGGAATTTCCTGCCGTCTGGGACGCCGGCGTAATGGAGCGCAGTAGCGTATCGACGTAACCGTCCATAGGACCGCTGCGGCTGGTGGCTGCGGCTCCCTGCATCGTTCCGGAAGCTCCGCCGCTGATCAGGCCGCCGGCCGGTGAGGCCAGCAAAACCACTCCCAGGACAGAGGCCAGGGCCCAAGCGACGAAGCCGTGTGCCGTGTCGCGAAAGTAGATCTCGTCGCTACGAACGCCGACCCAGCCTGTCCGTAATCGGCCTGCAAGATATCCGCCGATCGAAGACGACAACATAGCGATGACGATCAGATAGAGGCCGGTGCCGATTTTGAAGGTCGTTGCGGAGACGCCGCTGCCCGCCCAGGGCGATACTACCGAAAGCCCAAGTCCGATACCAAACGCGAGGAGAACGAAGGTGAGGGCGCAGGAAACGACTGCGCCGGCCGTAACCGAAGCCCACGATATGCCCGCCACAGGCGGTTCAATGGTCTCTGCTACTGGTTGAATTACGACGGCATCTATCATGGGGCGCTCCCGGGCCGCTTTGCGGCAGAATGTTTCCGATGCCGCACTAATGAGAAGGGCCAACAATGGTTCCGATGGAGACGTCACTGCAATTATTAGATGCTGTACGTGAGATGTGCTGACCACGCGAGCCGTCGGTTAACGATCATTGCGAACCAACCGTGAGCAGGAATGGTCAACCGGACGAGGTTTTCTCCAATAAAAGTATCCTCGCTTCCGCAAGCAAAATTTTAGATCGGCGAGGTCCGTCAGCTTCCAAAATGCCACGTTTTGCGTCCGGGATAGGGATCGCTTTCGACACTTTTGCCAAGTGCGCCGCACAGGCTGCAGCCATAGCCGCTGCGATTCGCAACTGTTCCAAGCTTTCGGAGCCATTGGCGCATTACTGCTGGCTGCTGCGATCTGCTTGGCTTTGGCTGTCAGTTCTCTTAAACGTCCGCCGCTCAGTTTCCGAGTCTGGCCAGCCGCTTGCGCGTGGCCAGCAGGGCCAACCCGGTCGACCCCGACCAGATGCAGGCTGTTCACGATACCACATCAGGGGTCATGCCTGCGCCCTCGGCTATCCGTGAAGAACGTCAGAAAGACTTTGCCTTAGAAATGTTCGACGGATATGCACTGTCACCCGCTATTGCGTCGCAAGGGTATACGGCATCAGCCGTCAAGCAATCGCCCGGTTTGATGTTGGACGCCATGCTCGTCCGTTTGGCGGGCACGTAGCTTTCGATTTATAAAAACCCCGATCTGCACAAGTCAGGCCGGGGTGGGGAGTGTCGTCCAGCGGTCCAAATTTTGGAAGATAAGCTACTTGCCGTCCGGCGACCAGGTCGTGGTCGAACTGTCGTATTTATAGCCGGCAGCGGTTTTCAGAGAGTCCTTCGTTTCGTCGACCGTTAGATACCACTTATTATCCTTCTTTTCTGACTTGACGGCAGCAAACGGCAAAGCGA
>Ga0182024_10004384_pt1 | contig 32559 bp, 44 predicted proteins | sample P32metaG_FD_120480 | JGI IMG/M metagenome (GOLD analysis project Ga0182024, IMG submission 120480) | Permafrost microbial communities from Stordalen Mire, Sweden - P3-2 metaG (Illumina Assembly) | ecosystem: Environmental > Terrestrial > Soil > Wetlands > Permafrost | place: Sweden: Stordalen...
CTGCTCACCGGCCGCTCGTTCTTCCCGCAGCTGATCTCCTCACCGTTTCGCGATGGCCTCCACACCGCTTTCACGTTCGCGATCATCGCGTGCCTCGTCGCGGCGGGCGCCTCGGCGCTGCGCAGCGGCGGCATGTATCACGATGGGGACGCGGCGACCGAGGACATCGCCGAGCAGGGTACCGCCGCGCCCGCGGCGATCGCGGCGGACGCCGAAGCGCCCGCCCACACCTGACGCCGGCTCGTGCGACGCTCAGGTCGGTCTATTGATCGCCATGCGGGCGAGGAGCGCCGCGAGTATCACACCGAGGATGCGCAAGCTGGTCCGTAGGCGGTTCACCGTGGGCGTGGGCCGTCTGGTCGATCGGTGCGGGTCGCTCGCGGTCGCTCGCTGGTGCGTTGGCCCGCCGGTGACTGTCGTACGGTCGATCGATGAGCGAGGGCGCTCCGTGGCCACGAGATCTCGACAGCTCGGATTCAGACGCGGTGCGCTGGGGGTCGGTGACGGGGGCGGTGTAGTAGTACTTGCCGCCGCGCAGCCAGGACGCGGCGGCTCCGATCACGCAGCACGCGGCAGCGAAGTAGAAGGCGGCGTGGATGCCGGTCGCGAAACGGTGAGGAGATGAGCTGTGGGAAGAACTTGTGGCCGGTCAGGTAGGCCGCGGTCGCCTGCGGGAGATGCCTGAACTCGGGGCCGAGGAGGCTCTTGACGGGGTTGAAGCCGAGGAACGCCGAGAACAGGGTGCCGACGGGTGGCAGGTGCGAGACCTTCAGCGCGTAGTAGTGCGGGACGCCGTTGGCGGCCAGGCCGTGCAGCAGCGCGGCCGGCAACTTTGATGAGAGCCCGACGATGATCAGACTGAAGAACACTCCGATCGATAGGACCGAGGCGGAGCCCATAAACGTGGCGGTCATGCCGGCGCCGGCACCGCGCTGATCGGGTGGCAGGCTGTTCATGATCCCGGTCTGGTTCGGTGCCGCGAACAGTCCCATCGCAAAGCCGATCACGAAGATCACGACGCCGAACGTCCAGTAGTTGAAGTCGACCGGGATCGCTACCAGAAGCAGCAGCCCGATCGCTGAGCCGATCAGCCCGCCGGTCGTGAACGGCCGTGCGCCGAAGCGGTCGGCGAGGTGTCCTGATATCGGGCCGGCGATCAGGAACCCGACCGACAGCGGCAGCATGCTGATCCCGGCCCACAGCGGGGTTGTCGAGAAGCTGTAGCCATGCTCGGGCAGCCACACGCCCTGCAGCCACAGGATCAGCATGAGCATCAGGCCACCGCGAGCCAGTGCCGATAGGAACGTCGCGACGCGGCCGGCCGAGAACGCGCGGATTCGGAACAGCGGCAGGTGGAACATCGGTGCAGCGACCCGCGTCTCGAAGCATGAAACTGCCTTTTGGAGGCTCTGTCCGGGTCGGGTTTTAGGTTCGAACGCATCCGAGACAGGGGCTCTTGTTTGGGAGAACGCAGTCGGGTAGGCCGTTTTGATCGATGGGCTTCGAGCCCGTGCTTTTCGTTCGGCCGCCCCTGCGACTTGCTTGGATTGAGCTTCGAGCTCGTATCGGTCTTTGTCGTTGTCCCGCTGGTTCTCCCACCGCACCGTCAAGAACTGTCGGGAGGTGAGACGTGCCTTTAGCTAGATGGGTTGGTCGGGCGATCGGCCTGGATGTGCACCGCGACTTTTGTGTGGTCGCGATCTGTGAGGACGGGAAGGTCCGGTCCGCCGGGCGGGTGCCGACAACACCGGAGGGCCTGGCGATGTTCGCGGACAGTCTTTCGCCGACTGACCGGGTCGCGCTCGAGGTCACGGGCAGTTGCTGGGAGGTCGCGAGGATCCTCAAGCCGCATGTGAACCGGGTGATCATTGTCAGCCCCGATGACACCGGGATAGCAGCGGCCCGGGCGAAAATAGACAAGCTGGACGCTCGGGCTCTGGCTCTGTTGTTGTGGCGTGGTGAGCTTGACGCGGTCTGGATGCCGGAGAGCGCTGCCAGATCCTTCGGCGTCGCCTGGCGCGTCGTGAGCAGCTCGTCCGGGCACGCTCGAGATCAAAGAACGAGATCCACGCGGTGTTGCAACGCCGGTTGAAGGGCAAGCCGCCGTGCTCTGATCTGTTCGGCGTGAAAGGCCGCGAGTGGCTCGCCGGTTTGGAGTTGCCGTTGGAGGAGCGAGAGTCTGTTGATGCCGGCATCCGTCACGTCGAGTTCCTCGACGCGGAGGTCGCCGCGGCTGAACGACTGATCGCTCAGCAGGCGCTGGCGTGGCCAGAGATCCAACGGTTGATGACCGTCCCAGGAGTGAACCTCGTCTGCGCCGCGTCGTTCATGGCGGCGATCGGGGATCACACCGGTTCATTACTAGCGGCAAGATGGTCGCCTACCTCGGTCTGGATCCCAGGGTCAAGCAGTCCGGTGAGGAGGCCCCGGCGCGCAGCGGCCGGATCTCAAAACGCGGATCGGCATCGGCACGCTGGGCGTTGGTCGAGGCCGCATGGACCACGGTGCTGCAACCAGGGCCGCTACACGCGTTTTATGAGCGCACCAAAGCCAGGCGTGGTCACGGCAAGGCGATCGTTGCGACCGCCCGGAAACTCACCGTCCTGTTCTGGTGCATGCTCACCCGCGAAGAGGACTACGCCCACCAGCAGCCATCGTTGACGCAGAAGAAGCTCCGGCGCCTGGAGATCACCGCCGGTGCCCCGAAGCGCCCCGGCAAGCCCTCCGGGACGTGGTCAACGAACGTGATGATGCGAGCCGCTGAACGGGCTCTGGCCCAACAGGCTGAAGCCTCCTACAAGCGCATGGTCCAAGACCAGAAGGCCGGCGGACCAGCGAGAAGAGTGGGCGCGAGCGTGTCAGTGGAGCACGCATAGTTAGGTCACTCAAAGAGGACAAGCCGCGTGGCAGACCAAGCTCCGACGTCTGCACTTCGCTACGGCATCACTCACGCCCGACCCAAACCTACTCCCAGCAGATCACGCCGACAACAGAAAACCAGGCGCCCCGCCGCAAATACCGACAACACAACACTTGACTTTCATCGGTCGATCAATACGAAAACGACGAGCATGATCAGTCCGCCGCCGATCGCGGCGATCACGCCCAGGGCGGTCCAGCCCATCGTGTGCCCGCCGTAGGGCAGGATCCCGTAGGTGATGCCGACGAGCAGGGCGATCAGTCCTACCGCGAACGTGACGTTGCCAAGCCAGTCGATCTTCGCCGGGACGCGAACACCACGCTCCTCGAGCATGTGGTACGCCCACACGGTTCCGATCAGGCCACACGGGACCGAGACGAGGAACACCAGGCGCCAGGCCACTGGTGCCAGCAGACCGCCGAGCACAAGCCCGATGAACGAGCCTGCGATCGCTGCGACCATGTTGATCCCGAGCACGCGCGCCCCTCGGCGGGGAACACGTCGGTCAGGATCGCTGAGGAGTTCGCGACCAGGCAGGCCGCCCCAACCCCTTGCACGATCCGCATCGCGATCAACCAGAGCGCCGCCGCGCTCCCGTGCATCCAGGTCCCCGACAGCAGCACAGAACCCACGGTGAACACCGCGAAGCCGAGGTTGTACATGCGCACGCGGCCGTACATGTCGCCGACTCGGCCGAGACTGACGACGAGCACCGCCATCACCACCATGAAGCCAAGCAGGATCCACAGCAGATAGCTCGTGTTCTGCGGGACGAGCGGGTCCAGGTGGATCCCGCGAAAGATCGCCGGCATCGCGATGATCACAATCGACTGGTTGGTCGTCGCCATCAGAATCCCAAGCGTCGTGTTCGACAACGCGATCCACTTGTAGTGCTCAGGGTTTGATCGGTGGTGCCCGAGGCGATGCCTGACGGTCGCGATTCCTGGGCTCAGCGAAGCCTCCGATCTATTCTGGGTTTATCCTGTGGGTAGGCGGGCTGATCGCGCCTCATGCGCCGACCTCGTGATGGATCGCTGGCGCCGGCCGGTCCGGCGGGCTCAACGACAGCTCTGGGCGTGAGGAGACCGTCACCGTCTGGACGCCAAACCGGCTCAGCTCGCGGACGACTCTCCCGTTTCGGGCAAGCAATCTGTCCGTCGCAACGAACGCGTCAAAGCGCCCGGTGCGGATCAGGTCGCAGAGCGCCGGTCCGGTCCGCCAGCCGAGCAGACTCGTCGTCAGCGGGATGGAGGATGGAACGAAATCCGCGACCCGTGCCAGCTCGTGCGCGGCGATCGTCTCGAAATCGAGGTACGGCATGGAGACGGCCGTGCCCTCAAGCGCCGCGGAGAGAAACCAGTGCATCAGCCAGCCCCGGTCGATCGACTTGACGAGTGTCAGACGCGCGCGCCCCACGTCCGCGACCCGCACCGCTCGGTCGAATGTCTTCCACAGTACTGCCTCGTCGCCGTCATCAAGGACCCCGAGAATGTCGCGCAGGCCCATGGCTGCTGCTCCTACGCCTCGCGGCCTTGCAGCCGGGCAATCAGCTCGTCCGGTGCATCAACCGCGCGCGCCAAAGTCTCGACGTCGGCATCGGGGAGGGTCGCCATCTCCTCACGCAGCAAAGCCCGGTACTCGGCTCGCATCCGGTCAAACACCTGCCGTCCCGACGGCGTCAAGCTCACCAACACTGCGCGCCGATCGCCAAGGGCTGTGTCCGCTTGACCCAGCCGCGCCGCTTGACCAGCCGCCGTCCTCAAACCGGTTGACCAGGAGCGTGATCGCCGCCTGAGTGACGCCCTCACCAGCCGCCAGGTCGGTGATCCGCTGCGGCGTGTTCGCAACCGCCCGCATGACGCCCGCCTCCGTCCGCGAAACACCGAAGCTGGTGTGCGTGAGGAACAGGCGCGGCGACGTTGCCGCGCGCTGCGGCAGCTCCTCCGCGATGTCATCGACCTGACGGGCCCGTGCTGCACCACGAATCACAGGTTCCATCAGCGCTTATATTAGCGACTCATGTAGCCTTGGTGGGCGGGTGCCTGGTTGCGGCCGAACGCCAACACCACCCAGTCATTACCGCCGGGGCGCTGACGCGGGTCGCTCAGGTCACGGTCAAACACCCTGACAACCGAGTTGCCTGCGAAGTCCTCCACGGTGCGTCGACACGAGCCACTTTTCGACCGGCCACGACATAGATACAGCATTTAGCGTGCAAATGAGCGACTCGTAGTAACCGTTCAGTCCCTGGGTTCAGGTGAGTCCGGGGAGGGGGTCGCCGCGGTTGTGGGCGGTGATCAGTTCGGTGAGGTATTCGAACAGGATCGGTGTTGTTGGCGGCAGGTCGCGGCTGCGGAGAGCGCGCGTTCGGCGAACCGTTCGCCCTGGTCGGATCGGGTGCCGTGCGAGAGTTTTCGGTGGATGACCGGGCCGCGGACCGCACGCTCGGCGGGGTTGTTGGTCGGCTCCACGCCCTGCACGCTGGTGAAGGTTCAGAGTGCTGGCCAGACTTTGAGGAGGTTGTTGGAGAACCGTCGGTGCCAGCGGGTGTGCCGGCTCTTCGGGCTGGCTGCTTCGAGCAGTTGCCGCAGCTGTGTCTGGATCGGTGTGACCGCTGCCTGCAACTGGTCGCGGTCGTGATGCTCGTGCTGGAAAGCACGCCAGCAGCCGAACACTTGGCGGGTAAGCGCCAAGCCCTGCCCGCCGAACGTCTTCTGCTCGGCCGAGCCTTCTGCGTGGCGGCGGAAGTCGCGCTGGATGTGCGACCAGCACACCTGCCGTCGGTTGGGGTCCAGATGGCTGTAGCCGTTCCAGCGATGAGACACGACGATCCCGGTGTAGTCGCCGATCAGTTCGTTGAACTGCTCACGGTTGCAATGCTCGGCGATCTGTAGCAGCGTTGCGGCCGGAGTGGTCGCGGTCCACAGCGCCCGGCTCTCTCCGGCAGTTCGCCAGCCGGTCTCATCGACGTGAACCGCTGCCTGATCCAGCACCCAATTCTGCAGTTGGGCATGCGGATCGGCCAATGCGGCCGAGGCGCGCAGGCAGATCGCCTCAACCGCCCCCACAGACACGTCGGCGCCGAACAGGTCATGGGCTAGCTCGACGATCCCCCGCTGGGAGATGCGGTCACGCGCCGTCAAGGTCACGACCGCCGCCTGCAGCCTCGGCCCGAACGCCGACCCGCGAACCTCGCCGGGCAACTCCGCGGTCGTCTTAAGCTCACATTCCGGGCAGCGCAACCGATGCGTGCGATGCTCGACGAAAAGGACCGTGATCGGCGGTAACTCCGCGACCTGATGACGGCCAAAGCGACTGGCTGGTCGGCGCTCCTGCTCTGTGAACTCGCGGCCACAGCCCCGGAACGCCTCCGGGTAATGATCGACGATCTCATCGACCTGATCCTCAGGCTTCAGCTCCCGACCCGCCCCGCGGTGGCCCTCCTGCCCACCCGCCTTGCGACCCTCCCCAAACAACTCCTTGGCCTTCAAACGGGCCTCCGCCCGCCGCTGCTGACGTGTCTTCGGCGGATCCTGAGACGGCGGCAAAGAACTCGTCCGCGAGTCCCGACGCGCCTGCTCCTCCAACCGCCTCAGCCGCTCCTCGAACTGCTCAACCCGGGCAGCCAGACCAAGAATGAACTCAACACACGCCTCACGCCTCGAGTCATAGACCGCCTCCGCCTCGGCTCGATCCATACCCACCAAATTCGCCAAATAACCAGACGATCCTGGTTATGGAGACCAACGACTGAACGGTTACGACTCGTAATGAGGGGTCCCCGGTTCGAATCCGGGCGTCGGCTTCGTTCGTCAAAGGCCCACACATGCCGGTCTTGACAGCGTTTCGCCATCCGGGCATCCTGGTATGGACGATCTGGATACGAAAGCTTTCGCGACAGAAAGAAGCCGACTATGCGCTACTTGGTGGTGATGGACCACACGCTCGGCGGGACGGGACTGTCGTGGGCGGTCCGGGAGCACGCCTTTGAAGAGGGCGAGATCGAGGTCGATGTCATCGTTCCCACCGCGGAATCCGAGACCGATAGTGCGCAGAGGCGTCTCGAATCGGAACTGCAGACGCTGCGATCCGCGAGGATCGCGGCCAATGGCAGCATCGTCGTGGACGATCCTTACAAGGCGATCTGCGACGCGGCGGGGAATTGTGACTATGCCGGCGTCATCATCGCTACCCATTCTCCGACTATTTCACGATGGATGCATCTTGATCTTCCCCGGCGAGTAGAGAGCAAGCTGCAAGTGCCCGTGGAATGGATAGACGCCGAGACAGATGACCCCTCGGAACACACGGAGATCCGTATTGAGCTACCCCGTGCAGCCATGCGCACGCTCGAGAAATCTGACCAAACGCCGTTTTGGTAGTGGGTCAGTTTGGCGCAAGGCGCCAGCCGAGTCGGAGACCAAAGACCGACGGATTTGCAGAGCGTGCGGCACCAGGCGCCACTAGCTGCAAGAGCACAGACCTTCTCATAATGAAGGGGTCCGGAGTTCGAGTCTCCCCGTCGGCTTAGAAGAAACTCCCTGCTATGAGGCTGTTGCGCAAAGCCCGCTGTCGGCGAGCTTTGTTGTTCGTTGAGAGCTGGATCGCTTTGGTTCGCTCCCCGGTAGGTCGTTGACAGTTCGCTGACTGAGGGCTGCCCGGACGCGATAGGAGCCGAGGTCCCGAGGCCGAGGCGACGATTGCGAAACCGGCAGGCGTGATCCTTACTCGGCGGCCAAACCCGGCGGGGTAGCTTGCCGGCGTCGATCCAGCTGCGGACCCTCTGCTGATTCAGCTTCAGTCATCTCGGCGAGTTCCGCGACTCTCTGCCGCACTGGTAGTCCATCAGGCAGCAGCGCGGCGTGACCGGGGTCGATCGGGGTGGGTGCGTTGGTGCTCATGTTTGCTCTAGTGGTAGGGGTGCAAGGTTTCTCCGGCCGCCGCCTCCACGCAGCAGCGAGGCCGCCGCGGCCAGCAGCGACAGCCCGATGGCGGTCGCGAACACGACGATCAGGCCGTCGTGGAACGGCTGCATCAGGAGATGAGGGAAGAAGGCGCGTCCGGTCAGCTGCCGTTGGGCTGAGCTGGACAGGCGGTGCAGCGCGCCTGTGCCCGCGAGCAGGTGTCGGAGCGGGTTGATACCGAGCTGGGACGCGAACAGCGAGGAGACCGGCGGCAGCGAGGCGACATGATTGGCGATCGGCGCTGGCAGGCCGGCGGACCGCAGTCCGTGCAGGAGCGTCTTCGGCAGCCGGTTGGCTAGGCCGGCCACCATCAGCGTGAAGAAAACCCCGATCGAGATCGCGATGCCGCTGTTGATGAAGGTCGAGCGCATCCCGGAGGCGACCCCGCGCTGGTGCGCGGGGACCGAGCCCATGATTGCGGACGAGTTCGGTGAGGTGAACATTCCCTGGGCGGCGCCGGCCAGGGCGAGCAGCAGCGCGAACACCCAGTAACTGAAGTTCACGGGCAGCAGTAGCAGCCCCACGAAGCCGGCGGCGCTGAGCGCGGCTCCCGCGGTGGCGATCCCGCGCGAGCCGAACCTGTCCGACGCTGTGCCTGAGGTCGGGCCGGCGAGCAGGAAGCCGGCCGTCAGGGGCAGCATGTAAATGCCAGCCCAGAACGGCGTCTCGTGGTAGCTGTAGCCGTGGAGCGGCAACCAGATCCCCTGCAGCCAGATCACGATCATGAACTGCAGGCCACCCCGCGACATCGAGATCGCGAGGCTCGCGAGGTTGCCGGCACTGAAAGCGCGGATCCTGAACAGGTCGAGCTGGATCATCGGCGCCCGCACCCGCGATTCGATGAACACGAAGCCGACCAGCAGCACGAGCCCGCCGATCACTGTCGCGAGCACGAACGGGCTGGTCCAGCCCATCGTGTGGTGGCCGTAGGGCTGGATGCCGTAGGTGATTCCGACCAACACCGCGCTGAGGCCCACCGCGAAGGTGATGTTCCCCCACCAGTCGATCGGGCTGCGGTGGCGCTCGCCGGTCTCGCGCAGCTTCCAGTACGCCCACGCCGTGCCATAGATGCCGACCGGAACGTTGACCCAGAAAATAAGCCGCCAGTCGATGCTTGCGAGCACGCCCCCCGCGACCAAGCCGATGAACATGCCGCAGAGCCCCGCCGCCTGGTTGGTGCCGAGCGCGAATCCGCGCTGCTCGGCGGGGAACGCGTCCGTCAAGATCGCGGGCGAGTTCGCCTGCAGCATCGAGCCGCCGACCGCCTGCAGCAGCCGCCAGCCGATCAGCCAGTCGGCGCCGTGGCTGCCGCGGAACGGGTCGAAGGACAGCAGCACCGAGGCGACGGTGAATACACCGAACCCGGCGTTGTAGATCCGCACGCGACCGAAGATGTCGCCGCAGCGACCGACGGTGACGACCAGCACCGCCTGGACCAGGCGGTAGCCCATGATCATCCACAGGAGGTAGGCGATGTTGCCCGCCGTCAGCGGGTCGAGCCCGATCCCGTTGAAGATCGCCGGCATCGCGATCAGCACGATCGAGCCGTCGAGCTGCGAGATGAACACCGCCGCGGTGGTGTTCGCGAGCGCAACCCACTTGTAGTTGTCGGTGGTGCTGGGCGTGGTCCCGCTGGGCGCCGTGACCGGCGCCATCACACGGCCTGTCCCAGGCGCTCGATTAGCGGCGCGACCGAGAGGAGCTGCGCCCGCTCCTCGGCGGTGAATTCGGAGGCGAGCACCTGTGTGAGCAGGGCGTTGCGGGCCGCGCGCTTGGCGTGGACGGCGGCGCGCCCGGCGTCTGTGAGCGACAGGATCACGCGGCGGCCGTCATCCGGGTCGGGCACGCGGGCGATGAGGCCACGCTGCTCGAGTATCGCGAGCGTCTCACCCATCGACTGCGGACTGATTTGCTCCTGTTTGGCCAACGCCGTCGCGGTTGTGGGCCCGCCGCGCTCGATCCGGGAAAGGGCCGAGCGCTGGGGGAGGGTCAGCTCGCCTTCTCTGAATGGCTGGCGCAGACGACGGTGGAGCAGGCTGAGGCCGGAGTTGATGGCGGTCGCGACCGCTTCGGGTGTGGGCTGTGGCTCGGCCACGACCGTAAGGGTACCTAATAAGCCTGGGCTTAGAAGTTTGCCTACACGACCGCCGGCGTGGCACCCATCCGGTGTGCGATCCCGCCGAGCCTGATCGCTCGCGCAGCAGGTGCTGCAGCTGGGGCGGCCTTCTTGACGCGACCGCCGAGGCGGGAGCGCCTGTGCGCCCCGCGATCATCGCGCGCCGCGACGACCTCGGCAGCGTCACGCCGTTCTGGCAGCAACTGCAGACCTACGCGACGCACCTCGAGACCGAGCTGCGCTGGCCTACACCGGTCGCCTGCTAGTCGTGATGTCGAACGGCTTCGGCGTCGTGTCGCGCCAATGAGTCGCCGATTTTGTGGGTTTGGCTGGCTTTCGCTATGTAGCCCGTCGCCGACGAGGACCGCTCGAGTGGCTTGAAAGGGACTGGGCCACTGAACGGCGGGCAGGGGAGGGGCAGGAAGCGATGGGGTAAGCGGGCAGGCGAGATGGCTTTGCGCTGTCTCAGCGGCAGCGTGGGTGATGCCTCGCTCGTGTTCGACGCTCTCGGCCAGGGCCTCGGCGTAGGCGGCCAGTAGGCGGAAGCTGCGGGCAGCGAGCTCAGCGATGCTCGTGCCCTGTGCGACGGTCTGCGGCGGTCTGCGGCGGTCTGCGGCGGTCTGCCACTCTTTGATGGTGTCGTCCCACTTTTCCCATAGGTTCGGGTCGCCGGGACGGTTGGCGCTCACTTTCCAAGTTGCCGGCACATTCGTCCAAGGGCGCAGCGAGGCCGAAGCCGCGGCTATCACCGCTGAAGACGTCGCTGAGGTCGTCGCCTTCGCCGTCTCGCGGCCGCGGAACGTGTCGCTCAACGAGATTCTCGTGCGCCCTACCGGGCAGGCGCTCTGATGATCCAACACCCCCCAAGACCCAACACGAGAGGGATGAATCCGACAATGACCCAACCCACGACCCCCACTCTGAAGCTGAACAACGGCGTCGAGATGCCGGCCTTGGGACTCGGCGTTTTCCAGACCCCTCCCGACGAGACCCGAGATGCCGTGCGTACCGCGCTCGGCACGGGGTACCGGCATATCGACACTGCGGCGGCCTGCGGTAACGAGCGCCAGGTCGGCGAGGCGGTCCACGCCTCCGGGCTGGACCGGTCCGAGATCTTCCTGGAGACCAAGGTCTGGATCAGCGACTACGGATACGGCGAGACGGCTCACGCCCTTGAGAAGAGCGCCCGGAAGCTCAGCGTCGAGCAGATCGACCTGCTGATCCTGCACCAGGCGCTGCCGTAGGCGTTTGACCGCACCCTGGAGGCCTATCGCGCCCTGGAGACCCTGCTCGCTGACAGCCGTGCAGAACTTCGACGCCGAGCACGGCATCCTCACGCAGGCTTTGTCACCGATCGGCGGCATCACCTTCTACCGCGACGGCAGCCACGGCAGCACGCTCGATGACCCGGTCATCGGAGAAATCGCCAAGACCCACAGCAAGACACCGGCTCAGGTGATGCTGTGCTGGGGCCTGCAGCACGGACGCTCGGTCATCCGGAAGTCCACCAAGCCGAGTCGCATCCAAGAGAACATCAACGTGTTTGACTTCGCGTTGTCCGCCCGGGAGATAGCAGCGATCGACGGCCTCCATAGCGGCCGATGCGGCGGCCCCGAACCCGAGGTGATCACCCTCGAAGCGTTCGGCCGCGAGATCCCCGAGGCCTGAGGGGCCGCTGCATCGCTCGGCGCTGAGACCGATCGATACGCTGACACCGGCGCGCCGGCCCGGACCCGGGCTACCCAACCGCGACACCCGCCCCTAGATAACCCCAGGAAACCATCATGGAATACCGCGTACTCGGACGCACTGGCGTCCGCGTCTCAAAGCTGTGCCTCGGCACGATGATGTTCGGCGCCTGGGGCAACACCGACCATGACGACTCGATCCGGATCATTCACCGTGCCCTGGACGCCGGCGTCAACTTTGTCGACACCGCTGACGTCTACTCGGCTGGCGAGTCAGAGGTGATAGTCGGCAAGGCACTCAAGGATCGTCGTGACGATGTAGTGCTCGCGACGAAGGTGTCCGTGCCGATGGACGATGATCCAAACCATCGCGGCAACTCGCGCCGCTGGATCACGACTGAGGTTGAGAACTCACTCCGGCGCTTGGACACCGAGTGGATCGACCTCTACCAGATCCACCGCCCCGACCCTGACACAGACGTCGACGAGACCCTCGCCGCGGTCACCGATCTCGTCCAGCAGGGCAAGGTCCGGTACATCGGCTCCTCGTCATTCTCCGCCGGCGAGATCGTCGAAGCCCAGTGGGCCGCCCGAGAGCACCGTCTAGAGCGCTTCCGCACCGAGCAGCCACCCTATTCGATCCTGGTCCGTGGCATCGAGATGGACGTGCTGCCTACCGCAGCCCGCCACGGCATGGGCATCCTGAGCTACAGCCCGTTGGCTGGAGGCTGGCTGTCAGGTCATTGGAACGCCCAAGCGACACCAGCTTCCACTGCACGGCAACGACTTGTGGCTCGCTTCGACATGACGCTGCCCGAGAATCAGCGCAAGCTCGAGGCGGTCGTAGAGCTGGGTAAGTTGGCGGAGGAGGCCGGGCTGTCGCTAGTCGAATTGGCGATCGCCTTCGTGATCAACCACCCAACGGTCACATCCGCGATCGTCGGACCTCGCACGATCGAACAGCTCGACGGTCAGTTGCCCGCCGCCGAAGTCAGCATCGATGGCGTCTTGCTCGATCGGATCGACCAAATTGTCACGCCGGGTGTGAACATTAATGCCGCTGACACGAGCTATGGCGAACTGGTGCTTCAACCCTATCGACGACGGCGTTCGCTGGTGGATGGGACGAGGACAATCGGCCCTACATACCATGACAGCGAGCAGTCTGTGTGAATCCCGGTCTGATCTGAAGCAGCGGCGCCTTGGGTCGTAGCGCCGTCATCTCAGAGTTCCCAGCCGATCCCGGGCGCGGCGGCCTCACGCTCGAGGTCAGCTTCGACGGGCCGCGCTTGGGTCAGATGCGTATCCCAGGTCTTGCCAAGGCCATCTCGCGTAGCCTGCCGGGTTAGCTGCGCGGCGGGAACGTCGATCGAGGCGACCGCAGGCTCGTCGCGTCCCATCTGCTTTGCCAGCGACTCGATCGGATCGCGTTCCGCGTTTATCTCGAGCAGTTCTCTGCTCGCGTACACATCGGTACGGCGCCGCGAGCGTGTGAGCCCGACATAGCTGCCAGGGGCGGTGGCGTGCTCGCCGACGATCACATGAATCGTGTCGGTCGTGATGCCCTGGGCGGGGAACGGGTGCTGAACGTACGCTAGCCGCACATCGGCCAGGCCGAGCTGGTCCTGCGAGAGCGTGATTTCTCGTTGGTCCGCGAGCCGCAGAGTCACTTCGTCGGCCCGAGTGTTGACGGCTGTGACGATGCCGCCGGTCCCATTACGCAGCCATCCACCGTCGGGGCTCTCGATCGTCTGGCGGATCTGGATCTCGTCGCCTGCGTGCAGCGCATACGGCCGTCCGGGGACGGCGAGCGCGTCGTTGCCGAGTTCGTCGTTCTGCAGTCGGATTGCCTGAACGCGGGCGTTGAGCTCGTCGAGGTGGTGGTTTGAGGTTTGTGCGATCACCAGTGTCCGCCGCCCAGACTCGCAGTCGGTGTGTGCGGCTTCGAGTGCAGCGTCTTCGGCTGTGGCTTGGTCGTCGTGGATGTGTACGCGCCCGCGTGCCGCATACCCGTGGAGTGCTTGTTGGTGCTCGCAGGTACGGAATAGAGCCTGATCGAGGCGGTCGTCTGGGTCCTGCGCGCGGACATTGCCGGTCAGTGCCGCGTGTGCGGATGAGCCGCGGGCGCCCTGTTCGATGTAGGGCCAGAGGCCGCCGGCGCCAACGGGTTGGTTCTGGTGCGGATCGCCGACCAGGATCAGTCTCGCTCCCGACTCTTCCACGCAAGCGAGCAGGGGCTGTAGTTCGCGTGTGGAGGCGACCGCGGCTTCGTCGTGGATGATTGTGCTCAACGAGTTCAGCTCGATCCGGCCCGTGTAGATCGCTGCGTTCAGGGCGGCTGTGGAGAAGGTGAGCGTGTTCACCCCGGCGTCTTCCAGTTCGGCGCCGAGTCGTTCGGCCGCCAGTGCGCTGGTGCTGGTCACGATCACGTGCTGTCCCCACTCCTGGTGAACGCGCGCGACAGCCTGCAGCACCGTGCTCTTGCCGCTCCCGGCCTGGCCCTCGATCACAACAAGCTGCCGATCCGAGGTCGCGAGCTCGAGCGCTTGGCGTTGTTCGTCTGACAGGCGACCGCCCCGTCGACGAAGCCGCTCATCGAGCGCGGTTGCCTCGGCCTGCACGAGATCGCGGGGCAGCACTACTAGCCGTTCAGCCGCTACGGCTTGGAGGCTGTGGATAGTCGCAAGCTCCGCATGCCGGTGCCGCCGTGTCGTAAGTCGTCCGTCGGTGAGCGTGAGCAGCTCGCCATGAGTGCGCAGCCGGCCGAGCGTGTCGAGCGCTTGGCGGATCGGCAGGCCGGCGTTTTGCTCGAGTGCGACCGCTCGCGCTTGGCTGCGGGTGAAGGTGGCGTCGAACTCGGTTAGCGCCCCACTCACCGCCTGCGAGTCGACAGGCACCGAAGGCGCGGATACCTTCGCTCGAAGCTCGGCACGTTCTGCCGGTCCGAACCGGTAGCGCCCGGCCGTTGCATGCCAGTGCCGGTCGAGATCGGCGTTCGTTGTCGGCTGCTTGGCGGCGCGGGTGCTGACCCCGATCATGCGTTCCTCGGCCGGGGTCAGCGTCTTCTGGCCGGTGCGGATCAGCCGCTGCCGGATCGCCTCCTGCACCTGACGGTGTCGTGCCGACCAGATATCGAGAAGCAGTTGGGGGACTTGGGCGATCTCGAAGTAACGCCCGCCCTGCCCGGTGCCACGCTCGACCCGGTACCCGAGCTTGGAGAGTTCGAGTGCGAGCTCGGTGCGGTAGGCGGCGCCGAGCTCGCGCCGGTGCGTGAACAGCTGGCGTGAGTCGATCGCGACCATCTTCCCATCCCTTCTCACGGCAGCGTGGAGCAGGACGTGGGAGTGGAGCTGCGGATCTGGCGGGTTGCCGTCGACCGCGCGGGCGGTGGTGTGCCGCCAACTGGTCGCAACCAACTCAGCCACCCGGATGTGTGTAACCGTCTCACGGTCTACGCGTTGCCGCGCGAGCGGCACCTGCTGGGCCGCATACGCAAGCGCACGGTCGACCGCGGTCTCGTGCGCCTGCTCGATCTGCGCCCGGAGGGCTGGGTCGGCGACCGCCCACACCGCGCTGACCGACTTCGGAGCCGAGAACGTCGCATCCAGTGCGGCGACCCGTACTCCGCTCGCCCCGGCCGCCCTGAGTGGCTCGCCGGTGACGGGGTGGCGCACGGCCACCAGCTCCCGCAACACCGCACCGTGAATCCTCACCTCAGGGTCGGCTCCCACCGCCGCGGCACCCTGGACCCATCTTCCAGGTGCCTCTACCCGCTCCCCGTCTTTGAGCCGAAAGGCTATGCCCCAGAGTGCGTCTCCAGCCTGCGCGGCTTGGGAAGCGGTCGAATCATGTGCCTCACGTTGCACAACGATCACGCCATGGGCCTGCGCATCAAGATGCCGTACCGCGGTGGCTACCACGAAAGCGCGAACCACGAGGCCGCGAGCGCAATGTTCGACGCCGTGATGGAAGCGGAAGGAGACGCCGAGAGATTGGCCGCCCTGCTTGTGCGGGCGATGGCTGACTGGGGCCAAGGGATGACCAAGACCTACCGTGAGCAAATCGCTGCCAGCACCACGCCCACGGGGATCAACATCGGTAAGAAGCAGAAGATCGCCATGTTCGCCGCGTTGCTCGAAACCCTCTATGCGGCGCCAACATCTGCTGCTTGGCTTGACTGCCTTCGCGGTGTGCTCAACGAACAGCACGGCATCGACGGTTGGAAGCCGCTTCGCCGCGACCAATTCAGCGTTCTTGCGCGTGTCCGACCGGCGCCTGATGAGGATCCGCAGTCGCTGCTGCTCGCCGCAGCTCACGCGAGGTCCTCGACGCTCCGGTCGCCCTCGCAAGGATTTATGACCGTCCACCGAGCAAAGGGACTTCAGTTCGACGAGGTCGCTCTCCCCTACCTGGCAGGCAGCCTGTTCGGTGACGACCTCGAATCCCGCCGCCGTCTCTACGTCGCGATTTCGCGCGCCCAAACCCGGGTGCACTTCCTGATTCCCGCGGCCGACCCGACGCCGCTCGTGCGGTACTGAGCCGCGCCCTCGACACCACTCGCAGTACGTCGACAACTTCATCGTCGAGAACGGTCTGCGTCCCGTTAGGGATGTGGCTCTTGTGATCGTCGTTCGCGTCGGCTGGGTCTTGCTGGAGATGGCGTCATCCATCCAGCGCTAATCGCTAACGCTTGCATCCACAGCCGCCAGACCGGCGTGTGAGTCGCTTAACGACAAGGTGCAGGAGCTACGAACCAGCCTTGGTGTCGGACGACCGGTCGCAGGACAGTTCCGACAAGCGGTAATGGCCCGACAAACGGGCTTCGAACCGAGCGCAAAGTCGCACGTCAACTGTCGTCCGCTGGGAGGTCCCGACAAGCACGACGACTGCCGATCCGACGGCAGCGAACACGAGCGCGACATAGACCGGCAAGAACAACGCAAACCGACCCAGAGGACGAATGGGTCTCAGGGACGGCTTATCAGCAGGCACAACTGGACCCGTCCCGAAGGATCGAAGATCGCCGAGAAAATCGTCGACCTCTTCTTGCTTTCGAATTCCGCGTCCGCACAATTGTCGATATCGAACCGAAAGCTGAGCTAGCACCTTAAGTCGTTGATCAGTGCTCGCATACAGCCTTGAGTAGTAGTAGTCAGCGAAGGCCAGAAGCGGTCCTAAGACGAATGCTGCGACCTCGGTTGGCACGGTACGACTCGTTAAACCGGCCACGACTAGCACTGCGAGCCCCGACAGCGAGAAACCACGAATCGTGATGGAGGTTCGATGGTGTTCGTTGATAACCGCCTCGTGACGTGCAAGATCCGCCTCCATCAATCGCACGAGCTCGATTGCGTCAGCGCCGAGCTGATCCGCCAGGCTGCTTCGCCGGTCAGACGACTCGGACATACCGCTCGACGACTGCGGCGACTTGCTCCTCAAGCGGAGGATTGATCTCAGCAAGCCACTCAGCAAGCTGATAAAGCCACTGTGGGAATTCATTCTGGTGGAATTCTCTATACGCCTCGTCTGAGTCCGAATATCCGAACTCGATTTCTCCGTGCAGAGCGTCACAAAGGTCTTCGAAGAGTTGGGCGAGCCACAGAGCCGGCCCCGGAGGCTCTGTAGCACGCTCTGCACGTACCAGCCGTCGTGAAACCCTGCGCTTGTCGGGATACGAAAAGCCAGACACCTCGACTCGGAATTGATCCTTGAGAAACGCGGCGTAGAAATCGCGAGCGAACCGGATCAGATTCGAGATGCTCCGCAGCTCGGTCTCGCGTAGATCGTCGTCGTCATCGTCGGACTCACTTGCCGCCTCGACCCGATCCAGAAATTCGCTTACGAGCGGCAGATAGTCAGCGACTACTTCTTCCGACGACATGGGTCACCGCCTCGACGATTCGCCTCACGGCCTCGAGCTCGCTAGCGGAAGCAGAGACCGCAGCTTGCGTATAGCGAGCGCGTAGGGATAACCAGTGTGTTTCAAGTCGGATGGCCGTTCGTACATCGTCCGAAAGCTGTGGAGCTAGCTGCTCGAGCTGCTCGAAGGCTTGGGCCCGGTTGAACGTCGGCGATCCGTGGGCCGCCGAGAGCAGCATCGCGCTCTGCTTAGCGACCGCGTACAGCTCACCACTGAGGCGACGGCGCGGAGGTAGGTTCACGATGTCCCGCATGCGCCTCTGGCTAGACGCTGCGACGCGGGCGACGTCCTCGCGAGCAAACCCAGCTACCGATCCCAGGTTCGACCCGATCAGGCCGTGTGAGTCGTCAAGGATGGCTGCCTCAGTCACCAGATGTAAGTTGAACAGCGGACTTACTAGCGGCAACCGCGCAAATCGTTCGGCTGTGTAAAACACCACCGAGACCCGTGGGTCTAAGCCGTCGAGAATCTCCTCTGGGGCGCGGCCCGCGTGGATGACGAGGAGGTCTAGGTCGCTAGCCGGCGTGTAATCACCTCGCGCGTAAGACCCGAAGACGGCAATGCCGCGAGAGAGAGGACCCTCTGCAAAGCGACGAGCGGTCCGCTCGGCATTGTCTGCAAATGCCTCAGATGAACGAAGCATGTTCCATCAAGACGCTAGCGGTTCGGGCGGATGCGGTTGGCGATCATTGCTGGTTTTGCTGGGCGCCGATGAACCACAGTCTGGGTCGCAGCCAGTGTACGGGCAGAATGCGGACCCCAGGCCACCTGGCGCACGACGACCGTGCTGCCCGGTTGATAGCCGTGGTGCGAATCGTCCTGGCAGCGCGACCCCAATTGTCACGGGACGAATCCGGCGCCGGCAGGCCAAGCTCAGCGGACCGCTGACGCGCTCGCCGAGGCAGGAGCGAGCCCTGAACGCGCTTCGTGCACGCGCGGGGACGATCGTGGCCGCGGCTTCGATCTCAGGTTCATTCCTTGGAGCTAAGGTCAGTCACGGCTCGCTCGGGGGGTAGGGCATCGCGGCGCTGGTGGTGTTCGTCCTATGCCTTGCGAGCGCGAATCTGGGTACTGCTGCCCACGAGCTCACTCGACTCCCTTCTGATCGCTGAGGGCCAGATCAGCGTCACAAGCTAACCTGAACCCATGGCTGCGACTGCACCCAAGCCACCGACCCAACTGCCTGCTACGCCGCCACCGGGGTTCGCGCTTCCCGAGAAGCGTGGCGGCCTCTTTCCACCGAAGAAGTAGCTGCCGACCAGGCTTCGCTGCCGCGCGATCACTAGCACGATCGGGACGCCTACATCCGGCGCGAGCGGAATGGCGACAACGCTCTCATGAGCAACCGTCCTGCGCCGTCAGTCTGCGTCGTTGCGCGCTAACTGGACCTGTTGTTCAGCTGGCTCCTCTTGCCACGGCGGCGGGATGGGACCGCTCGTCCCGTCGGCTGATCCTGCGTCGTCGAGGTCGGCGCGCAGCTTGGGTGCGGGCGCTTGCCAGGCCTTGAGGTTCTGGACGATGTCGCGATAGAAACCGATGGTCTGAGCTGCGGTCTCGCGAACAAACGAGCCTTCGTCGCGCCCGCGCTTTTGCCCCATCGGCTTCGTGAGCGTCACAACGAATGCTCGTGGTTCTCGCTTTGGATCGGTGGCGTAACAGAGCGGGGCAGGGTCGTCGCGTACGTCCCCGAGTTTGGCGACGGTGGTGGTTCGGGCGTTCGGGAACGCGGCTTCCACACGGAGTTCGTCAGACGCCTCGCGTAACTGGCGCAGCAACCAGTTGAAGCGTGCTTTTGCACGGCCCTCTCGAGGAGCCTCGACCGTGATCGAGGTTGAGGTTTGTCGGGTCTTGAGATTCGTGCGCAGCTCGAGCAGACCAGCGGCGTCGGGGATCCTGAGGCTCGAGAACAGCTCGCCGGTGTCGACCAGGGACCTCACGAGCTCATCTAGTCGTGCCGGAGTGGTCTGGGTCCTGGGCCGCAGCACGGTGACTTTGGTCCCAAGTTCTTGGGAGAGACTGAGCGACATGTAGTTTGTGAATTGCTCCCATCGCTCGGCAACATCACGGACGGCAGCATCGCCAGTACGCAGGGTGCCTTCGCGCGCGGCCTTTCGGACACTCACCCAGTTCTCGCCCATGTCCTCGAAGCCGACAGCGCCGGACGCTTCGCTACTGAGGTAGTGGATCAGCTCGCGCAGGACCCATTCTTGATCCGGGTCGGAGATGCCGTGGTAGCGCTGCTGAACCACAGCCTCTGTCAACACCTTCCACCACGAGAAGTGCCAGAGGTTCAGTCCTCTGAGCTTGCGCCGATCGATCGCGACCGGGGATTCAGATGAGTCGGTCGTGATCTGCGTGGAGATCGTCAGCACCCCGTCGAACCCGTTGGTCCGGGCGATGTCGAGATAGCTCGTAACCTGGTCGTCCTTCAGGCGCGCGGCACCAGTCTTCCGGCTCGATCGACCTTCATCATGCCGCCGCTTCCTCGGTGGCTGGTGGCTCGCACTGCTGCACCTGATCACCGGCGTGCTGCTGTGCCTCACCATCATTGGCATCCCGTTCGGCCTCGCGAACTTCAAGCTGATCAACGTGTCGATGCGTCCGTTCGGGCGCGAGATCGTATCGGTGGATGAAGCTCGCCGCCGCGGCATCAACGGGACCGTGTCTTTTTAGCCAGGACGCCGGCCCGACCCCATCGCTCAGCGGACCCGGACCACCTTCGGTCTCCCAGCGCTCGCATTCATCCTCCCACGCCTCCACCCCAGGGCTGGGCGAGCGCCTTCGGCGACGACACGCTCCCCCGGCGGGGCGGGAAAGACGGGCGGCGGATACCTGCGCGGCCTAGGCGCGCGACGCGCGGCCGCCGCCGACGCGTTGCTCGAAGGCCTGAACGAGCGTGAGTAGCTCTGACGCTTCCCACGCCCTTCCCCACTTTCTCCCGTTCAGCCGCTTGATGATGCCGCGCTCCTGGAGCTGATTGAGTGCGCGGCCTGCTGCCGGCGCGGAGATTTTCAGGAGTTCACCGACGCTTGGGGCTGTCAGAACCGGGCGGCCTGGAAGTTCGTCGACGAGCTTCCATGCGGCAGCGTCGGAGCGCAAGCCTTTGAGCGCGTCGCGCCAGCGATTCTGCAGTGTGTTCACGTCGTCGCGCAACACCACCGCCTCGCTCGACGCAATCTCCGCGGCCTGCGAGAACGTCTGAACGATGAGATCGGCGGGATGCTGCGAGGCCGGACTACGGCGCTGGTAAGCGGCCAAGGAGCTGGTGTAGCTCCGAGGCGCAGCATCGAGTACGAGTGAGATCGGGGGGATGTATTCCCCAAGCAGCCCCCGGCGGCGCAGGATCGCGTATACCAGCGCCCTGCCGACGCGCCCGTTGCCGTCAAGGAATGGGTGGATCGTCTCGAACTGGCCGTGTGCGATCGCCGCTTGGGATAGCGGGTCGAGGTCGTCGCGGGCGATGAAGTGCTCAAGGTCGTCGAGTAGCGGGCGGACGTACTCCTTGGGCGGCGGGACGAAGATTGCGCCGACTGGGTTACGGTCGTTGCCGCCTATCCAGTTTTGTTCGTCGCGAATCAGGCCGGCATAGGGGTTGCCGCGCAACGTTTCGCCGCGGATCAGGGCTCGGTGGATGTCGCAGATGGCGTCGACACCGAGAACGTCCGTGCTTGCGCCGAGCTCGATCGCCTTGCGCATGGCGTCGATGTTCGCGATCACCTCGCGGGCCTTCTTGTCCTCACGGCCGTCGCCGTAGCGGGCACGAGCCAGGCGGGCGTGGGTCATGTCGAGGCCCTCGATGCGCGATGACGCAACGCTCTCTGAGCGCAGCAGCGTTTCGGTGAGGGAATGCAGCCCTGGCGCCAGGTCGAGCTCTTGGAGCTGCTTGAGCGCGCGCGTGCCCACCTCGACGTCGTGTGCTGTGGCGCTCGTGAGCGTGAAGGGATAGTCGGCGATATTTGGCGGGACGAAGGCGTTGTAACGGCCGCCCTTGCGCGTGGCACGGTTGCCGTAAGCCGATGGGTCCGGCTCGGCAACTCCCGGGATGAAGGTCCCCCACGTGCTGTCTGCTGCGGTAGCGCTCACGGCAATAGAGTTTAAAAGCTCCGGCGGACTTGTAACGTTTATTCGACGCCGCGCCCCCCCGAATAACCGTAAAAAGCTCGGTAGCGCTTTTTACGTTTACTGCTCACGTGACACCGGTGCATCTGCGGACTGCCGACAGCGCGTTCGTGAGGATCAGTTAGCCTCGCTACTCGCTAGCTCGTCCTGTTGTTGCACTGGCTCGGCATCCCACGGCGGCGGAATGGGACCGCTCATCCCGTCGGTTGATTCTGTCTCAGCATCAGTGGCCAGTCGCTGGTCCGCGGGTCCCTTTGGCAACGTCTCGCTCGCCTCCGGGATTGGCCTCGACCCGCGGGGAGGACACCGAACCGGCGGCGGCCTCAACCTTCGGGTTATCGCCCCGAGGAACGCGCTGGCTACGAAAATTGGCCACCGAGTTTGGTAGCCAAAGTTGGTAGCCAAACAGCGATTCTTAATCCAGATAGTGGTGATTAACCAACAAAGGCCCTGTAAAACAGGGCCTTTGTTAGTAGCGGGGGCAGGATTCGAACCTGCGACCTTCGGGTTATGAGTTGCCACTAAGAAGCCTCAAGAGACGCATTTGCAGGGATTTCCATAAAAGTAGATTGCTATGAATCGCGTTGCGTGGCAAGGGGTTGGTACACCGATTGGGACACCGCCTTCGCTATATCCGCGCCCGCCAACCCAACAGGTTCGCCGTCGCATGGCTTTGCAAGCAGGAGGTCACCGATTCGATCCCGGTTGGCTCCATCCGAGAAAGTCCTGCTAGAGGACGATTTCTTAGCAGCGATAGTGATGGGCGCTTATAAAAAATCGCTGGGCGCTACCAAGATTCGCTACCACATGGCCACTCAACAAAGCGTCATGGAGGCGAAAGTTGTGGTTTTGGCGAATTGCGCGTCTTTCGGGGACCCGGCAGCGAGACCTGCGTTCGTGTTAGCGGGGGCATCTGCTGCCTTCTGGTTCTAGCCCAGAGCATGCGCGAAGCCGCACCGATGTGAGGCTCCTGCCTTCACCGCGAACGAGGCGTCCGGCGTCGGCGGGGCTGGAGCCGCATCCTTAGCTTTCGGCCGCGCGCGGTTGCCACCGCTCCCATGGCGAAGTCCTCGGGCCCGTTCCGAAAGGTGTCGATGACCTTCTGAAGCGTCTCGCGAGCCTCAGCACCACGGCCAGCGGCATAAAGCAACTCGGCACGCTGAACAAGTGCGAGATAGAGCGGCTCGCGATCTTGCTCCTCAACGGCCAGGGTAATAGCCTCGTCGGCGAGCGGCAGCCCCGACTCTGGGTTTCCGGCTCGCTGCGCGGCCCACGCTTGAATCAACAGCGCCTCCCTCAGGTGCTCCCGCGTCCACGGTGTGTGCTCCGCGGGCAGTTCTTCCCGGAGTACGGACGCCGCCTCCGCCGCGTCCCGCCAGCGGCCGAGAGCCTTTAACGCGAGGAGCCTTGCACGCAAGCCTGCTTGGACAAAGTACGGGTCGTTCAGCGAATCTCCAACCCGGATCAACTCCCCGGTTAGCTCAACAACCTCTGCCCAGCGCTTCAGGACCACCAAGACTCCAGCTCGAAGGGTTCGCGAGCGGGCCCAGATCGTTTCCCACTCTGGCAGCAAAGCGGCAGCGTGCTCCGCTTCCTCCAGCGGCCCGAGAGCCTCGGAGTACCTGCGCAGCTTGAACAATGCTTCCCCCAGCTTCCACAGCGCTTCGGCCCGCCGCTCGTCCGCGTCCGCCGTGCGCTGGGCTTTCAACTCGCGCAGCACACCGCGTGCATGCACCACCGCGCGCTCAAGCACTTCCGGGTCGCTGCTGAACACGTCTGATGCCCCGGGCATGTCAACCATGTCAACCATCATCGACCATGCCGCCGTCGCACAACGCACGCCTCCTCCTCCGCTTCGAGAGCAACACTCGACCAAGACCACCAGAAACGTACGGATTGATCGACTACGGGCAGCCGGTGCTAGCCCAGAGCATGCACGAACCGGAGGCTGTGCGAGGCTTCTGGTTTGGCGGCAAACCACTCGTCACGGCTCGGTCTGACAGGACGAGATCGTTACTCCATCCTGCGAACGTCGTTAGGCGATCCGTTTCGACTTATGCTCGGGCGACGAATAGGATTTGCTGCCATGGCTGGCCCAGCCCGGTGGACGCGCGCCAAAGCGGTGTGGCGGTCCTTCAGAGCACGTTACAGAAGCAACCTGGCGAATCCGCGGCGTGCGACTCCGGAGCAGCGACTCGCACATGCTCGCGTTGCGCTGGCCGTGTTCGTACCTCTCGAACTGGTCTACGTTGCGCTCGGGACGTTTGGTGGGCAGCTATTCGGGTGGATCCTGGCGGCAGGCTTCGCTCCCACGGTTTGGCTTTACGCCGGTGTGATCAGGCGCGATCGTCGTGAACAGCGAGCCAAGCAGAAGTTCCCATGAACACGCCGATGTCCGATCCTGCCCTTAGACCGAGAACGCCTCCGATGTGGTCCACAGTCGTTTGGCGCACCATTTTTTGGCTCTGCTTGTGTGCCCTTGAGGTGAAGGTTTTCTTGATTGGCCACGACAGTTGGTTCCTCCGTGCCCCCGGCATAGCGTTCTTCGTGGCGTTCGCGGGCTACACCGTCCGGTCCTTCGTGCAGACCTATCGGAAGCGGCGTCGCGGCGAGTGGCCACCACCCCCGGATCCAAACGCGCATCCGCGCCGCTGGCCCGACGAGGCAGCCGCCCCCAACTATCTACGGCGTCGTCGGGAACGACGGCAGGAGCAGCAGGCGAGTAAGACAAACGGCTAGCGAGCCGCGTGCTTTCGTCGATGTTTGGACTTTGGACTTGGGGATCGCGACCCGCGAAGAGCTGCCAGGCATCTCCCTGCTCTAGACGACTGCTTTGCCGCGAACCCGGGCAGTCAGGGTGAAGCGACCGAGAGTGGCGGAATGATCGAGTAGCGACAAGCGACGGCGCTGAGCCTGGAGCCGTTCGGGTCTGCTCTAAACGACGTGTTCGTGTCGGGCGGAGACTGCTGGCTGTGGCCCCAAAGCGGGAGGCTGACGATCCTGACCAAAGCTGGACTAGACGCTCGTGCTGCGTTTCTGGGCTTGCTCAAGTTCGGCGTTGAGAACGGCCACCGTGTCTCTGCTCTTACCGTTCTTCCATCGCGTCTGCCGTCCCTGAGTGAAGGGCACGACTATGCTCTCGCCCGACACGAGATCGACGTAGACGGTTGGAGACAACGCCCCAGGCCGTTTGATGCAGAAATCTTTGATTTCCAGCCAAGGGATGGAGTGCCATCGGAACCAGCGTCTGAAGCGGATCCCGTCGAAACGCGCCTCGAGCCCGCGACCACCCAGGCGCCAGCACGCGCAAACGTAGGCGAACACTCCGACCGCGATCAGCAACCTAAGGCTCACCGGAATCCCCGGCCCTGCCACGAGGGCGATTCCGGCTACGAGTCCGAGCACGGCATACCCGCGCATATACGCCCGCGCGAGCGGCTGGTAGTAGAACCGAGATTCGTTCGGTACGGGTGCTACTCCGGCAGTATCGGCTGTCGGGGAAAGAGGTTCCACTCGCTCGGATTATCAACCCCGCGCTTCCGCTGTGATCGAGGACCAGCAGGCGCGGCCTTCCGGTGGTAGCCCCAACCAGCCGCGGTGACTACCGCGCCGGGACTACGGCCGAATCCTGTACGACCCTCTAATCAGCCGTCGGCCCCCTGTCCGGCGTCTGAGGTACGCGACACCGCAGGTAGCAAGGGCAACCAGCACGAGGAACACGATGATGCTGTAGCTCACACCCCAGATCCTAAGAAGGATCGAGGGATGCCTGGTGTTCGTATCTTCGTATTGCAGGAACCCGCCGCCGATCAGGGCAACTACAGCCGCGGGAGTTCTGATCGACTTCCAGAGTGAGCGGGCCACGAGGAGACTCTAATCTTCGCGCTCGTCAGTCGCAACACGGCGCGGCTCCGTGGCCACGTGTCGAGGGGCGCCTTGAGCCACCGCTACCGACGATCCTGGTGGATCAGCGTGGCGTTGTACGCGCAACCTCCGATCTCGGCGACGCCAATCGCAACGAGCCACCATGCGGCGTGAAGTACGCCAAGCACGACGAAAAGAACCCCAAGCAGCGCCATCGCTGCGAGGAATGGCAGCTTCAAGCGGTTGTGCGGTGGCAGATCGTCATTCATGGCTCGAAGTATCGTCGACCGCACACTGCCGGATTGATCGATTTCCACCACTCTCGATGGCGACGGCGCTTTCCTCAGCCGACGAGCATCCCACCAAGGCCCGCGTCGCACCTGCATCGCGCGGACAGCAGAAGCGCGGCCGCCGTCGGGGGCGATTCTGCCGCGAGTGATGGCTTTGCTCGAGTTCATTCCAGGCCACAGTGATCATGGGTATGCGGTTCGTTTGCCGGCCGCGTTCTTGAAGATCATCTCGGTCGGGCGGACCGTGAAGCTGCCGAAGGCGACGTTGTCCTTAACTGGGATCACGACCGTTTTGCCATTCCCGAGACGAATGGTGACGGTCCGGTTGGTATCGGGAACGAGTGAGTCCACGTAGTAGGTGACGGCGCCTTTGCCGTTGCCGCCGCCACCGCCCTGGCCGATCGTTCCTTGTTGCCAAGCGAGGGGCATTTTCTGGCATGAGACGATGCCGCCTGAGCCGTAGGGGTGGGCGACGCAGACTCCGGCACTGCCGGGGATCACGATGACCGTGCCGCTGCGGCCGAAGCTCACGATCCTGGCTTGTGGGACATCGAGACCCCATGACCTGATCTCTTGTGGCCGCAGCAAGTTGTGTCGCCCCAGCACGTCGCTTGGCACGGAGTGCGGCGAGACTGTGCGGAATAGTCTGAAGTGCTTGATGAGCTGGGTTGGCACACCTGGGACCAGGTCGATCAGGCTGTGGATCGCTTGCATGAACTCCCGGCACTGCCCGCCCTCTACGCACCCGACGAACAGCGCGTGGAGCTCGGATCCTTGGTAGGAGGCACGGCGTGTGCCGGCGCGAGTCGTGATCTCGATCGCTGCTGGGTACGCGTTGTCTCTGACCGATCCCGGCCACCAAGCGAGATACCAGCCGTGCCCAACAGTGGCCGCGACACTTGTGCCGTTGGCGAGCCGGAGAGTGACGCCCGTGACACCCGGCCCGACCGTCCCGCTCACTGCGGTCAGTCGGTGCGGAGACCACCATTGGCGTTCTGGGATCGGGAGTGTCGCATTGCCATTGCCTGGACTCACGAACATGCGTGGCGGATACACGGTCGCCTGGCTGAGGAGGACATGGCGTCCATCTGTCACGCATTCGGTTGGCTTCGGCCCGCGCTGATACACGATCGCTGTGTATGGACCCCGCTGATCGGCGGCGAGCACGTCCGCGCTGGCGACTCTCCCGCAGGCGGCGCGAGCGGCTTTGATGGCGCCTGCCGACGGTGCGTTCGGGACGGCCGTCCAACCCGCGAACGCGCTCGGGGCGCCCGAGGACAGCAGCACCACAGTTGCAACCACGGCGGCGGTAAGCGAAGCGCCCAATGCCCCGACACCCGAGAACGACGGGAGACGCCGCTTCCGAGGGTGATAGTCGACGGCTCGTAGTCGCTGTCCAACAGCCGCAGAGGCCGAGTCAACCTTTGCCGCGAATGCGACCCTGAGCTCCTGTTCGGTCAGTTCGCTCATGACTCGCAAACCTCGCTCTCCTGCGATTGTGATGCGACCAGCTCCCGCAGCCGCGCCAGGCCACGCGACGCCGCACTCTTGACCGCCCCGGTGCTGCAACCAAGAAACGCGGCAACCTGAGTCTCCGACAAATCCAGGAAGTACCGCAACCCGAGCACCGTCCTCTGCTGCCGCGGCAGCAGACCCAACGCGTCCACGAGCTCGGCCCTGACCCCGACGTTCTCAAGCGCGGCCTGAGCGCGAACATCCAGCGGTGGGTCGACAACCAGCCCAAGCTCACCGTGTCTGCGTACGCGACGCACTCGATCATCAAGCGCCAGGTTGACCAGGATCCGTCGTGTGTAAGCGAGCGGCATCTCCATCGCACTCACACGCGGCCAGTGCTTGGCGACCCGCAGCAGACACTCCTGCACCAGGTCCTCTGCCTCAGACTCATCCCACGTCATGAGGTACGCCATCCGAACAAGGTCGTCGACGTTCTCGTGGACGAAGACATCAAAAGACTGATCCACTGAACGCACCATCTAACGCATACAACCGGCTGACCCGCGAAAAGGTTGCCTGCGCCGCGCCGGCCCACCGCCCTCCCACGAAGAGTCCTTCGCGGAAAGCGCGGACGAGATCAGCTCGAACCCCACAAGCGTGACGCTAGGGTCAGGATCACGACCCGGCTCCTGCTTCCGCCTCGCGACGCGCATCTTCGTTACCACCCCGACGCACCCGCAATGCGCGGATTGCGTTCCCGTGGCAAAGCAGCGGTCACCTGGTTTGGACGACGCTCTTGGACTCGGGCGAATGCGGCGAGCGGGAGTCTGAATGCCGCTGCTGCTGGACGATGCATCTCAAGCGGGCCGTTGGTCCGCCGATAATAAGCGGGTGAGCCATTTCTTCCCCGAGCCGGTCCTGGCCCCCGGCGAGGCCATCGAGTGGAAGGTGAAGAGCCTTTGCTTCACAGAAACCGGGCACGTTTGCGGCGGAATGTTGTGCGTGACCAACCAGAATCTGCTCTGGCAGCCCGCACGCGCCGAGAGAAAGAAGGCGTCGCCGATCAGGATTCGGCGATCGGACGTCGGTCGCATCGATCCCGTCTCGCGACGCGTCGGCTACAGCGCGGGGAGCCAAGTCTGGAAGCCGGTCCAAGTGACCGTCAGGAACGGACGCGACGTGACGTTCGCGATCTGTCAAGGCCGGTCGAAAAGTAGGCCAGTTCTGCCGCGGCGCGACTGGCCTAGTTTTCACACGGCGCCCACACGATCAGACGTCTAAACCACAACCTGGCTCTCTTACGGCAAGCGCTACACGTCCGGTAGGCGGATTCACCGGCACGTCCGACGGTGCCTGTCGCCCAATGCACCGAAACGAGTGCTTTGCGAACGGACTAGCCTGGCCCCAGCCACTCCGTAGATGCGCTGCTGGGTATCGATCGATCCACAAGTCTCGACCGTGGTCTAGCGGACTGCCGGTCTCACGCGGGAGCAGCACTCGGCGTCTACGCGCCGATCGTCGGGGGCGAGCAGGCCCGAGCACGTCAACGACGCGATTGCCAAGCCGGATGTGCTCGAGCGGTCTCGAGGAGCTCTGCGTGGCGCAGCCGCTGAGTGGGCTCGACTGACGCCGGTAACGTTTCGCCGCGGCCGTGCAATGTAGGAGTGATGGCAGCGCACGAAGAGACCGCGCAGCAATCGCAGCACCTCGCGAGCGACGCGCAGCTGCTTGCCCGCGCGCGCGGCGACGCGGACGCGTTTCGTGATCTCTACGAGCGCTACGCCGAGCGGATCTACGCCTATCACCGCCGCTGTAGTCGTGACGGCGATGCCGCGCAGGATTTGACCGCTGAGACCTTCGCGCAGGCTTGGCTCGTGCGGAGCCGCTTCCGCGACGAGGCCGCCGGCTCCGCCGCGCCGTGGCTCTACGGTATTGCGCGCAACGTGCTGTTGATGTCGGTGCGCCGTCGGTCGCTCGAGCGCGTCAGTCGCGAGCGCCTCGGTCTGCTCGGCGAGTCAGCGGCCGTTGCGCAGCGCGCACACGAGCCCGACGAGACCTGGCTGGAGGAGCTTGACGTGGCACTGGGCGAGCTGCCGGAGAGCCAGCGCGAGGCGATCCGTCTGCGTTTCGAGAGCGACCTCGCTTACGAGGACGTCGCGGCTGCGCTCGCGACGACGCCACAGGCGGCGCGCGTGCGCGTCCACCGCGCACTACGAGCGCTGCGCACGAAATTGACCGAGACAACGGAGGGAAGCAAATGACGCAGTCACTCCCGCAGCACCTCGCGCGACTCGGTGACGCGCTGCACCGCGCCGTCGCCGCCGACCTCGCGGCCGCGGCGCCGATCAGCAAGCGTTGGCGTCGCCCACGCCGCACCGCAGTTGTCGTCATCGCGCTCACCATCGCGATCCCGGGGGCCGCGTTCGCCACCGCGGCGCTGATTAGCACCGGCCAGGTCGCGCAGAGCCTGCCGCAGGGGACCCAGGCGCTGATCGGCACCGACCCGATCTGCACCGTCGTCATTCAGAACGTCGAGTACCACTGCGTCCTCGTCAGCGCGCCGTCGAACCCCGGCGCGCCCGCTGGCGCCACGACGGCTCCGACCGCGCCCGCTGGCGCTACGACCGCGCCGACCGGTGCCATCCCGACCAGCGCGCTCGCTCTCCGCGCCAGGGCGTGCCGCGCTCTCTACGATCGCGCGGCGGGGGATGATCAGTGCGTCTCGCTGTCCCTGTCGAGCGCGGCCGCTCGCGCGACCCTGCGCAACGCTCTGCGCGCCTCCCCGCACTCGCCCGTGCACGCCACCGCCACTGCGCCCAACGACTGGACCGACACCGTGGAGCCGACCGTCGACGCCACCAAACACGTCAACGGCGGCTGCCGCGCGCAAAACGCCGCCGGCACCGACTGGGAGTGCTACATCGGCGAGGAGGCCGTCACGCAGAACATCATCAGCCAGGGCTTCCTCGGACAGTACGCACCGGTCCCCGGCGTCGGCTAAAGGCTGGCAGGCTAACCGGCCAGACACGAGCGCAGAGGAAACGGACTGAGCGAAGGTCGCGACCCAGCGCCACGGTCGCTGTCGGTATGCGCGATAAGCAGCACTCCAGCATTGACCGCCCGCCACGCTCGCAAGGGGCTAAACCCGGCAGCCTCGCTCGGAGCCTCAAGGCCGCCTACCTTGAACCGATCTAAACCCACGGGTCAACGCTCGACGCCGCCGTCACGCCCTGGCGGCCGCGTGTAGGGCTGTGCGGTCGCCCCGTCGAGGTGGTCGAGGTCGTCGTCCCAGTGTGGCCGGAGGTCATAGTCGCTCGTCAGCGGTTCGCAAGCCGGCGCGACCGCCGCGTTGCTGTTGACCACGGCGAGTAGGTGGCTCTCTTTCCAGCCGATGTCGGCGCCTTTGAGCCAGACGTCGGGACGCGCGATCTCCGCGAAGCTGATGCCGCGTCGTCCTTGCCCGTGTTTGGTCTGTCGCCAGAGGACGCCCTGCGCCTGGAGTTGTGCGGGGAGCTGTTCAAGGTTGATCGCTGTCGCCGAGGCCAGCGCGATCTTGTTTTGCAGGCGCTTGTAGCGGCCTGTCAGCGGCCGTGCTGCGATCCTTGATGACCGCTCAACTTTCGGTAGGTGCCGTTGCTGACCTTGCAGCTCGGTCAGGCCCACATCGGCGGTGATGCGCGCACAGGCTGCCTGGGCGCGGCTGTAGTCGCGGTGGGTCGATGCGAGTTTGCCGTCGGGTTTGACGATGTTGACGACCAGGTGCAGGTGCGGGTTGCGGTACTTACGGTCGTGCCGGATCGCTGCCCACTCGCAACCGTCGAGCTTCATCTGCTCGATGAACCGTTGGGCGAGATTCGCCGCGGTTGAGTCATTGACCGGCTCGTCGGCCGGTAGGCTCAGTGAGCAGTGCCAGACGTGCCCGTCGCGGGTGCCGATCCGGTTCCCGCCCTTGTCATTGACCGGCACCGGCGCCTGACGACCTGACTCCCGGTGCGGTGCGTCCAACAGCGCCGACAACTCGTGTCGTACGCCCGGGGTCTGGATCGATGTCACTTTGTAACCGGAGCGGAGCTGAACGCTCGGTGACCCGGTGATGATCCGTGCCCGGAGGTGTTCGTTGCGGTTGCCTTTGCCACCGAGATAGCCGATCAGTCCACTCATGTTCCCGCCACGTGTGACGTTCGGAATCAACGCGTGCGCCTCCTCAGACTCGTCGCTGCGTCCTCGACCGCTCCGTGCGCGAGCGCCAACCCACGCAGCAACTCACTTCCTTGCGCAGCGAGAGCGTCGAACTGTGCGCCTTGTGAGGTGTGCGCGATGCGCACGAGCTGGTTCACGTTGTTCCCGATCCTCGCCAGCTCCTGACGCGCCTCGGTCAGCTCAGCCGCAGCCGCGATGTCGACCACGCTATTGCCGCCTTCGGAGCTGTCTTTCAACGCGGCGTCGACCATCAGCCTTTGCATCGACACACCACTCTGCGCTGCGCGCTCGCGCAGCTCGACGAGCTCGGCATCAGACACCCGCAAGTCGAGCCGGCGGTTGCGCGGCACACCTGCGCGAGGCCGACGCCGGCCCGTGCGATCACCGCCCGTCATTAGCACCCGCCGGCGTGCGATCTCCGCGTAGCGGCGAGCGTTAGTGGCGGGGTGAGGCGCAGCCGAACCCCGGCACTAACTTTAGCTCGCTCCGACCGCTGAGCACCCACCGACACACCAGTCATCCAACAGTCCGATCAGCCCGCTCACTTGGGTGCTCAGCGACCCGGTCGGCAACACCAAACAACTCTTCGGAAACATCACGAAACGCCTGGCCGACCACGACGATGTCGTTGCTGGCCATCGCTTCACCGAGTCTGCTGAAGACCGCATCGAACCGGTCCCACAAACCCTCGCGGACAGGACGGTTGCCGCCAGGGCGGACCTCGTACGGCAAGTGTCCCGGACCCCAATCATCACGACCGCTCCACCCAGCCTCGGTCGTTCGCGACGCGTGCAGCAACGTAGCCCCGAGATGCTCAAACCCATCGGCGATCGCGCGCAACCGATCCGAATAACCAACACTCGGTGGCGCCAAAGCACTGGCCGTAAACGCCCTCTGGACGCTGTCATTCGCATGCTCAACCAGCCTGACAGCACTCTCACGCGTCCCAACCGGCGCCATAAACGCAGGCGCCGGCCCATCCGTCTCGAGCGGAGCATCCGGCGCATCGGGCCCGAGGTCCGA
>Ga0182024_10004385_pt1 | contig 32558 bp, 25 predicted proteins | sample P32metaG_FD_120480 | JGI IMG/M metagenome (GOLD analysis project Ga0182024, IMG submission 120480) | Permafrost microbial communities from Stordalen Mire, Sweden - P3-2 metaG (Illumina Assembly) | ecosystem: Environmental > Terrestrial > Soil > Wetlands > Permafrost | place: Sweden: Stordalen...
ATGTAATCCGCGGGAGCAACTCCGAGCTTCTTCGCGGTTGCGTCAATCCAGCGCGACGGCCCTTCGATCTCGCAGAAGTTGCCGATCGGCGTTTCGTCCACGACCACTTGCCCCTTTTTATCGGTCCACTCGGCGCGGAATTTTTCGTAGCGGAACGTCGGGGCATACCCCAGCCCTCGCAGGATCGCATCCATCTTTTTTCCGTCAGTAACGGCCGTCTCCAACTCCATCCGGCTGCTGTGTCGGCCTTTTTCCCCGCCACTCTTATGGGTGAGCGTCCACTCCGAACCGTATTTTCGCAACCGTAAAAGTTCCTTTCGCATCCGCAACACTTCGCCGGGCAGGTCGTAGAGCGTATTCATCTCGTGGGTCCGCCGCGTGACCAAGCGGAATCCTGCCGCTCGCAACTTACGGGCGAGTCCCCGCAAATCCGTAACTCTAAACTTGACTTCGATCTCCCGCTTCATGAAAAGAGTGTATTACGGTTGCGACGATTCCGGGGCGGGATAGGCAGCAAGGGCATGGGACTCTCGGCCGTTGTTTTCCCAGTCCACTTCTTTCACCGGGCCGACGACAAAGATCCAACTGAGAGCGCCGATCCAGACCACGACCGCCGCAATGAAAAACGGCCAGTAGAAGTGGCCGGTGCGGTCCAAGAGAATTCCTGTAAGTTTGGGCGCGACCGCGCCGGCGAAATTTCCCACGAAGTTTTGCACGCCTGTCCAGCGGCCCACCATCCGCGGTCCAGCCAGGGTTTGCGTCATCGCCCAAACATTGCAAGCGGACGCACCCATGAACGTGCCCGCCAGGGCCAGCATCCAGATAAAAACAGCGTCCGGTGCAACTGCGGCCGCCGCCAGGAAGATGCCCATACCGATGTTTCCCAGAGTCGCCAACGTTTTGCGCACGCGGGTCGGAGAGCCGCCACTGGCAATCCACCGGTCCGACAGCCTTCCGAAGACGGTAGACGAAATCGCAAACAGAACATAGACGAACCCACCCGCCTTCGCCATCTGAGTCATCGAGAGATGCCGTTCGCGTATCAGATAGAACGGCAGCCAAGTCACCAGAAAATAGGAAGCGTAATTAAAACTGAATTGGCAGATGCACGTTCCCCACGCCGACCGCTCTCGCAGGATGGCAAGAATTCCGGCATGCTGATCTGATATGTGTGGAGCGACGGGCGCTCGGCGGGGCATCCATGCGAACCATGGCACCAGCCACAGCAATCCTGCCAGGCCCAGAGTGACGAAGAACGGGCGCCACCCGAAGCGCCCAATGAAGTTCCCTCCCAGCAGCATGCCGACCGCTGGTCCTAAAGCCAGACCGGTAATGATCACCGAGTTGGCAAACCCACGATGACTCTCTTTGAAGTGGCCGCCAAGAATCTTGCCATACGCGGGAAAGGCGACAGACTCTCCGACGCCCAGAACCACGCGGATGGCTAGCAATGCCACAAATCCATGCAGAACTCCTGTGACCGCCGTGGCCGCGGACCATATAAAAAGTCCGAGGGCGAAGACCCACTTCACATCGAAGCGGTCCACCAGCCAGCCAGCAGGAATCTGCAGCAATGCGTACGTGTAGAAAAAAGCTGAGAGCAGAGTGCCCAGTTGCGACGCGGAAATTCCCAGCTCATCTTTGATCAGCGGCGCGGCGATCGACAGATTGCTGCGGTCGATATAGTTGATGAGAACCGAAAGTCCCAGGAGGAAAAGGACTCGGTTCATCGCGGGCTGGGTTTCGAGCGCAGACGGTTGCTGGGGCTCTCCCGCCATCTGCAACCCGGTTTCCTCGCTACTGGCGGAGACGTTCATTGCGGCAAAGCGCCCCAATTGTACATCTCGCCACAAAAATTCTTGGAGAGTTCCCGCTTGCCGCAGTGCTATTATTTTCGGCAATCAAGAACTCAATCTTGGGGGAAGTTTGAAGAATCTATTCCAGCGAGAGGCAGTTGACGACGTAATTGCGCGCATCGACAAGCTGCAGCCTGCGACGCAACGGCAGTGGGGCAAGATGGACGTGGCGCAGATGATGGCTCATTGTTCCGCGACGCTCGATATGGCTGCGGGCCGGCTAAATACGCCGCGAGTCCTCATCGGGCGGCTGATCGGGCCGTTCGTCAAGCCTATCTTTACGAACGAGAAGCCACTCTCGCGGAATAGCCCCACCGACAAAAAGCTGATCGTGTCCGATCAACGGGATTTTGCGCGGGAACAGGAACAGCTCAAACTACGCCTGCGGCAATTTGAGGAGGGAGGGGAAGCACATTGCACCCGGCATCCGCATCCTTTTTTTGGCGCCCTCAACCCGCAAGATTGGAGCCGCGGAATGTACAAGCATCTGGACCATCATTTGCGGCAATTCGGTGCGTGATGCATACTTTCACGCGCTGCAAGACCGCTATGAAAACGTCGGCAGCTTCACCAGATCGTCCTTTGGTACAGACTCCAGCGGTCCCCCAGCCTTTCGCCACGCGGTTAAACCGCCGACAATCACGAACGTGTTGAACCCTTTTTCCCGCAGCAGATGCGCCACCCGGGCGCTAGTCGCTTCGCGCGCTCAAGTACAGTAGAGGTAAATGTCCTTATCCTTGGGAAGATTCTTGATCTCCTCGTCGAGATTATTGGGCTCGATGCGGATCGAGCCAGCGATACGCTCGGAACCAACGTCGTAGTAGCCGTGGCTGCGCACGTCAACAATCAGCACCCGGTTGGCCTCATCCGAAGCCAGACGCGCGGCCAGTTCCTGGACTTGCACCCGCGGCATGATGCGATACTTTTTGTACTTACGAAACTGCACGCCGCGATAAATTGCATACACCACGAGCGCAGTGATAACGATGATTTCCATGGCCTGTCCCGCGGCGTGAAACCCACTCAATATGGCTGCCAGAAAATCGCGTGAAAGATATCCCACCAGCAAGTAGGTCACGCTGTAAAGCAGCGCTCCAACAAAATCCAGACGCAAGAATTGCCCGAAGCGCATCTTCATGCTGCCTGCCAACGGCGCCGCCATCGTGTTGACCCCGGGAATGAATTTGGCAATGATCAGCGTCGCTTTGCCGCGTTTATAGAACGATTCGGCCGAACGGAGAATGCAGGTTTCAGGATTCATCGAGAGGCGGCACAGGAACCCCAGCAGTGCCCATCCGGAGTAGCGTCCTAGCCAAAACTGCGCCGAGTCGCCGATCAAAAGGGCCACCATTGAGGCGAGAAGAATCGCCGGACCGGACAAGGTGTGGGATGCGACGGCAGCGCCTGCCGCTACCAATGCGATCGCTGCCGGGAAGGGCAGTCCAAGCGCTTCGGCAAACAGCAAGCCGAACGTCAGGGCATAGCCTTGGCGCGCCATGATGGAGAGCAAGTAGTTCATAAGAAGCGATCAAGGCGCCTGCTGATGCAGAACTTGATTCGGAAAATTCTGACTCGGCAAAAGTTCGATTCGTCAGCCTCAGGAAAGGGTTCAGTATAACAATCTGTAAGGCCGCGCCGTTTCTGTTGGGAGTCATCCTGACCGGAGCCATTCTTCAGGCGTAGGAAAGGATCTCGCGCGTAGGCTCATCCCGGCCGAGTGAACAATCGAATTACGTAGGTCGAGAATTCGCCTACTTCTCTCTGGCGACTACGAACTCGGGCGCCCAGAGCAAAGCGCGTTTGATCTCCGAATCAGGAAAATTGCAAATTGAGTTCCGCGCCGATTCCGCATAGTGCGCGGCCCGGGCCGTTGCAGCTTCCAGCGATCCGTAGCGCTGCAGGATTTCGAGAATCTCACCATGAGTTACACCGTTGAAGGCTCCATGGCGCAGCACGGTCTCGATTCTGGACCGCTCTTCCAGTGTGCAGCGTTCAAGCGCATGGATGACCGCCATGGTCGCTTTGCCCTCGCGCAGATCGCTGGCGACAGGCTTACCGAGTACATCTTCCGAGGCGGTCAAGTCCAGAACATCATCGACGATCTGGAACGCCATGCCGAGGTCGTGCCCATACCGGCCCAGAGCCGCTTCTTGCTCGGGAGTAGCGTCGCCGAGAATTGCGCCCAGTCGCATGCAGACTGAAAACAGGCACGCGGTCTTGCGGAAAATAAGATCGAAGTGCTCGTTCAGCGTGATCAGCTTGCCCAGCTTTTCCATCTGCAGCAGTTCGCCTTCGACCATCTGCTGCGTGAGTTCAATCAAGGTATCGAGAATGCGGAAGTTGCGCTCCTGCACCGCAATCTTGAACGCCTGCATGTAGAGCCAGTCGCCGGCCAGCACACACTTCGAATTTCCCCACTGTGTATTGGCCGCGGGACGGCCCCGGCGGGTTTTGGCCTCATCAATAATGTCGTCGTGCACCAGGGTCGCGGTATGAATGATCTCGACGACGGCGCCCAGCCGGACTGCGCCTTGTCCTGTATAGTCCAGCAGCTTCGCGGAGAGCAGCAGCAGCGCCGGACGGATTCTCTTGCCTCCGCCCGCCCGCAGGTATTCGCCAATCTCAGTAATGGCCTGAACCCCCGAGACCGTTTCGCGCCCGAACTCGCCCTCCAGCGCGACGAGATCCTCCCGCAACAGATCGAATACTTCTTTCCCGTTAATGGCGGCCGGTGCGCTCAATTTGAACTTTAGTTCGTTCTGTAATTCGTAAACTGCAAGTCAATCCCGAAGTCGTGTTGTTTCAGCAGGGCGATGGTTTCCTGCAGCGTGTCGCGGTCCTTGCTGCTGATCCGCACCAGGTCGCCCTGAATCGAGGCCTGGGCCTTCTTCTTGGAATCTTTTACCAGCTTCACAATTTCGCGCGCCTTTTCGATGGCGATGCCTTGCTGCATGGTGACGCGGCGTTTGGCCGTTCCTCCGGTTGCAGGTTCGACTGCGCCGTAGGTCAGTCCTTTTAAAGAAACCCCGCGCTTTACCAACTTCTGCTGCAGGATGTCGTTCACCGCCTTCAGCTTGTACTCGTCGGCGGAGTGCAATACAATCGCGTCTTTTTCCAGTTCAATATTCGACTTCGAATCTTTCAGATCGAAGCGCGTATGAATTTCCTTGAGCGCCTGCTGAATGGCGTTCGAAACCTCATTCAGATCGATCTTGCTCGTGACGTCGAAACTGTTATCGGGCATACATTTCTAATCTTTCTGAAAGAAGGGAATCTGACTCTTGAGGGTACCAGAATCGCGGGTTTTAGCGGGCCGGAACTTTGCTTTCAACCGTTTCAGCCAATTTGAAAAAATTGTAGAAGTTGCGGGAGGTCCGGTCGCCTACTTCGTCCATGGATAGCGCGCGCAATTCCCCAAGTTTGCGTGCGGTTTCTTTGACAAAGGCTGGCTCGTTGCGTTCTCCGCGATGTGGGACCGGTGCTAGATAGGGAGCGTCAGTCTCGATCAGCATGCGGTCGAGCGGAACCTCGAGAGCCGCGTCGCGAATTTGCTGCGCTTTGGGAAAAGTTAAGTTGCCGGCGAAGGAAATCATGAAGCCCATATCGAGCGCGCTCTTCGCCTGCGCCCAGCTTCCGGCGAAGCAGTGGAGAATTCCGCCCAAGCCGGTAGGAGCCCACTGATCCTTCATCAAGCCCAGGCAATCCTCCCAAGCATTGTCGCTGCCGTCCGATGGCCGGCAGTGAATCACGATGGGAAGCTTCGCCGCCGCCGCCAGTTCCATCTGCCGCGCAAATACCTGCTTCTGTGTCTCCCGTGGGGAATGATCATAGTGATAATCGAGTCCGATCTCGCCCCATGCGATCACCTTGGGATGCCGCGCCAGTTGCTCCATCTCGGAATATGCATGGTCGGAAGCCAATCTCGCCTCGTGTGGATGGATTCCGATAGTCGCGTACATGAATGGGTGCATGTCTGCGAGTTGAATTCCGGCATCGAACTGGGGAGGGCCATCCCCGTTGCCAATGGCGACCATCGTTCGCACTCCGGCCTCGCGAGCGCGAGCGATGACCTGCTCGCGATCCGAGTCGAACTGCTTGCCGTCAAGATGTGCGTGAGAATCTACAAACACAGTGGTCGGTCGCTCGTTGTTGGTCGTTAAACAGATCGCAAAGCAGCAGAGTTCGTGTGGCGACAGCTGCCCCCGGCTGTCCGGCCGAACGCCGCTCGGCTGGGTGTCGCACGGTCTCACTTCCACCTAAGTCAGGCCTATTTTAGTCTCGCTCCCACCGGCACATCCTCCAGAAAGCTTGCTAGCACAGGCTTTCCGCCCTCCAGCGACGCGGCGACGATCATCCCATTGGATTCCAGCCCGCGCAGTTTTCGCGGAGCGAGGTTAGCCACGATCACCACCTTGCGACCAACCAGAGTCTCGGGCGCGTAGGCTTCGGCAATGCCGGCCAGAACCTGCCGGACTTCCGTGCCAATATCGATTTCGAGCCGCAGCAGTTTGTCCGCTTTGGGCACGCGCTCGGCAACCTTCACCACGCCCACGCGCAGTTCGATCTTAGCGAAGTCGTCGATCGTAATCTTCCCGCCGTCGGTCGCCGCAGGTGTCGGGGCGGCTGGCCGAGCGCTTACCGGAGCCTGTGTCGCAGGGGACTGTGCAGCCGGTTCTTTCGACTCTTCGACCGCCGGACCTCGTTGCTGATCTTCCATGTGTTGCATCCTTTCGATCGCGCTCTTGTCGGCGCGCGGAAAAACCGGGCGCACCTCGCCGAGTTTCGTTCCCAGCCGCAACTGTCCCCAAGCGAGATCGGCTAGGGCGAGTTTCTTGATGTCCCCGAGACCCATCTGCTCCCAGATCTTGGCTGTTGCATCCGGCATGACCGGATGCGCCAGCGCCGTCGCGATTCGCAGCGCTTCAGCCGAGGTGTAGAGCACCGTGGCCAGCCGCGCCCGGCTTGCGTCGTCCTGCTTCTCCCCCAGCGCCCAAGGCTCGTTCTCGACAATGTATTTGTCGACCGCCGCTACTAATCCCCACGCTGTTTCCAGTGCGCGCGAAAACTGGAATTGATCGAAGAGCATGCCGAATTCGCGAATGGTTTTGCACGCTGTCTCGGCAATCGCGTCATCGGCGGGAATCTTCGCCGCCGCGTGTGACGGATACGGCACCTCGCCCTTGAAGTACCGGTTGATCATCGTCAGAGTGCGGCTGGCCAGATTACCCAGTCCGTTGGCAAGGTCCGAGTTGTAGCGCTGCACCAGAGCGTCGAACGAGAACGAACCGTCCTGCCCGAAGACAACTTCGCGCAACAGGAAATAACGCAGGGCGTCCGCGCCCAGCACGTCGAGAATCGTCTCGGTGCGCACAATGTTGCCGCGCGATTTCGACATCTTGCTCTCTTCAAACAGCAGCCAGCCGTGCGCCACAATCGCTTTTGGCAAGGGTAATCCCGCCGCCAGCAGAAATGCCGGCCAGTAGACGCAATGGAAGCGAACGATTTCCTTGCCGATCATGTGCACGTCGGCCGGCCAGTACTTTTTGAACGCTTCTTGCGCGCCCGCGTGAGCCGAGCCGTAGCCGATGGCGGTGATGTAATTGGCCAGCGCGTCCAGCCACACATAAATTACGTGCTTAGGATCGTCAGGCACGGGAATGCCCCACGAAAATGTCGACCGGCTGATTGACAGATCGCGCAGTCCCGAACGCACAAATGAAATCACCTCATTGCGCCGGGTCTCGGGCCGAACGAATTCCGGATTCGCATAAAGCTCCAGCAATTTGTCCTGAAAGGCCGAGAGCTTGAAGAAGTAATTTTCTTCGTGCACGGTCTCGGTGATGCGCCCACAGATTGGGCAAGCGTCGCCAGGTTGAGCGCCGTCAACATAAAGTTCGTCCGAAACGCAGTACTGGCCCGTGTACGTGCCCTTGTAGATGTAGCCGTTGTCGCGAATGCGCCGGAAAAGTTCCTGCACTCGCTTTTTGTGGCGTTCTTCCGTCGTGCGGATGAAGTCGTCGTTCGAAATACCCATCCGCAGCCACAGCTTGCGAAACTCCGAAGAAATCTCATCCGCGTACTGCTGCGGAGTTTTGCCGGCGGCCTGCGCCGCCCGCTCAATCTTCTGACCATGCTCGTCAGTGCCGGTAAGAAAGAAAGTGTCCGCGCCCAGCAGTCGTTGCCGCCGTGCAATCGTGTCGCAGGCGATTGTGGTATAGGCATGGCCAATGTGCGGCCTCGCGTTCACGTAGTAAATCGGCGTCGTGATGTAGAACTTTCTGGTCATGCGGAGGTAATCTTCGTCCTTGGTTTTTGCGCAAAAATGTAAGCTCGCCGGCTCTGATACTCCACTTCGGATGCGTATGGTTCGCGCTCGATAATTTCCTCAATCTTGAATCCCGCGCTACGAAGGAAGCCCGCCACGGTACCTACGCGGAAGAAGTGAAATTCGAGCGCGGCCCCAGAGCCCCAAAGATCTTCGACCTGCGACGTGTCTTCGCCGATATGGAAACTGAGCAAGAGCCGCCCTCCGGGCATGAGGACGCGCATCATCTCCCGCAACGCCGGAACAAGATCGCCGGGCCACAGGTTTACGATAGCGTAAAATGTCGCGATGCCGGCCCAGGTGTTGTCTTTAACTGGGAGGGCTCGCATGTCACCTTGTTTGAATTCGATGCCCGAATTCAATTGCCGGGCACGCTGAATCATTCCCGCCGACAAATCGATGCCGCAAACCTGGATTCCGCGTTCGTGGAGGTAGCGGGCGATGTGTCCGGGCCCGCAGCCAAGATCGCAGGCAATGCCCACGTTGCGAATGCTCTCGGCCAACCGGTCGAGGAGTCGACAATCCAGCGGCTTGTGCTGCAACTCATCGTAGATGCGCCGGGCATACTCGTCCGCAATCAAGTCATAACTGGACTGAACGTCACTGATCTTCTCGCGGATCATCTGGTCAGGTAATTCCGATACTATTGTTGGTCGCTGCTTGTGTAAGCTCGCGTTGCTTCCTGGATCACCGTTTTCAGCGGCACGTGATGCTCGGCGGCGATGCGCCGGCAGTCTTCATACTCCGGTGCGTAGTTAGTGACGGTTCCGTTCATGCTGGCAATTTTGATTCGGACTTCGCCCCATTGGGTGCGAACGCTCTCCCAGCGCCGCGCCAGTGTCTGCCGCACTTCATCTCGCCGTCGCACCCCGAGCGTTGTGGTCTCGGTGAAGATCAGTTGCGTCAACTGGGCCGCGTCTGCGGGTTTGCAGAGCACCGTGAGCAGCGTGCCGGGCCGGCTCTTTTTCATCTGCACGGGCACACCGAACGCGTCCAATGCACCTTCTTCGAGCAAACGATCCATCACGTATCCGAACACCTGCGGATTTAAATCATCCAGGTTCGCTTCCAGCACGGTCACAGTTTCGGATGCCGTCTTCGCGGCCAGGGTTGAAGCGGCCTCACCCACAGTCAATCGCACGACGTTAGGAAACCCCGGGAACTCGTGAGACCCAGCGCCGTAGCCCGACTTCTCAATTTTCATTTCGGGGAACGGGGCGAAACGCTTGGCCAGCACCTTTACGATTGCGGCTCCAGTGGGAGTGAGCAACTCCGCCTGCACGCCTGACGAGTAGACCGGCGCCTCTTTCAGCAGTTCTACTGTCGCTGGAGCAGGTACAGGAAAGGTGCCGTGTGCGCACTGCACCGTCCCGCCGCCGACGTTCAACGGCGAGCAGACAATCTCGTCCACTCCCAGAGCTTCTGCGCCCACAGACGCGCAGACGATGTCGACCATCGCATCCACCGCGCCTACTTCATGGAAGTGCACCTTCTCGATGGAGGTAGCGTGGATCTTCGCCTCCGCGGTTCCCAAAGCCTCAAAGATCGCGATGGCGGTCTTCTTGGCAGTGCCGCTGATCGCGGCCTTGCGGATGATCTCGCGAATCTCGGTCAACCCGCGGCCATGCTCGTGCTTGTGTAGCACGGGCGCCCCCGCCCGCGAAACTTCCGTCTCGGAGGAATGCTCATGGTCGTGAGGATGTTCGTGGTCATGAGAATGTCGATGCGATCCTGTTTCCGTCCGCGGATTCCGAAGGTTGCGCAGCGCCTTTTCCTCGATACGCCGGATGCGTTCGCGCGTCACTGCGTCGCGCGGCGAGTCGTTCTCACCGTCCACCCAAACGTCCACTTTGGTCGCCGAAATGCCGCTGCGCATGACTCGAGAAATTTCCAGCCGCGCGCCCAGGCCCAGCGCCGCCACGGTTTCTTCCAGCAGTCGCGGCGGAACTCCAGCATCGATGAGCGCGCCCAGGAACATGTCGCCGCTCATACCGGAAAAACATTCAAGATAGGCAATGCGCATACGCAGAAACCGTCGTTGGTCGTTAGTCGTTGGTTGTTGGCCAAAAATACCTGGCCGTCGAAAACCAGACGGGACGCTCGGGCCAACGACCAAGGACTAACGACCAACGACGGAACTTTCATCATAGGGAACCGTTCTATCTCCGTCAAACGCGCGCCGGCCGCCCGCTCTGGTAAAATCGCTGTTCTTCAATAGCTTAGAGGGACTTCTTGTACCGTTATCTGCGCGACCGCATAGCCGAAGCGATAATCCCATTTGTGCAAGGAACCTACAACATTTGGATCGGTCTTTTCGCAGTCGAGGAGCCGCCCAAAATCGAGTTTGGCGAATATGCGTTCCCGGTGGCCTTCGAGCTAGCCAGAAAGGTCCGCAAGCCCCCGCGGAAGGTTGCGGAAGAGATTGTCGCGGGCATCGGTGCCATTGAGGGTTTCAAGAAATTGGAGGTTGCTGGGGCAGGCTACATCAACGCGCATGTGGATCGCGCCGAGTTTGCTGCCGCGCTTCTCAAAGGTGTGTTGCCGAAACCCAGAGTTCCTCGACCCAAGATTATCGCTCAGCGCGGCAAGATTCTGGTCGAGCACTCGAGCATCAATCCCAATAAGGCCGCGCACATCGGACACCTGCGTAACGCCATTCTCGGCGATACTTTTGTCCGGCTCCTGCGCCACGCAGGCAGGGCAGTCGACATTCAGAACTACATCGACAACACAGGCGTGCAGGTGGCCGATGTGGTCGTCGGCTTCATGCACATTGAGAAGAAATCCCGCGCGGAAATCGAGGCTCTCATCCGGCAGCCGCGCTTCGACTACTACTGCTGGGATTTATACGCCCAAGTCTCGAAGTGGTACGAAGCTGACAAACAGAACCTGCAAGTACGCCTGCAGACGTTGCACGCCATTGAAGATGCTGCGACGGAAACCTCTGCGATCGCCGACCTGATCTCGGTAGCCGTGCTGCGCCGCCATCTTGAAACCATGGACCGGCTCGACATCGAATACGATTTTCTTCCGCGGGAGAGCGAAATCCTTCAGCTCCACTTTTGGGACGCGGCTTTCATCAAGCTGAAAGAGAACGGCGTCCTCACCTTCGAAAGCGAAGGCAAGAATAAAGGATGCTGGGTCATGCGGCGGGCGGGGACCGGAAAGGCAAGTTCACCTACGGAGGCCATTGAGAACACAGAGGAAAAGATCACAGAGGCAGACAAGATCACCGAGGAAGACCAAAAGGTAATCGTACGCTCAAACGGCACCGTCGGTTACGTGGGCAAAGACATTGCCTACCACATGTGGAAGTTCGGGCTTCTTGGCCGAGACTTTGGCTATCGCAAGTTCTTCCGCTATCCCGACGGCCACGACTGCTGGATCTCTACGGCGAATGGGGAAAAGGATCATCCTCACTTTGGCGACGTCGCCGAAATCTACAACGTTATTGATGCCCGGCAGTCTGAGGCGCAGAACACTGTCGTGGAAGCGCTTCGAGGCCTGGGCCACGCTGAGACCGCCAATCACTATACGCACTTCTCTTACGAGATGGTCGCACTCACCCCGCGCTGCGCCGCGGAACTTGGTTACAACTTGAGCGACGAAGACAAGTCGCGCTCCTATATCGAGGTTAGCGGACGCAAGGGTTTCGGCGTCAAGGCCGACGATCTCCTCGATCAGCTAATCGCTTCGGCGAAGAAAGAAGTCGACTCACGCCATCCGCAACTGAGTGACCTGGAGCGTCAGGAGATTGCCACGCAGATTGCCATCGGCGCTCTGCGCTACTTCATGCTGAAATTCACCAAGCAGTCGGTAATCGCTTTTGATTTCAAAGAAGCGCTCAGCTTCGAAGGCGAGACCGGACCCTACGCGCAGTATGCGGTCGTGCGTGCCACCAGCATTTTCCGTAAAGCTGCGGTCGATCCGTCGACTTTTTGTGGCGGCAGCATCTCGGCCGCCGATCTGGCGATTTATCTAACCGGCGAGGCGGGCAACGAATTCTGGGAGCTGTGGCTCGCGTGTTCCAAGACGTCTTACGTGATCGACAAGTGCATTGCCACCACGGAGCCAGCATACCTGGCCAAACATGTTTTCCAGCTCGCGCAGCTTTTCAACACCTTCTACCACCGCCATCCCATCCTCAGCGAACCGGAGGAGAAGCGGAAGCAATTCCTTCTGGCCACGGTCGCCGTCGTACGCCGCGAATTAATTCGCACCTTGGCGGTCATGGGGATTTCCGTTCCGCCAGTCATGTAAAATGCCTGCGAGTATTGCGCGGCGCTCGCGCCGTGGAACCCTGTTCTTTCATGCACAGTGTAGCGTCTCCCTCCGCACCGTCTCACCACTGGCCCCGCCGCTTGATCCTCGGCTTGCTCGCGTTCGTGCTGATCCTCAGCGCTGGCGGAGCGATCTACGAGAGTATCTCTGAGGCCCGCGATCGCCGCTTCAATCCCATGGCTGGCAAACTCTTCGACGCGGGCGGATACAAAATGCACATCGACTGTGCGGGGGAGGGAAGTCCTGCGGTCATTCTCGAGTCGGGCTTGGGAGATACGTACATTTCATGGCACAAGGTGCAGCCGCAGATCGCGCAATTCACGCGTGTGTGCTCCTACGACCGTGCTGGAATCGGCTACAGCGACTCCAGTTCGCGGCCCCGCACCAGCAAAGTGATCGCCGAAGAATTGCACGCGTTGCTGCGGGCCGCTGCCATTGCGCCGCCTTATGTTCTGGTTGGCCATTCGATGGGCGGATACACCGTGCGACTCTATGCCAGCCTGTACCGCAACGAAGTCGCAGGCATGGTGCTGGTCGATGCCTCCCATCCCGATCAGGAGAATCGTTTCCCTCCAGAGCTAAAGAATATGGAAGGAACTTGGTTGCGCGAGGCTGAGTTCCTCGCTTATACGACGCCATTCGGCATTCCGCGACTGATGGTTTTGTGCGACGATGAACCGACACAGCGCGCTGCCGAGTGTAACTGGCACACGGCGCGCGAAGGCGTGGCAGAACTCAAAGCTTTTCCTGAAAGCGCCGCACAGACGGCTGCCACGAGTTCACTTGGCGACATGCCGATAGCCGTGCTCTCGCACGATCCTGATAAGCCCTCGTCAGAGCTTCCCCCGGACGTCGCCAAGCCCACCAACGATGCCTGGGAGAAAATGCAAGAGGAATTGTCGCATCTTTCAACGCGAGGAACGCATGTGATCGCCAAGAACAGCGCGCACTATATTCAAATTGACCGGCCCGACGTGGTCATCGAAGCTGTCCGCAATGTCGTGGAACAGGCGCGTGGAGCGCAGCCCGTGTCAGCTTCCAAATCGAACTGAATCTCCTCTATCCGCTATTGCTGACTGCCTTCACTCAAACCTGCTAACCTTTTTCACTCATCTTGAAATCCGCCCTTAGACAACGTTTTGCTTCCTTTCCTCAGGAGCACATGATGGAATCAACGGTTCGGCCCACGTTCGTACCGATTGCACTTATTTGTTTTCTTTTGTGCGGCATGACTCTGCCACTTTTGTCGTACGCGCAAGATATATTCCCCAAGGCCCAGCCCGCGATTCCTGCCCAACGTCCGCGAATCGGTCTAGCCCTTAGCGGCGGCGGTGCGCTTGGCCTGGCCGAGATCGGCGTCATCCAGTGGATGGAAGAAAACCACATCCCCGTAGACCGGATTGCCGGCACCAGCATGGGCAGTATCATCGGGGCGATGTATGCCACCGGCATGTCGCCCACTGAGATTCAGAAGTTTGCCGAAAAAATTAACTGGGATGAAGCCTTTCTTCCTGAGCCGGTCTATACCCAGCTCTCCTACCGCCGCAAACAAGATCGACGCGACTTTCTGATCGATGCTCCACTCGGCTTGAAACATGGTCTGAACGGACCCAACGGTTACAACTCCGGCCAAGGCGTGGGCTTGTTGCTGGATCGTATCGCCTTTCCGGAATCCGGCGTCGCCAGCTTTGACGACCTGCCTATTCCTTTCCGTTGCGTAGCCACCGACATGCTGAGCGGGGAAGGCGTCGTGCTGCATGACGGCTCGTTAGCTCAAGCTGTACGCGCTTCTATGGCTATCCCTGGCGTATTCACTCCGGTGGAGATCAAAGGCCGCGTGCTCGCCGACGGCGGCATGGTGCAAAACATTCCGGTTGAAACCGTGCTCGCAATGGATGCAGACGCTGTGATCGCGGTCGAACTGCGGCTTCCACCTGGCGACCGCAAAGAACTGGAGACTCTTACGGGAGTTCTTTCTCGTGCCGTCGACGTCATGATCACGCAGAACGAGTATCGATCTCTGGCGCTGGCGAAGGCCACGGTAAGCATAGGAATAAGTGGTTTCTCGGAAACAGATTATGCGCGCGTCAAAGAACTGGCCGCACTCGGGCGCCAAAGCGCAGCCGCTCAGTCTGTCGCTCTTCTGCCCTACGCCATTCAAGACCCCGCGGAGTGGGAGGCGTATCTGGCGGACCGCGCGGCGCGCAGACGCCGTCAGCCGGACAAACTAGAGACCATCGAAGTCACCGGCGCCGATTCCGACACGGATAGCAGGCTTCAGCACCGGCTTAGCAAGGCGCTGCCGGGCCCGCTCGATCTTTCCCGGCTGGATACCCAACTGACCCGCATTGCCGGCGAAGGCCAGTTCGATTGGCTGGGCTACGAGGGTTTCACGCAGAATGGAGTTCCCGCTCTGCGCGTCACTACGCACGGTAAATCCTACGGGCCGCCGTTCGTGGACTTGGCCGTCAATGTAGACGGTTCCGGCGTGGCGGCCTTCGATTTTTCCGCCGGCGCGCGAGTCACTTTCATGGATATCGCGCACCGCGGCGGCGAGTGGCGCAACGATCTTCTTTTCGGCTCCAGTAATCTGGCGGCCAGCGAGTTCTATCAGCCTTTGTGGCAGTCGCGATTTTTTGTCGCGCCCTACGCTTTTGCGTCCAAGTATGCGCGCAACTCATTCACAGGTTTGACTCGCGTTGCCGTTTTCGGCGATGAGCGCGCTGGGGGCGGCTTGGACATTGGATACGACTCCGGACGGCGCAGCGAATTCCGTATCGGGTATGAGATCTTCGATGGAAGGCTAAGTCCGCTGATCGGAAGTAGTGGGCTGCCCATCGTCAGCGGCAGCGCTGGCGAATTCCGCGCGCGTTACGTCTGGGACGGGCAAGATAGTCCTGCAGTCCCGCGCGCCGGAACGCGTTTCGTCGTCACCGCCTCGCGCGTGCTGCAAAGCCCGGGGCTGGCCCATCCCATTGGGCAACTCGATGTGCAGACTTCCAGTTTCGTTCCGGTCGGGCCGAAAACTTCGCTCTTCTTCGGTATTTCCGGTGGTACTACCTTCCGCGGCTCTGCCGGACCGTTTCAGGTCTTTTCGCTCGGCGGACCGTTTCGATTAGGCGCGTACCTCCCTTTTCAGTTTGTGGGAAACCACTACGCCTACTCGTCGTTCGGATTCCACCGCGAACTTTACCGCCTGCCGGAGCTAGTGGGAGGAAAAATCTATTGGGGTGGATGGTATGAAGCCGGCGCCGCCTTCGGCACGGCAACCAGCGATCCCGGACCAATTGCCGTGCGCGGCACGTTTAACCTCGGAGTGATCGCGGACACAATCGTCGGCCCGATTGTGTTGGCGGGCAGCGTCAGTCCCACCGGCCAGAGCCGAGTAAATTTCTCGGCGGGACGTCTGTTCTGAGTCATTCGCAGATTGATATACTTCGCCTCTCAGCTCATCTCAAGCAAGCTCCACGGAGGAAACCGGGTGCGCTCGTACATTCTAATTCTGCCCTTGCTGATCGCTATCTCTGCCGCCGCACAACAGTCTTCTCCGCAACCTGCAGCGAAGCCCCTGTTCAAACTCCAGGAAGTCATGATTCCGGTGCGCGACGGAGTTCATCTGCAGACCGCAATCCTCACTCCCGTCGACCAGCAAAGTCCGCTGCCCATTCTGTTTCGCCGTACGCCTTACGGCGTCCCCGAGAAACCGCCCGAGCAGATACCTACCTCCCTCAAGGAACTCGCGCAAGACGGATACATCTTCATCTTCCAGAATCTGCGCGGCCGGTTCAAGTCCGAGGGTGTGTTCAACCTTTCTTCCTGGGTCGATTTGAATGATCCCAAAGCCACCAACGAGACCACGGATGCCTACGATTCAATCGAGTGGCTGCTGAAAAACATTCCCAACAACAACGGCAAGGTCGGAATGTTCGGCGTCTCCTACGATGGATTGACAACTGCGCTCACGCTGCTACATCCGCATCCGGCGCTCATGGCCATCAGCGAGCAAGCGTCGCCCGTGGATCAGTGGATGAACGACGACGACCACCGCTTCGGCGCGTTGCGCGAGAGTTATGACTTCGAATATGCGGTCATGGAGCAGGCCGACAAAAACAAGAATACACATTTCGATTTCGAAACGTACGACACCTACCAGTGGTATCTCGACCTGGGTCCGCTTTCGAATATCAACGCGAAATATCTTCACGGCTCTATCCCCTACTGGAACTCCAGCGTCGAACATCCCGACTACGACGATTTCTGGAAGAAAGAAGCGTGGGTCAGCCAACTTCACGCCTCGACGGTACCCAACCTGAACGTTGCGGGATTTTGGGATCAGGAAGATCCTTGGGGACCTTGGCAGATTTTTCGTCACGCCGAAGAGAACGATCCGCAGCACACGAATTTTATGGTGGCCGGTCCCTGGTTTCACGGGCAGTGGTCGGGGGGCAAGGGTGACACCATCGGCATCATTCCCTTCGCAGGACATGAGACTGCCCGCGAATTTCGCGAGAATATTGAAGCGCCATTCTTCCGTTATTACCTGCACGGCCAGGGCGAGAAGCCAGCGTGGCAGGCCAGCACTTTTCAGAGTGGATCAAATACCTGGCGCACCTACGCAGTGTGGCCTCCGAAGGAAGCGAAGCCGACAAAGCTCTATCTGCACGCGGATGGAAGCCTTTCGTTCACTGCGCCGGACCCGGCCAAGATCGGGCAAGCTTATCGTGAGTACGTTTCCGATCCCGCGAATCCTGTGCCGTACCGCCAGCGTCCCATCTCGCCCACGTATCCGGCAGGCGACTGGCGTACCTGGGAAGTGGCTGACCAGCGCTTCGTCGATCATCGGCCCGATGTGCTCTCATTTGTCAGCGAACCACTCGACCACGACCTTACGGTTACCGGTCCGCTGGCGGCGAATCTTTTCGCGTCGACTTCGGGCACCGACAGCGATTTTGTGGCGAAGCTGATTGATGTATATCCGCAGGACACGCAGAAGAATGCCTGGTCACCCGAAGAAGGCCCGAAGCCCGGGCAGTACGCCCAGTCTCTAAATGGCTACGAACTACCGGTAGCAATGGAAGTGCGCCGGGGCCGCTATCTCGCGAGCTACGAGAAACCGTCTCCACTGACGGCGAACAAGCCGACGGAGTGGAACATCCCTCTGCGCGATCACGATCACGTTTTTCTAAAGGGACACCGCATTATGGTGCAAGTGCAATCGACTTGGTTCCCGGTGATCGACCGCAATCCGCAGAAGTTTGTGCCCAGCATCTACAAGGCCGCTGCGTCTGATTTCGTTCCCGCGACGCAGCGCATCTATTGCTCGTCCGATCTGCCTTCGCATCTGGTTCTTCCAGTAGTGCCCTAAGACTCGAAAAAAAGGCCCGGGATAATTTTGTCATCCCGAGCGAAGCAAGATCTTGCGCGGAGCGAAAGAGCTTGCGTAGTCGAGGGACCTGCTGTCCCGGGCATGGTTCCCATCGCGCTGTTTACTTTCCGCCGGCAGCGCCGTGCTGTCCCAGCCACGATGCCAACTGCGGTTCCTGCTGCGACTTGAAATCGATGCAGTTGTTGATGCGCTCAATCGACTGTTTGTAGGTGCGCTCTGCTGCCGTAATCTTGTGCGCGGAAAAGAACTCCTTTACCTGATCGCGCAATTCCGCATCGCAGAAAACGCTGGTCGCACCCACCACCGCGGCGCTGGCAAACGGACCTCCAGCCTTCCGCACTGCGTTCCAGTGCGACTGAATGAAAATCCAAGCCAGTTCTCGGCCGGCCGGGTTTCTCATCACGCTGGTAATCACTCTCAGCGAATCCTGCGATCGCACCTCCGATGAGATCGCAAAATCTAGCGTGCGCTGCAGCAACTTCGGATCGCCGAACTGCGGCAGCGTGTGGAGATACAGGTAGTACTCTTCCGGCGATTTAGGATTCTTCGTGGCCGCCATCACCCGATCGTAAAACGCAGCATCCCCATTCATGGCGCTGAGTGCGAAGGCGACGCCCGCCATTTCACGATCAACAGAAGCCGGATCGGCCAGACCTTTCTCTGCTATCTTACGCGCTTCCTCCAGTGTTTCTGGATCGCGGGCATCGTACCCTAACGCATTGAACACTTCTGACCGCAATGTCCTCTGTTCGTCGCTTTCTCCTGGTTTGGGCTCGTATCCCATTTCCTTAATGGCCGGAGACAGATATTGCCGCAGCCACGTGCGATATTCATCACGATCGCTGGCGCTCACCAGGTACTGGTCAATGTAATGAAGTTCCCCAAGGAGGTCTGCCACCACTGCGCGGTTGCGGTCCGACTGCAGACCTTGCGCAAAGGCGAGGTAGTTGCCCACCGGTTCGCGACCGATTCGCACCGAAGCCCAGAGGTCGTTCTCCGTTGCGATCCGCTCCGCGGGACTCAGCTTAGTCTCCGCATCGCTTGCCAGAGCCCGAACCGCATCCGGCGAGAAGGCTGTTCTGTAGTATCCGGTCGCGCCCGCATTCGTCAGAACCCATGTCGAGCAGCCGGGTAGTGTGAACGCTTCTTCTTTCTTGGTCATGAGTTCGCACTTTGTGCTCTTACCACTAGCCGAACCCCGCAAGCACAGCGGGATTTGCCAGAGTTGATCGTTGCCCACTGCGAACTTCGCCCGGTCAAAGTAATAGCGCTGCTGGGTCAGCGTGACGCTCGTGGAATCACCCGAGCATTGTGCCTTGACGTTGATAATAGGAGCGCCCGCCTGCTTCACCCATGTGGGCATGATTTTATCGACGGGCTTTCTTGACGTTTTCGCCTGAGCATCCCAGAAATCATCCGCTGTCGCATTCGCATACTGGTGCCGTTGCAGATACGCGTTTACGCCCGCGCGGAAGGTCTCTTCGCCCAAATAGGATTCCAGCATGCGCAGCACCGACGCTGCCTTGCCGTAAGCGATTCCGTCGAACAGCTCCTGAATCTGCGCCGGCGTGTCAGCTGCCTGGTGGATCGGACGGGTATTCTCCAGCGAGTCTACGTTCAGGGTGCTTCCTGTTTCGCTCACATCATCCAGGTTGAAATTCCATTCCGGCTTCCACGCCACAATGGGCTTGCTCGACATCCAGGTCGCGAACCCTTCGTTGAGCCAGATGTCATCCCACCACTTCATGGTCACGAGGTCACCGAACCACTGGTGCGCCATCTCGTGCGCAATCACGCTGGCAATCTCTTTTTTCAAGCCGACTGAGCCTTGCTTCTCGTCGATGAGAAGTATCACTTCGCGGAAAGTGATGCAGCCGGTATTTTCCATCGCACCTGCGGAAAAGTCCGGCAGGCCGATCAGGTCCAGCTTTCCGTAGGGATACTTGATCCCAAAGTAATGGTCGTAATACTTCAGAACATTCTGAGCAACCTCGAGCGCGAACGTGCCCATGTCTCTTTTGCCGGGGGTGCTGTAGACGCGTATCGGAATGCCGTCTGCCTCGCCCTCGAGGTACTCGAAATTGCCCACCACCAGCGCAGCCAGGTAGGACGACATCTTGGCGGTCGTTGCGAAACGCACGGTGTGTTTGTCACCCGGGCCCGGCGTATCTGAAACGACTTTCTGATTCGAAATCGCCACCAGTCCCTTCCTGGCCACGGCGGTTATGTCGAACGTAGCTTTGTAGTCGGGCTCATCGAACGAGGGGAAGGCGCGCCGCGCATCGGTGGCCTCAAACTGCGAGGCGGCGTATTTGCGCCCATGGTCGTCCTTACCTAGGTATAAGCCGCGCATTTCGTCATTGAGAATACCGGAGTAGGTGATGTGCACGGTCGCCGGGCCAGCAGACAGCGGCTTCCCGACGCTCAACGTGACCATTTCTTTCTCTTTTTCCGCAATGACCTTGGCTTTTTGGGTAGTGCCGCCGCTCGTGACGGTGACCTCATGGAAATCGATGTCGACCGCGTTCACCGTGATCTCTGAACCCGGCTTCGGCAGCCGCATGGCAATGGTTTCGTCGCCTTCAAACGTGGCCTTGTCGAGATCTGGCGTGAATGTGAGTTTGTAATTCTCTGGTCTTGCACCTTCAGGCAGCCGCTGCGCCGCAGCTAGTGAAATCGTGAGCACGACAAATGACATAACTGCAAAAATGCGTTTCATATTGTTCCTCGGGAGATTAATTCGGATTGCTTCCTTACTGTGGATTTCCTGGAGTGCCCCAAAACGTAAACGCCCAGCTTAATACAGATATTATCTCGCGAAAGTCCACTCTCGCGCTGCGACCATTCCGTTCAGAATAGTCAACGCGCAGTGATTGGCGCCGAACCAGTAGGAAATCTCGCGATAGTCCTTGACTGAAAATATCGCGAGATCGGCGTCCTTCCCCGCCTCGATGCTGCCCTTGCGCGCGGCCACGCGCAAAGCCCACGCTCCGTTAATTGTCGCCGCCGCGACTGCTTCCGCCGGTGACATCTTCATGTGCGTGCATGCCAGCGACATTGCCATCGGCATGCTGATGGTCGGCGAAGTTCCGGGATTGTAGTCCGTTGCCAAGGCGACTGGTACACCGGCGTCGATCAGCCGGCGCGCGTTCGGATATTCTTTCAGGTCCAGAAAATAATTTGCTCCCGGCACGAGCGTGGCCACAGTGTCACGCTTGGCCAACTGCGGAATGTCGCCCTCATTCACGTGGTCCATGTGGTCAAACGACGCGGGATGGAAACGCAACAAGGGCGACAGAACTGTTTCTGAAAGCTGGCCCATGTGCGCGCGGACACTCAGCCCGTGTTGTTCTGCGGCTTCAAAAATTTGCTCCGTTTCTTCCGCAGTAAAAGCCCCTTGGTCGCAGAATACATCCACAAATTGGGCAAGCTTCCGCCCAGCCGCCCGCGGGATCATCTCCTTACAGACGATCTCAACGTACTTTTGTGAGCAGCCCTGAAATTCTTTTGGGACGACATGGGCTCCGAGTAGGGTGGCCACCACGGTCCCCGGCCAACTGGAGGCCCCCTCTCGGATTGCTTCCAGTGACTTCAGTTCCGACTCGACCGTGAGCCCATACCCCGATTTCGCCTCAACCGTAGTCGTGCCGTGCGCGGCCATTTCCTCCAGCACCGTCGCGACTTTCGCGGCCAGAGCGGCCTTTGACGCTTTGCGAACAGCTTCCAGGCTCGAGCGGATGCCGCCACCCGCCGCCGCGATTTCTTCATAGGAAGCGCCTTCGATGCGCTTCTCAAAATCCACCATCCGTGGTCCGACAAAGACAGGATGAGTGTGCGAATCTACAAAGCCCGGGAGAACCACCTTGCCGGCGCAGTCGATCTCTCTCACCTTGCCGCGATTTCGCTTGAGCCACGCGTCGCGCAGAGCATTTTTCGTGGTTCCCACGGAGACAATCTTGCCGTCCAGGCACAGCACCGCGCCGTCTTTAATAATGCCGAGTTGCTTCAAGTTCGATCCGCGACGCGGGCCGGGCTTAGCCGACGTGGCGCGTAGCGTGAGAAGTTGGCCGACATTGGCCAGTAGCAGTGCGTTTGACGGTTGGGATTTTCGTTTTGCGATGGTCACACGCGCCTTAGTCTAGCAGCAGCTCCGGTGGTGGGGGAAAACCACATTTAAGAACTCATCGGCACTTTCACGCCGGTCTTCTTCGCAAATTCCTTTGCTTCGTCGTAGCCTGCATCCGCATGGCGGATGATCCCCATTCCCGGATCGGTGGTCAGCACGCGCTCGATGCGTTTCGCCATCTCATCGGTGCCATCAGCCACAGTAACTTGTCCCGCGTGCATGGAGTAGCCGATGCCAACGCCGCCGCCGTTGTGAATCGAAACCCACGAGGCGCCGGCTGCTGTGTTCAGCAGGGCATTAAGCAGCGGCCAGTCCGCGACCGCGTCCGAGCCGTCTTTCATGCTCTCGGTTTCGCGAAACGGAGATGCCACCGAGCCGCAATCGAGATGATCACGGCCGATCACGATCGGAGCCCTGATCTTGCCCTTCTTTACTAGATCGTTGATGGCAAGCCCGAACTGCGCCCGTTCGCCGTAGCCCAGCCAGCAGATGCGTGCCGGCAAGCCCTGAAACTTGATGCGCTTCCGCGCCAGGTCGATCCAGCGCCGCAGAATGCGATTTTCGGGGAATAACTGCAGGACCAGTTCGTCGGTGACGTGAATGTCGGAGGGTTCGCCTGACAGTGCCACCCAGCGGAATGGCCCGCGTCCTTCGCAAAACAGCGGACGAATATAGGCGGGCACGAAACCGGGAAAGTCGTACGCATTCTTGACGCCGCGCTGAAAAGCGAAGGTTCGAATGTTATTGCCGTAGTCAAATGTGACTGCGCCCATTTTCTGCAGTCGCAACATGCCTTCCACGTGCCGCGCCATGGCATCGAGCGACTTTTCCTGATACGCCTGCGAATCGCGTTGGCGCAGCTCCAGCGCATGTTCCAAGGTCATGCCGTTGGGCACATAGCCGTTTAGCGGATCGTGCGCCGAAGTCTGGTCGGTCAGAATATCGGGGACGACGCCGCGCTCGGCCAACTCGGGAATCACGTCCGCGCAATTTCCTACTAGCCCGACCGAAACATTTTCTTTCTTGCGCACGGCGTTCTTCAGAATGCGCAGCGCTTCATCGAGGGTTGTGACCATGAAGTCGCAATAGCCGGTCTTCAGCCGCTTCTTGATGCGCTCCGGATCGACGTCAATTCCCAGGAACGCCGCGCCTGTCATGGTCGCGGCCAGGGGTTGCGCTCCGCCCATTCCGCCCATTCCGCCGCTGACAATCAGTTTGCCGGCGAGATCGCCGCCAAAATGTTTTTCGCCCGCCGCCGAAAACGTCTGGAACGTTCCCTGCACAATCCCTTGTGAGCCTATGTAAATCCACGAACCGGCTGTCATTTGCCCGTACATCATGAGACCGGCGCGTTCGAGTTCGTTGAACTTCTCCCAGTTGGACCAGTGACCCACGAGATTCGAGTTGGCGATGAGCACGCGGGGCGCGTATTCGTGTGTTTTGAACACGCCCACGGGCTTGCCCGATTGCACCAGAAGAGTCTCATCGTTCCCCAGATTCTTCAACGTCTCGCCGATGGCGCGATAGGCTGCCCAATTCCGCGCGGCGCGTCCCGTTCCGCCGTAAACAATAAGGTCCCTTGGACGCTCGGCGACCTCTTCGTCGAGATTGTTCATAAGCATGCGCATGGCGGCTTCCTGCTGCCATCCTTTGCAGGTGATGGCGTTGCCGCGCGGCGCGCGAATCGCGGTTGGGATCTGGATTTCCGTTTCAACGGGCATGGGTAGATGTTACTTGCTCGGCAGAGTCGCGTACAACTTGCGCATTCGTTGGCTTCGTTGGCGGCAGCCAACCGTCGAAAATGGCGTAGGGTGGAGCGGGTTGAAGTTGCGGCGCTGCCGGCAACGACAAGACCCGAGGTGGGCCAGACCTCCACCCGCCGCGGATATCATATTTTGTTTTTCTTGATACCCCGGACCCTAAAATCTTGATTTTCAGTAGGTTGGGAGTGTGAGGTACGGCGGTTGCCGAGGCAAAATCTTGATTCGGAAGTGCTTAGAGGCAAAATATTGCGGAACGATCTACACGCGCTAGTTCATAGGTTACCAGGTGCTGTAGGCAGTGCCGTCGCTGGCGGTGCCGTTTGCAGCCGAATGCACGTCGGTGATGCCGGGGTCCTGCTGATCCACGGCGAGCATTACATCTTCCTGGACGACTTCCCAGTTGGTTTGCCGGGTCATGGGATCGACCGGAATCTGGCGGAGGTAGCCCGCCGTGACGATGTCGTCGAGTGACTGAGGCGCTTTCTGTTTGTCGAGGGTGTACTGCGAGATGACCGAACGGAGCGTGCTCAGATTGGAGCGCAGCACGGATTCCCGAGCCTGCACGATGGACTGGTTGTACACTGGAACTGCAATCGCCATCAGGATCATGATGATGCTGATGACAATCATCAACTCCAGCAGCGTGAATCCGCGAATGCGGTTGTGCCTGGCGCCACGGGCGAACGTGCGTGGTGACGCCTTGCCGCTGGATGCGTACCCGCCATGCCCTAATTTTTTCACGCCCCCTAACATTTACCAGTCCTTATACTTGGTGCCATCGAGACCTGTGCCTTGCGACTTGGTGTAGACATCGAACACGCTCTGTCCGCCCCAGGAATCTGAATCAGGGTCGTCCTGCATGGAGCGCATGCCCCACTCCGTGCTCTTGGTCATGGGGTCTACAGGGATAGAACGCAGAAAGCGAATTTTCTTGCCGCCTTGCGATTCCACTCCCTTCACCAGGGTTTCGAGATCGGGGGGATAGTTCTGAGTGTCCACCTTGGTCTGAAACTTGCCCTGCTCGGCGGCGTCTTTGTAACGGTCGATGGCGTCGCGCATCTCCCACAGCGCCTTGCGGAGTTCCTTCTCCCGCTCGCGCTGAATCGTGACCCGCGCCAGCGGCAGCGCCATCAAGGTGAGAATCGACAGGATGGCGGCCGCGACAATCAACTCCAGGAGCGTAAAACCCCTTGCGGGCTTGGCGCTCGGACCGTGATGGAAACGTTGTAGCTTCATCCTCTTCTTCTTCTTGTTTTGTTCGAACGCGGTCAATTCGAACTCCGTGGATCCATCATAATTCGTGGGCGATGTTCGCTCCGGGCTAAAGAGTGTGCGCGAGAACCTGTGCCGCCCCTGCGGGACTCGTGTATTTATCCCACTCTGACCCGGCACTTCCGTGCCGGGTTTTCACATGCCGCCGCTGCGCGGCTGGATTTTGGCGGCTTTCGTTCCACCGCTCCCCCGGAAATTTAGTTCTCACGCCCACACTAAAGCCCGCTTTCTTCTTACAGCCCAGCGGCCGGAAGCCGTGCCCTTCCCAGTCGCTTTCCGGGATCGGTTCGGTGGATCGCGGAGACTTTCCCTACTGGACAGTAATTGCTGCCTGCGCCCCATTGACCGTGATGGCTTGTAGGCCGGGATCGCGCGCTCCTCCTCGAGTGATGGTGAGGGGAGTTTGTCCATCCGTCTTTGCCTGGAAAGTGAGCGTGATCACCGAGCCCTGGCCGGAAACGCCTCCTGCGCCCGGCGGCCGCGTAGCCGTAATCTGCGACTGTCCGACGGTTTCGTCCTCGCGGTGAACCAGGGCTACCGCCTGGCCGTCCTGCGAGAGAAATCCGCCATTCGACACGTTCACCAGTTGCAGCATTTTCGGATCGTAGTTCAGTTGCACCGGAACGGAGTGCACGTTCTGGGCGCCCGAGATTAGTAGGTTCACTACAAAGGTGTTGCCCTTTACCGCCTGAATGGTCGGCGGATCAAACAGGAAGCTGGGCGTTCCGCCGGCAGCCGAATTCGGAATAGGTGGCTGGCCCGGCGCCTGATTTCCCTGCGGCTGTATGAATGGCGTAGCGGGCTGCGATGGCATTTGAGTTGGTACCGCTGTGCCAGCCGGAGCGGCTTGTGCTCGGTTTACATGGCGCAACTCGATCGTATTGGCGGTGCCGATATCGATCGCGCGCTGGTTGATCTCGCTTACATCCGTGCCCCGGATGACGTGCGGAGTGATGGCGAAGACGGTCTCATCCGATGAATGGTCCGTCGTGGTCTGGCCGAAAAGGTACTTCAAGATTGGAATCTGTGCTAATCCCGGGATCCCGCTCAGCGACCTGGTTTGCGAATCGTCCAGAATCCCGCCAATCAGGCTTGATTCCCCGTCCTTGAGACGGATTTCCCCCAGTTCGACCTTTTTCTGCCCAATGATCGGCTGGGTAATGCCGCCGATGTTCGCCTGGCCCGTCACTGAGGAAATCTCCATGGTGATCTTCAGCGTGACTTCCCGGTCGGCGTGAACGTGCGGCGTTACCTCAATGTTCACGCCGACATCGATGTACTGAAACTGAGTATTCACCAACGGGTTAATACCTACGCCGCCGATGCCGGGCTGGAACGAGCCCGTGGCTACCGGAATCCGTTCGCCGATCTTGAGCGTCGCTTTCTGGTTATCTAGTGCGCGAACCTGTGGATTCTGGATCAGCTTGGTATCGGTGTCACCCATGACCGCCGACAGGTTGGCCGACGGAATTGTTACCTGGAAATCGGTCGCGTTCAGGTTGCCCAGCGTGTTCAGGTTCAGTCCGTTGGTGGTCGATCCGGAAGTGGTGGTTCCCGTTGTGGTGGTTCCGGTGGTGGTCGTGGTCGAAGCCAGATTACTCTGGAGCGTAACCGTGGCGCTGGTTGGCGGACTCAGACCCAGGGTGCGCGATTTGTCTTTGCTGATCTGCATCACGGCGATGTCGACGATGACTTCTGGCCGCGCCTTGTCGAGATCTTCTACCAGTTTTTCCGCCAGGACGATCTGGTCTGGAGTTCCACGCACGACGATTGCATTTTGTGAGAGCAACTGCTGCACGCGCTGCATATCGAGCACGGCGCGAATCGCATTCAACACATCCTGCAGTTCGGTGGGCTGGGAAATATTCGTCAGATAAAAAGTCTTGAGGACGCTCTGCTCCAGTTCCTTGCGCTTCGCCGGATTATCTTGCGCCACAAAAATCGTATTCTGGGTGACCGGTCGCCAGAAGGTTTTCGACTCCAGCGCCGTGATCTCCAGCGCTTCTTCGAGGGTCACACCGTTGAGGTCAACGTTGATAACTCTCGGGGTGTAGTCGGGGTCGAACAACACGTTGACTCCCGCCAGTTGTCCCACGGTACGGTAGACCACATCGGATTTAGTGGTGAGCATCTTGACCGTGATCGGGATGTTCGAGATGGGAGCGAGTTCTACCGGACCGGACGCGTCGAGAATTTTTCGCTCCAGGCCCGACGGCGGCCCGGCGGCTTGCGGAGGAGGGTTCCGCTGGTCGTTGATCATCTTCAGAGTGTGTTCCAGTTCCTGCTTGGCAACGAACAACGACGGATCAATCGCCAGCGCCTTCTGAAACTCGGCCACGGCTTCGTCCAACTTCCCGTCATCGCGCAGTTTCTGCCCGCGGTGAACAATGGCGGCCGCGGCCTCGAAACGGTTCCGTTCAAAAGCGGCCCGATAGCGCAGATCTTTAGGCTTGAGGTCGTAGGCCTGCTTGAAAAAACCATAGGCCGCTTCGTACTGCTGGCGAGCCTCGGCATCCTGGCCCTTGGCGTAGAGATCCTTGGCTTTGTCGGCGATGGCGGGGAGTGTTACAGCGACCAGCAACAGCAGTAGAGCCGGGCGCATCAGGCGTCTCATTCAATAATCCTCACGAGATGGTCCTTTTTATTACGGTCTTCACTGGACAAGTAGCTTGCCCACGCTGCGGCGCATCGCGACAGTATTTTTCTCGCGGGAAAAATACTCGATATACATTGAAAATGCTTTCTTTGAGGCGATTATAGCATCGCCATTTCCCGCTCCCGAAGTGCTTGTACACGAGGGAGTTATACTCTTTGGTCGTAGGCCTAGTGAGTGCCGCACCGGGAGCTCGGATCGCGACCTCCGCCCAGACCGCCCGGTGCAGAGTCTGGAGTCCGAGGTCCAAGTTCCGACACCATTCTGCTGTTAAGATGAATTCTTCCAGCCATGGCTCGCCAATCCACGCATCAGACTAAAGCCAACCCGGAGAAATCCCCGCGCCGTGATCCCACAGCCTCCGGCGACCGCGACGCCGCTGTCAATAGGATCGCTTCACATAACTACTTCTTGCTGGAAAAATTTGAGGCCGGGGTGGTTCTGACCGGGACGGAGGTTAAGTCGGTTCGGGGCGGCCTCGCCAACCTTAAGGACTCCTACGGCTTGGTCAAAGACGATGCGGTGTGGCTGCTGAATGCCCACATCGGTCCCTACGAGCATGGCAACATCTTCAACCATGCCCCCCTGCGCACCCGGAAGCTGCTGATGCATCGCGAAGAGATCCGCAAGCTGATCGGCAAGACACAGCAGAAAGGCCTGACCCTGATCCCGACGCGAATGTACTTTAAGAATGGGAGGGTAAAGGTGGAGCTGGCCTTGGCGAAAGGCAAGCAGCTGTGGGACAAGCGTGAGACCGAGCGGCGCCGGACGGCGGATAAAGAAGCCAGAGATGCTATCAGCCGGAGCCGGAAGATGTAGGGATTACCCATTGAGTTCCATCCTACGATGCACTACACTGTAGTGCATGAAGACTGAAGTCTACAGTTGGCGTCTATCGGCTGAGAGAAAGGCCGCACTCGAGGAAGAAGCTCGCCGCGAGGGCACTTCGCTGTCTTCATTGCTGGACCGAGTCACCGCCGACTGGCTGGCCGAGCGCCGCAACGGTCGCGCCGATGACGAGGCCGAGCAGACCGCCATCCGCAAGCGCGCCATGGCCGCCATCGGCTCCATCTGCGGCGGAGATCCCACCCGCTCCGCCCGAACCAGCGAACTCGTAAGCGAGATCATAGCCCGCAAACACGCAAAGGAGTCCCGTGCCTTCGCTCGTACCCGCCGGACTTCCCTCCGGACTGCCAGCCGGACTGATTGATACCGGCGCCATTCTCGCTCTGGTGGATCGCAACGACCAGTGGCACGAACCGTGTGTCGAAGCCTATAACCAGAACCGCCTACCCTGGCTAACCACTGAGGCCGTCCTCAACGAGACTTTTTATCTTTTCCGGCGCAATCTCCGCGACGATCGCGCGGTTTGGATGCTCTTGCGTTCCGGCGCAATCCAGATGTCTGTCATCGCGGATGAAGAACTGCCTCAAATTCAAGCTCTCATGTCCCAATACGCCGACCGCCCCATGGATTTCGCGGATGCCACGCTAGTCCATCTGGCCGCACGCGAACACCTCAGCGTCATCCTCACGATCGACCACGACGACTTTAGAACCTACCGGCTCCATGGCCGAAGAAAATTTACTGTCCTCCCACGCTCGCCAAGACGATAGCCGCCAGATCGCGACCCAGATTGCGACTATGATAGGGCCATGAATCAGAGGAGCACGCCATTAAAACCGTAAACCTCAAGTCCGATATGCCGTCGGTGCATGAGGCGCTGCAGCGGCTGGACCGAGAGATCGCGCTGGCTCGCCAGCAAAAACATTCTCTTGTGAAAGTGATCCACGGGTACGGATCGACGGGCGCGGGCGGCGACATCCGCATCGCAGTGCACAGGCGTTTGCACGACCTGGTGGAGGCGAGTCAGATTCGCGGCTGCATTTTCGGGGAGAACTGGTCGAAGACCGAGGAAGCGACCTGGCGGTTGTTGCAGGCGCAGTCTGAATTGAAGAGCGACTCGGACTTGGGCCGCCGCAATCAAGGCATCACTGTCGTGTTGCTGTGACTTGCCGATAGAACGTCCAGCACCGAATGATGCCAGTTTAAAGTTGACGTAACTTTGCCAAATCCTACAAATCTCTGCATCCACAACAGTCCCGCGGAGCATCGTATCTTTAGCTGGTTGTGCGCCCCGCACGGACCTGCGTGCCCGTCTCCTCCGCTCGCGCGTTCGGGAGGAACGCCATGAAAGCCGCTATCGTTCTACTTCTTTTCGCCGCTTCTGCTTTCTCCCAAGACCAAGCGACCATCACCGCCGAAGCTGCCTGCGGCCCCAAAGACATTCGATTCGACGTTAAACAGGACGTGGCGCATCACCCAACGCCTCAACCTGAGTCCAACAAAGCGTTGATCTATGTCGTCGAAGATTTGGGACAATGCCCTGACTGCGACGGCGGCAGCCGTGCATTTTCCACGAATGTCGGCCAAGCCCTTACGAAGGTGGGCTTGGATGGCGCATGGGTTGGAGCCAACCAAGGGAGTTCGTACTTTTTCTTCGCCACTGCTCCCGGAGAGCATCATCTCTGCGTGAACTGGCAATCACGCCTGGAGACGCGTTCGCGGGCGTTTGCTATGGCCAATTTCACGGCTGAAGAAGGAAAGGTGTATTACTTCCGAGAACGAGTTTTTCCCGGGGAAGGCGACGACTTATTCGACCTAGCTAGATCCAATCAACAGCGATGAAGGCAAATACTTGGTCGCCTATTCGGCGTTCAGCGTCTCGCATCCCAAAAAATAGGAGATCGCTCCCTTTCGTGAATCGCGGCCTTCGTCACGACGCTGATGCCGCCACCGAGCGTCTTAGGCTTGCGCTTTTCCCTCCCAGCCGACGATACTGAATATTCAACAAACAATTATGAAAACGACCATTTCTCTCTCTACGCCCGCAGAACTGGAAACCGAATCACTCGTCGCCGTGGTGCTCGACCACGCGGAAACCGAGCCGAACGTAAAAGAGAAAGATAAGAAACCGCAACTCAAAGTCGCCACTAGCGATGCCGCGGTGCAGTCCGTGGCGGCCGATTTGCTGGCCAGCGGGGAAGTCGCCGGCAAGCCGTTCGAAACCAACCTGCTGCACAAACCCGCCAGCCTGAAGGCGAAGCGTCTGCTGCTGATCAGCGGTGGGAGCGTAAAAAAATTCTCGAGCTACGATCTGCGACGCCTGGCTGGAGTCGCGGTGCGCGCACTCAAGTCCCGCGGAATTCGCAGCTTTGCCTTCGTTGCTCCGACCGGCATTCCCGCGGAAGAAGCGGTGCGCGCGATTGTGGAAGGCGCGCACGTGGGAAACTTCGATCCCGACTACTACCGCAGCGACCGCAAAGATCAAAAGATTGACGCGCTCACCGTGGTCGCCAGCGGTGACAAGTCCGCCCTCGAAAAGTCAGCCAACGAAGCGCAATTCATCGGAGAATCGCAAAACTTCACCCGCGATCTGGTGAATGAACCTTCGAATCGCATGACGCCCACGATTCTCGCCGACCGGGCGAAGAGGATGTGCGCGGAAGTCGGCTTGAAATGCGAAGTCTACGGCGCCGACAAGATCAAAGAATTGAAGATGGGCGCGTTCTGGAGTGTGGCCCAAGGCTCCGACGAGCCACCCGCATTGATTGTTATGCGCTACGAACCGGCCGGCGCACCGGAGAAGCCGGTCCTGGGTCTGGTGGGGAAGGGAGTTACCTTCGACACCGGCGGCATTTCGATCAAGCCCGCCGATGGCATGGAGAAGATGAAATACGACATGGCCGGCGGCGCCACCATGATCGGCGCCATGCGTGCCATTGCGCTGCTGAAGCCGAAGGTCAAAGTTATCGGTATCGTGTGCGCGACTGAAAACATGCCGTCCGGAAAAGCGCAAAAGCCCGGCGACGTGCAGATTGCCATGTCGGGAAAGTCGATTGAGATCATCAATACCGACGCTGAAGGCCGGCTGGTTCTGGCCGACGGCCTCTTCTACGCGCGCCAACTGGGTTGCACGCATCTGGTCGATGCCGCCACGCTGACCGGCGCGGTTGTAGTCGCGCTCGGTTCCAACAACGCGGGAATTTTTGCCAACGACGACGACATGTACAACCGCTTTCACACCGCGAACGTGACGGCCGGCGAAAAAATGTGGCGCCTGCCGCTCGATGACGAATACAAAGAACACATTCGCTCTTCGATCGCCGACATCGTCAACTCCGGCGGACGCTGGGGCGGCGCTATCACAGCCGCAATGTTCCTGAAAGAATTCGCCGAAGACACCCCGTGGATTCACCTCGACATCGCCGGCACCGCGTGGACGGAAGAGCAAAAGCCCTGGATCGCGAAAGGCCCGTCTGGTATCGCCCTGCGAAGTTTGGTGGAGTTCGTGAAGAGCTTCGCGGGATGAACAAGAAAATGGGTCGCACGTTGAGGGAACTCCGTACGATTGTTATAATCGAAGGCGTTCCACGCGCTTCCGCAGTGGAGCAGTTCCGTTCGGTCGCGAATCCCGCACAATTAGCGCGAAGCGAACAATCCTCGCAGCCCGCGGACAGCGGGTTTCGAAATGTGGCCAGGTAGCTCAGGTGGTAGAGCGCAGCCCTGAAAAGGCTGGCGTCGGCGGTTCAACTCCGTCCCTGGCCACCATCATTTCAAAGAACTTAGTGGCGAAGAGCGGAAAGTTCCAACCCACGATCCAACCCATGATTCTCACTGAACTCCCTCTGTGAGCAGGTGAATTCTGTCCCCCATGAGCTGTTCCAGGAACTTGCCTTGCGCATCCCGCATGGAGTCCATGTCGGACTGTGCATAGAGTTCCATCGTTGTGCCAAAGTCCTCGTGCCGCAGAACACCCTGCACGGTTTTGGGGTCCACTTTCAGCTTCACCAGTGCCGTCGCCAGTGAATGGCGAAAGTTGTGAAAACCGAAGCG
>Ga0182024_10004386_pt1 | contig 32553 bp, 33 predicted proteins | sample P32metaG_FD_120480 | JGI IMG/M metagenome (GOLD analysis project Ga0182024, IMG submission 120480) | Permafrost microbial communities from Stordalen Mire, Sweden - P3-2 metaG (Illumina Assembly) | ecosystem: Environmental > Terrestrial > Soil > Wetlands > Permafrost | place: Sweden: Stordalen...
CGGCGGCGCGAGTACGCTCTACCGCGGCGTGTGGGATTTTCGATTTGTCATGCGGGCTTCAATCGTGAAACGCCACTGATCCAACACTTCCAGACGCTTTCCCGCTTTGATACTGCTTCGATCCCGCGCACCCCACACGCCGCTGCAGAGCGTAATCGCGCCGCTGCGGATTCTCCGTGCGCGCCTTTTCCTCTCAACCCTCTAATTCACGTTCCAATCGCGCCGGAACCGTGCAGCTTCAGCGTCTGAAGCGGAGCCGGCAGGCGCTATATCGTCACCTCGTTTTTCCTTTTTTTGGAGTTTTACTCGCTATGAATCTTGATACTGACCCCTCTCAACCCTCAATAACCGACCCATCCGAACCCATTCCCGACAATCTCTCCCAGCTCATTGCGACGGCCGTCGCCGAAGGCTTCGCGGAATTGCGGAAGGAGCTGGCGCCAGCTCGGCGATTCGTGAATCCCTCGGATTCGCAGGCGTTTTCTGTCCCGGCATCCGTGAAACGCTATAGCTCGCTGAAGAATTTCAGCGGGGCCGATAGCGACGAGCGGGCATACCGCTTTGGGATGTTCCTGCTGGGCGCGTATGGCAAGCGGCAGGGGATCGATTTCTGCCGCAAGCAGGGCATTCCGATGATCGGCGGGACGCTGGATGACATCCAGACGAAAACCAGCCGCGAGAATTCGAATGTATCATCGGGATTTTTGATTCCCGATGAATTCCAGAATGACCTGATCGACTTGCGCGAAATCTATGGCGTCTTCCGCCGGAATACCAAGGTCATCCCGATGGCTTCGGACACGCGCAGCGATCCGCGCCGCGTCAACGGCGTCACTTCCTACTTCGTCGGCGAATCCACCGCCGCCACGCTTTCCGATAAATCGTGGGATCGCGTTCGCATGACGGCCAAAAAGCTCATGGTACTCACCAAGTACAGCAATGAACTGAATGAGGACGCCGTGCTGAACATCGGCGACGACCTCGCCGGCGAAATCGCCTACGCGTTCGCATTGAAAGAAGATCTCTGCGGTTTCACCGGCGACGGCTCGAGCCCCTTCGGCGGCATCGTGGGCGTCATCAACAAGCTGCTGGCGGTCGACCCCACCGGGGCCGGCAGCCCCGCGAACATCATGGGTGTGCAGGTCGCCAGCGGCACCGGCTATGGCACTACCTACAACAGCGTCATACTGAGCGATTTTGCGAAGCTGATCTCCCTGGTTCCCGAATACGCCGACGTACGCGGCGGATGCCAGTGGTATTGCAGCAAGGCGTTCTGGGGAAGCGTGATGCTTCGCCTGGCGGTCGACGTTAGCGGCGCTCGCGTGGCCGACATCATTGATACTCCCAATCGCAAGCGGTTTATGGGGTATGACGTCGAGATCACCCAGGTGATGCCGCGCACGTCGGCTACCAGCCAGGTGTGCTGTTTGTTCGGCAATCTCGCGATGGCGTCGCGCCTGGGCGACCGCCGGCATACCACGATCCAACTTTCCGAGCACGCCCTCAACGCGTTCGAGCAGGATGAGATCGTCATCCGCGGCACCGAGCGGTTTGATATTGTGGTGCATGACCTGGGCGATCCCACCGCCGCGAGTGGCGCCCCGCCGAAGAGCGTTGAGGCGGGATACATGGCTGGGCCGGTCGTGGGATTGATAACTGGCGCTTCGTAACGTCAGATAGTTTAGATTTTTCTTTTCGGTTAGTGCGATTTCCTGGAGCTGAAGATCGCCAGCATGGGCTGGAAGCCCATGTCACGGGTGGCGTTCTCGTCGCGCGCATTCGATCAGCGGCACACTTGTGACATGGGCTTCCAGCCCATGCCGAGCGATCCTTGGCCGGCGGAACCGCACCAACTCAATTCTCTTCTCTCTTCTCCCATAACAACATGATTGAAATTACAACAACAAAAAAAGTGCAGTCCGTTTGGCCGCAGGCTCGGATTAACAACGCCGCAGTGACGTGTGCGAGCGTGGATCGCCGCGGGTTTGATTATGCCGTGGTTCGCTTGTCGCTGGGCGCGACGGATGTCGCGCTAACGGCGTTGAAGCTGCAGGAAGCCGACGACAATAGTACCTTCACCGACATCACCGGCGCGGATTTTTCGGTGAGTCCGCTGGCGCTTCCGACAAGCGCTTCGAGCGACACCATCTGGGAATGGCAGGTTGACCTGCGCGGAACGCGCAAGCGATACCTCCGCCCCGCGATCACCATCGGCAACGGCTCCCTCGGCGCGTTCGTCAGCGTGACGGCCGAGCTGAGCCGAGCCGAGCAAGCGCCGTATAACGCCGCCACGCAGAACCTGGCCGGTGTCGCGGTCATTTGATTTCACAGTGGTCGCGACACGTCAAACTGACGGCCGCCCGCCCGAAGTGCTGAGAGCCGCGGTAGTCTTCTGCTACCTGCGGCTCTCGGTCGCTTGATCGTAACGCGCCGAAATCCCATGATGATCCTCATTCGTGAAACGGCTCATCCCCCGAATCATCTTCACCGCGTTGCTTTACACCCTTTTGATTTGGTTGTGGAATTCGCGTGCGCTGACGCCGATCCTGTGCGGGGTGATTTTGATCGTTCTCACTTCCGTCGCCATCAACTTCCGGCGCCTTCTGCAGCGAGACCAGAAAATCATTCGAAAGCGCGAAGGCCGCTGCCAACATTGCGGCTATGACCTGCGCGCCAGCAGCGACCGTTGCCCCGAGTGCGGCAGCGCGATCCTGCCGTGAATGCACACCCGCCCCGGGCTTCCGACGAGCTCGATTCAACTGAGGTCGTCGAAGTCCATCATGCGCTGTCCGCCGTGCTGTCGCGTCTCTGGCCTAAACCCCCTATGCATGCTGTCCGTTGAGGTCCAGAACGGTTCTCTGGTAGAATTCTACGCTGGCAGTTCCGTGCTTGGCGGGAGGTGGGACAGATGATAATTGAAACTCTTGAACCTCGGGTTCTTTTCAGCGGAGCCGGGCACAGCGTCGCGGTTCCTGAACCGCTGACACAGCCAGTCCACCGCGTAACCCTGCATCACGATTCAACTCCGAAGTTTCTTCCGATCAGCATCCTCGGCTCGTATCACGGCAACTACTCTTTGCACAACAGCACGGTCTTCGAGCCGGCATCGATGGTGATCACCCAGCAGAAGCGCCATAGTTTCCGTGGCGCCATTACCTTGGCCGGAATCACCAGGCCCTTCCGAGCGAGCTTGAGCAGGTACAGGGCGAAAGGATCGCAAGGCCCCGGGTATTATGCCGTATCCCACTATTCCAGCCGCTACTGGAATGTCGGACTGGTCGCCGCGATTGTGCCGGGCCAGGATGTTCTGGCTCCCGGTTACACCTACATCGGCTTCCAAATGAGCGACGGCTGGTTCATAAGCCTCTGGCCGGATAGCCAGGAAACTGCGCCGTAAATCGCTCGCCGTCTCCCACCGAAGCATTAACCCCCTCCCTAACCCCCTAACCCCCTAACCCTCCCCAGGCGTACCGGGAAAGGGAATAAATCCACATCACCTCGTCTCCGCATTTTCTTTGCGCCTTTGCGTGAGGTCTTCATCTCGGGCTTAAAAACAAATCTCACGCAAAGACGCAAGGGCGCAAAGAAATGCGGTGTACGGATTTGCTACGGATTTGCCGCTTTTCTTCCCCGCGCCTCCGCGGCTCCGCGTGAGCTTTCTTCATTCCGATCAACAATATGTCTCTCCCCGATCTCATCACCACCGCCCGCGCGACTCAAAATGCGAGTCTCGCGTCTCTTAATTCTTCCAACCCCTCTTACCTCGCGTCGCTGATCACCGCCGCCAGCGATTGCATTCGGCATGCCACGCATCGCGACTTTTCTTCAGTCTCTTACACCGAGTATCACTCCGGCGGCATCTACATTCGCGAGCCGTTGCGGCTGCGGCAGTATCCGATCGCGGAAATCACCCGCGTGGCGACGACGCCATTGCCGGCGATATCGATCGTGAATTCGAGCGGCGTCGCCAATCAGCGCGCGACGATCGAAACCACGTCATCGGGAATTCGATTGACGGGTATCGCGTCCGCGAATGTCACGACCAACGACCTGGCGTATTCCACCTACACCACCCTCGCATCGATTGCATCTGCTATAAACGCATTAGGCAATGGCTGGTCCGCCCAAACGCTGGGAAGCTTTGGCAACTGGCCGACGACGGATTTGAAGCCGTTGCAAGGGGCGGTGTCGGCGCTGGGCATCGCGCGCAGCTTTGAGATTTACACGGAAGATGTGAGTCCTTTCGACAACTGGCCGCCGGGCGACTGTGGAGATGCCATGATCTCCACCACCAACGCCGGCTGGCGGCTCGACGACGAGACCGGCCAGCTCTACGCCCGCTTCCCGCGCGGGCATCTGAACATCCGCGTCGATTACACCGCCGGGTATGCAAGCATCCCCCAGGCCGTCCAGGAGGCGTGCGTGCAACTGGTTTGCGATTTGTACAATGCGGGGCTCGTCAACACGACGGTGAAAAAAGCCACGCTGGGCAACGGGAGTTTCGAATTGCAGGACCAGAGTTCAACCGCCGTGCTGTCGGGAAAGGTGAGCATGCTGCTGGCGGGGTATACGGATTATAGCAAGACGATTTTTCGGTGAGTTACATGCAAAGCTCACGCAAAGGCGCAAAAACGCAAAGGGAATTCGGCAAACAGCGCTGCGAGCCCGCGACAGCCTCCGACGCGGTGTTTGTCCCATATGCTCCTACAACCGGCAACACCAGCGGCGTCTGCCCGGAATGCGGACAGACAATCGCGGAAACCCAGCGTGCTTGAGGGGACGATCCCGGGTAGCCGCGACCGCGCGAGCGGAGCGCGTTTTGTGCTGATGGGGCAACGCGCTCCGCAGCGCACTGAGAATCCGCAGCGACGGGAGTACCCTATGCAGCGGCGTGTGGACCGCGCGGTGTCGAATCACATTCAATTTGAGTAACCATGTACTGTGATTATTGAACGGGGACGTTTTCACAAACGGAGCCCGCGCTAATACCCGAACACCCCACACGTCGCTGCAGAGCGTACCCGCGCCGCTGCGGATTCTCCGAGCGCTTCCTACCATCCCCCGCGTCTCATCGTCCCCGCGTGAGACCCATTCTTTCCATTGGAACCCATCCATGTCCCTATCATCCCTCCTCGATCAAACCCTGTCTCTCCAGCGCGCCACCATCACCCAGGACGCCAGCGGCGGGTCGACGCGGACCTTCGCGCAGATATTGGCAAACATCCCCTGCCTGCCCGAACCGGCGGCGGCGAGCGTCATCGCCGACTATGCCCGCCGGGATATGCTCGTGAATTACACCATCTACACCACCAGCGATTTAGACACCCTCATCGCCGGTGGCGTGCAGGTCAACGACCGCTTTACCGATGGCTCGGTGTATTACGTCGTGAAAGCCAGCCGGAAGAATGCGAATTCGCAGATCAGCAGCGAGGTGTTGTACCAACTCGATTGCGAGCGGATCTCGATCTGAACCGCAGATAAACACAGATGCACGCAGATCGAATCGACGTTCGTTTTACTCTCCACATACAAAACTGCTGACAGTCAACAACTCGCCGACTTCAGATCTTTTATCTGTGTTCATCAGCATGCATCCGCGGTTCAATCTCTGGTTTCGCCCCGCCCGTCGTACCGAAAAGCGGTTGGGCTGGTCAGGGGTCGTGGCCGCCTGCACCGACGGCATTGAGCAATTGGTACAACAATAGCAACGGCGCAACTAACAGCAGGGACGCCAGAGCGAAGCTGACAATAACAATCGCGACTCGACGAGGAATCATCATGGCGCTCACTCCTCTCGCGGCCTCGATACCCTGACAGCCCGATTCCGACGCCGCGGGATGGCTGTAGAACGCCCATGCACCTGATTTTACTCTTTTTAGCCGGGTTGCTTGCGAACCGTTTTCCCGGTGTCCGCGAAATGTGCGAGTCGATCAACGAAACGGGTCGCAAGCAACCCGGCTAAAAAAAATGGCGGATTTCAAATCACCCTCTCTTCCGCCCGATCGACACGGTATCAATCGCCGCTTCGCAGTACCAGGGTATGTACGCGGTTTTTCCGAGCAGTTTTCGCAATCCCTGCTTGAGCAGCGGATACGCCTTCGGCTGGTTCATCGGCGTGGGGTCGAGGTGCTCGTACTCGGCGACGATCGTCGTCAGGCCGCACTCTTCATGCAGGGCCCGCGCGCCCTCGGGAAAGATGCGCCAGCAATCCACCGGGTTGGCGTGATACGCCCAGTTCACCGGGTTCACAGTGACAACGTATCCGCCGGGCTTGGTGATGCGCGTTAGTTCGTGCATCCACGTCCAGATTTTCTTGACGTGCTCGATCACGTTGCCGGAGACTACCATGTCGAAGGTATTATCCGGAATCGGGAAACTGTATTCGGTGGTGGCGACGTAGGTGATCTTGTCGCCGGGCACGAGATCCAGGAACTCCCACTGAATGCTCGGCTCATTCACGATTTTCTGATAAATCGAAGGTACTTTGTCCGGAGCGATCTCCAGCACGCGCATGCCGGGCTTAAACAAACGCTTGGCGTGCTTCTCGAAAATCATCCAACTGTTTGGGTGCATGAGATTTCCCTGGCAAAAGCAAGCGATCATCCCAACGAAACACAGTCGCTTGTTTAACAGGCCGGGCGATCGTTGGGAAGGCGCTAGCGCATGGCCTGATCAGGAAGCGCCCCGGTTCAACAATCACCAGCCCAACCGGCTATGCTCTTCGATGGCGCGCCGCCCGAAAGGCGTTGTCAACACAGCGCGCCGCGAACGCGGGCAAACAATAACCGGGACGCGACAAATCCGCGGCGGCGCGAGTACGCTCTACCGCGGCGTGTGGGATTTTCGAATCGATACGGTTGACGCGACAGGAGTCTCCCCCGCCCCCCGCTCACAAAACACGGTTACCCCACTCGACATCGCTCTGCTACCGCGCGGCCAGCGGTGAGCATGTCGAACCGCCCGCACGCCGCGGTAGAGCGTACCCGCGCCGCCGCGGATTTCCGGAGCGCCACGACTTCCGATTCTGTCTCACCCCCCAACTCTCCCACTCATCCCAAGGATTCCCATGTCAAGTTATTTCTGGACTTCCACCTCCTCCACCGACCCCACCAACGGCGCCAACTGGACCAAATCCGACGGCACCACCGGAACCGCCCCCGCGAACGGCGACGACGTCACCATCGCCGCGATTCCGGGCCTTGCGCTGGCGTCCATCGGCGCGATCGATATGTCGAGCGTCACGCTCAACAGTCTGACGATCGGCCAGACCTTCACGGGGACGATCGGCAGCACGTCCACCAGCGGGACGTTCGGGTATTGGAAAATCGGCGCGACGACCTGGACGATTGGGACCCCATCCAATGACGGAACCGCCGCCATTGGGGCGGGGCGAATCAAGATCGATTTTGGGTCGGCCGCGTTCGGCGGCACGGTGCTGAATACGGGGACATCCGCCGATTCCGGCTTGCAGCCGGTGCGGATCAAGGGGACGAATTCGAGCAACAAGCTCGCCGTGCTCGGCGGGCGCGTGGGCGTCGCGACGAATCTGCCGGGCGAGAGTTCGACGTTGAGTGAAGTCGACGTCGCGGGGTCATCCGCGATCTGCGCGCTGGGCGTGGGAGTGACATGGACCACCGCCAACGTCGCCGCGGGCGGCTCGCTGACGACCAACTCAGGCAGCACCGGAACGCTCTCCGTCGCCAGTGGCGCGACAGTCGTCACGCAGGGCGCGGCGTCCATCGCCACCGTCAACGTCGGCGGCGTCGCGACGCTCAGCCACCGCCCCACCAGCGGCAACGCCATCACCACGCTGAATCTGTATCCGGGTGGAACCGCCGACTTCTCGCAAAACACCGCGAGCGTGACGGTGGGTACTTTGAACCACAACAAAGGGGCGACGCTATCCGCGAACGCCGCGAATCCGGGGCATCTGACGGTAACGACGCGGAATCTCGTGAATTGCGGCACTCTGACCAGCAGCTGAGAAAAGGGGATAAGGACATTTTCCAAATAAATGTCCTTATCCCCTTTTCGCGGAACGGTGACGAGCAGCTAAACGCGCGCCGAAAATCCGGGGCGGCGCGTGTACGCTCTACCCCGGCGTGTGGTCAGTTCGACAAGCTCACCGCAGGCCGCGCGGTGATCTGCAAGAGTTTCATCCGATGCGTGCATGGGTGGTGCGGCAAGCGAGAGGGGGACCGACTTTCGGAGCACCCGCGATCGCTTGAAAACCCCACACGCCGGTGGCAGAGCGTAATCGCGCCGCCCCGGATTCTCCCAGCGCCAACGCCGCGAATCCGGCATCCGACGATCACCATGTGAAACCTCATCAACTGCGAGACGATCACGAGTAGTTAAGCGTAGATCAGACCCGCTACGATGCGGCTTTGTGGAGCACCCTATGGCTGAACCGGTAATGATCGCGGAGCGGACGCCGACGGTGGACGAGTATCTGCAACTCATCGCGGCCGTCAGCTGGCGACCGCGCGAGAGCGACGCAGTCATGCTGGCGCTGCGCAACTCGCTCTTCGCGGTGTGCGCCGAGTCCGAGGGCAAAGCCATCGGCTGCGGCCGCGTCATCGGCGACGGCGGACTGCATCTCTATTTGACCGACATCATCGTGCATCCCGACTACCAACGCCGCGGCGCCGGCACGCTGATCGTCGATCGGCTGATGAAGCATGTCGAGTCCGTGCCGTACCAGAATCTTCTGGTGGCGGTGCTGCCAACGCCGGGCCTGGCGGGGTTCTACGCGAAGCATGGCTTCAATGCGATGAAGCCCCACAACCCGGCGATGCAACGATGGGTGAACCCGACATAACAAACGGCTATTGCCGAGCGGACAGTTGGATTTCTGACGATCACCACGCGAAACCTGATCAACGGCGGGAGGATGACGAGCACCTAACGCGGCTCTCTATCCATGCTAACGAGAGTAAAACCTCACGCAGTGGCGCGAAGATGTGAATTGCTCGTTTCATTCCGGATGCCCGAGGCCTCTGGGCTCTGAAGAATCAACCAGCCCTGTTCAGGGCTATCGCCATCCCGCGCGGTGTTGATGAAGCATGCGGCAATGTTTCTGTGACATGGGCTGTCTTCGACCCTGAGCTCAGACCGAAGGGGAAGCCCATGTCACGGACGCTTTGCAATGCGCTTTCGCAACGCAGCACTCAATAACCCAAAACCACCTATGCTCCCCCTCCTCAACGCGATCTACTCCTATTTCACATCCAACTCCACTCTCACCACCGCCCTTCCCGGCGGGTTGCATCGCGATCAAGCCGCCGAAGGCACGGCTCTTCCCTACGCCGTCTCCACTGTGTTGGCATCTGCCATCGAATATGGATACCTCGGCGCCTGCCGAAGCACCGTCACCATCCGCTTCAGCATCTTCGGTGTCGGCCACGACGCCAGCGGCGCCCTCGCCCAGACATTCGTCTCCCAATTCGACGACCAGCTGCTGACATTGGGCGATGGTACTACCAACGATAGTGTTACCAGATTGACCGACCCCACGCCCAAGCTTCACCGTCATGACGCCAGCGGAAACGACGTGTGGGAATGGCAGGTGGAGTACGAATATGGAATAACGCTCTAATACAAGAATAAGCTCACGCGACTCGACTGAGCTCGTCGAAGTCAAAGCCGCCAAGACGCAATGAAGACCGACACCCATCTGGATCCCCCTGTCTTCTCCGCGCCTCCGCGGCTCCGCGTGAAAACCTTTTTTTAATCTCACGCAAAGACGCCAAGGCGCAAAGAATGCAATGCCAGGAAGTGACGGTCGCAACGTTCCTGATTTCTTCTTTGCGCCTTTGCGTCTTTGCGTGAGATCATTTTGAACTCCTATGCAAATCACAGAAGACCTCGTCCTCGGCGCGAAATTCACCCTCGATCGCGCCGGCGGCATCCTTATTCGCATCTTTGAAGTCACCGGGTTATCCCCCGGCCGAGATACCCTCGCCCAGGCCGTGCTGGGGCAGGATTCATCCACCGGTTCCACGATCCCGCGCTATGGCCAGCCGCACCCCGGCGTCGCGGGATTGTATGTAGACACGATCGTCGCCGAGCCGGTGAAGAATTCGCGCACCGCGGCGCTCGTCGCCGTCACCTACGCATCTCCCGAAATCTCATCCGCCCCCGGCGCGGTCAGCATCGCGATTACCGGCAGCCAGCGCACGAAGCTGCTGACGCGCAGCCCCGTGGATAATTCCACGCTGCAAGTCCAATACACCGATCCCTCCGGCAATGTACTCACGCAGATCATGCAGGTGCCGGTGTTGTCCCCCAACACGATCCTCACATTCGTTCGGCAGGAAGTGAAAAGCCCGCTCGCGTTGTCGCAGCAATTCCGCCGAACGCTCAACGCGACGCCCTGGCAATCCGGCGCTGCAAAGACATGGCTCTGCCGAGCCATCGATACGCGGAGCCTGGGAAATCTGACGCGCTATGAAGTAAAGTATGTATTTGAGTACGATCCGGACGGATGGGGTCATATCGAATATTTCAAAGACCCGTTTACCGGCCGGGTTCCAACGGATGTGACGCAGAGTACCAACAATGACGCCGGGATTGCGAAGCTGCAAGTGTATGGCACGAACGAGTTTTCCCAGCTTGGGTTGCCGAATGCGTTTTGAGGTTGCTCGGAAGAATAGCTCACGCAAAGGCGCAAAGACGCAAAGAAGATGGGGATCTAGATAGAACTTGATTAGCCCCACCTTCTGTTTTTTTTGCGTCTTTGCGCCTTTGCGTGAGATCTGTATTTCGTACCATTATCTGATTCGCCAATTCGTGATTAAACCATGATTCCATCCGAACACCCGCCCGCGGACGATACGGCTGAACACGCGCTGATCGTCGCTAAACACGATGCGCGTGATTTCCCCGCGTTCGTCGAGCAATTCCTCGGCACGATCCGCAGCGCTCCCTGTGGCGGCGGAACAAACTACACCGACGCCCGATACGCCATCGATCGCGCGGTTCCCGCGATCGGCTCAACTTCGACGCCAGCGCTGCTCTCGACGAATCCCGATACCCTTCCCGTTTCAACACTGTGCATCACCGCGACGAACCTGGCCGAGCTGTCCGCTGGTACGCATCTACTGCCCGTGGGTACGACTGTGTACGTATTCGGCGCGATCGATCGCGCCGGGCTGCGGCAGTATGTCTTCAACCAGCCGCCGGCGGGAGCGTGCGCGGTGCAGATCACCGGAACCGCTTCGGGCGGTGGTAAGTACACTGGCATCATCCTCACCGGCTCCAGCAGCGCCGTCGCGTCGGGCACGCTGTCAATGCCCGAAGGCCTCAACGGCGGCGCGAGCTGCCTGATTCTCAATGAAGAAGAGGACGGCCAATCCGGGCATCGCCTGGCTTGGTCCTGCTATGCAGTCGGGCAGATCGTCGGCAGCAGCGATGGCACGCTGGTGGTGGCTATTCGCGGGGCGCTCGGGGCAACGTCGGGAACGACCGCGCTTTCGGGATCGGGAACGAGCGCCGATTCGACCACCTGGTCACGCGCCAGCAATGCGGCCCCCGTCAGCATCGCGATGCAAACAAGAACCGTCTGGGATTCCACCGGTGGTGTGCTCTATGGCTACCAACGCACCCTTACCTTCGACGCGAGAGGGTTACTTGTCAGCGTGTCCGCCGAGACGCAGGTGACAATCGATACGCCGACGGCTTGCAGCTAGATTTCATCACTGTATTTCCGTATTTCCCCGCGTCTGCGCGCCTCCGCGTGAGCTATTCTTTCGACAGTTACAGATCCAACAAACGTCACGGAAGAGAATCTCACGCGGAGGCGCGCAGACGCGGAGAGTTAAAGCGGTCTCGCTGGCGCTGGTTTGATCGGCGTCCCACATTCCGGGCAGACGCCGCTGGTGTTGCCGGCGAGGTTGTAAGCGCGCTGCGGACAGAACCCAGGCCGGTCATCGAGCGGCGTGCAATTGCTGAGGAAGCGAAATCCGAAACCCGCCGCGGCGAAAATGAACGCCGCCGGCCACAGGGACATGCTCTCCGGCGCTATCCAATACGGCGGTGGGCTCCACGGATAATTGACGTACATCGAATGCTCAAGCCGGCCCCTGCGAATGAAGAGGTAGTCATCGCCCTCAACATGGTAAAGCACGCAGAAGCCCAGGCCGGGGCGGATGTAGCTGAGGATGATGAGCGCGACCATCGCTGCACTGAGCAACAGCGAAACAACTGATGCAATCTTAAGCAAGCCGCGGCGCAAGGACGCAAAGAGAATTTCCGCGTCCGACGTCCGTTCGCTTGTCGCTTCACCCAATCATTTGCACACTTCGCGAGCGTTTCCATGCCGCGAAGCCCACACGCCGCCGCGGATTCTCGGTGCGCGTTTTCTGCGACCATGAATGCGCCTCACTCAACCCCAACCCTCCCCCGGCATACGACTCGACTGAGCTCGTCGAAGTCCGGGAGAGGGAGAACAATTCCTGCCCCCTTTATGTCAATCGCATACCCCCAATCGCCCATCGCAAGTCTTATCTCCTTCCTCATCAACCTCGTCCGCAATGTCTCCAACCTATTACGAACCAGCGCCACCCCCTACCATCTTTCCACCACCTGCAACTCCGGCGGCGGCGGAGCGCCCTGCACCTGCAACTACCCAACCGGCTTCTCCGCCACCTACACCGTCAGCGGCTTCGGCAGCCTCAGCACCTGCGGCACGTGCGACGCCAGCACCGATCCGGACTGGCCGGGCACGATGTACCATGTCGGGAGCGGGTGCTCGTGGTGGGCGATCGACAGCGACTTCGATCCCTACAGCATCAATGGCGTTTCGCTCGATATCAGCTACACCCAGCTTCGTTTGAACGGCGCCGCGTCGCCCTGCCGGTGGGAGCTGGTTATTTCCTGCGGCAGCATTATCAACCCGCCGAAGACGGTTTGGTTTGGGGTGAAGACGACGGGGTCTACGCCGGTGGGTACCTATACGTTCGTCAGCTCCGATTGCGGCAGTTCGCAGCCGACAATGACGGTGTCGTGAGGCGCTTGCGCAGATTCAAGATTCAAAATTCAAGATTCCAAAGTCTGGCATCGCAAGTTTTGAATTTTGAATTTTGAATTTTGAATCTTGAATCTTGAATTCTTTCCCTTCAGTGTGCCACCCAGTCCGCATAGCTGATCGGCGTCGGGCCGCCGGACCATTCTTCGAGCTGATAGACGTCGATGCTGCGGGCGAAGGTTGGCAGCACGACGATCTTTCCGGGAGGAACGCCCGGCGCCCACGTGGCTTGCCGGAGGATGTTTCCGACGTTGAAGTCGGCATATTGCCAGAAGATCGCATGGCCGTCGGCGAAAGAGAGGGCGCAGCCGGACGCACCGCCGGATTGGCAATGCGTTTGCCCGGGCACATTATTCAGGCTGAACTGCCGTGCGGGGTAGATCGGCGTGTCGAAGGAGTCAACGAGCCAGCCGGTCGGGTCGAACGACTCAATAAAGACAAATGTGTTTGGCGCGTCGTGAATTTGGCCCATCACCAGGAACGTTTTGGGCGCGCCCATCTGCCCGGCGAGCAGCCCGTTGATCTGGTAGTTGCTGTTCGGATCAAACGTGGCTTCCGGACATCGATAGACTTGCGGCGTTTTGAGGTACGGCCAAAGCATGCCCGCTTCGATGATCCGCTCGGTCGCCCCGGCGCCCACCCAGCTCCAGAAACCCTTCGGATATGGCCCTGGGATTCCGCCGAGCGAGAAACCGAGCATCGGATCGGCCGGCGGGATCGGTTGCGTCATCGAACTGCAAAGACGCCCACGGTTCTCATTGGCGTACATGATCCACGCCATGGTGAGCTGCCGCGTGTTGTTGACGCATTTAATGCGAAGCGCCGCCTCCCGCGCTCGGGTCAGCGCCGGCAGCAATATCGAAATAAGCAGCGCAATGATGGTAATGACGACCAGCAGCTCCACCAGCGTGAATCCCCGCCCCCGACGCGAACGAACCCGCCTGGTCATGACGTCCTCCAGTTCTTGAACCGCCACGGCGACATATGCCGCGCCGGCCTCCGTTTGGATGTGCGCCCATAGTGTAAACCTGCCGAAGCGCGAATGTAAAGCAGGAATCGATTCCGCGATAACGCATGCGTTCGTCAGTTCCGATTGCCGGCAGTTCGCAGCCGACAATGACGGTCTCGTGAATTTCGGCACTCATTACCTACTGCGGGACATTCGGCGGAATTAAAAAACTGCCGGACCAGGCTTCCAGCTGCTGCAGATCGGACTGGTCTTGCGAGGCAATTGCGATGGACTTCGGAGTGGATTCACCGCCGCTGAACGCCGCCGAGTCGGCATATTGCCAGAAAATGACGTGCCCGTCGGCAAAGGAGACCGGCGTACCATTGGTACCGCCCAGCCCGTGATAAACCCCGGGAAGTTGCACGAATGCCGTGGCTGGATAGAAGGGGGTGATGAATGAGCCGTCGACGCGGTCACTGATCGTCGAGGTGTGGTCATCGGAATCGTCGCGGTTGTCGTCGACATCGACGGCCGGCGGCGGTACGATTGATGCCCCGCCCTCAATGAAGACGAACGTGCTGTCCGAATGCCGAATCTGGTTCAGCATAAACAGCGTTGGGGTGCCCACCCGGCCAGCCAGATACCCGTTAATCGTGTACGACGTCTCGGGAAGAAAAGGATCGTTCGGGCAATAGTAGACCTGCTGGTCTTTCAGATTCGGCCAGAGCATGCCGTTGGTGAAATCCTGCCCGCTGGGGGTATCGACGATCCAGGTCCAGATGAAATTATAAGGAACATACCCTACCCCGCCGAGGGTATAGCCGTCATACGGCGCGCCCTTGCCGGGAGTGGTGTCCTGCCATTCCGAAGAGCAAATGTGTCCGCGATTGGAATTGGCGTACATGATCCACGCGGCGGTGAGCTGCCGCATATTTGACATGCACTTGATTCGCCGCGCGTGTTCCCGAGCGGCGCTTAGCGCGGGCATGAGGATCGCGATCAGCACCGCGATGATGCCGATGACGATCAGTAATTCGGTCAGCGTGAAGCCACGCGAGCCAAACGCGCGACGACGAATTACGCGATGAGTTGTGAGATCCATCACCATTCCTCCAATTCACGGCGAGACGTTGGGCGGCGGCGGGCCGCCCGACCACGCTTCGAGTTGTTGCAGGTCGGGCATCACGTCGGCGCCCGTCGTATTCCTGGGAAAACCGGTGGCGATCTTCGCGTAGCTGTATTGCCAGAAGAGCACATGCCCGTCGATGAACGAGATCGTTGCGCCGTTGCTTCCGCCCAGCCCATGGTAGTGGCCCGGAAGCATGATGAACGAATTGGGCGGCGACCGCGCCGAATAGATCGGAGCGGAGAACGAGAACTTGATGCGCATTTCGCCAGGGTCGGCGTCGTCGCCGTCGTCGAAGTCGGAATCCTCATCCTCGGCCGACTCGATAAAGACAAACGTATGGTCCGGGTATCGGATCTGCCCCATCGTCAGCAGCGTTGGATTCCCGACGCGGCCGGCCAGATACCCGTTGATGGCATAAACCGTGTTCGGAATGTGCGGATCGTTTGGGCAATAATAAACCGGCAGCGCCTTCACGTAGGGCCACAGCCGGCCGGCGGGAATGTCGTGCTGGGTTCCGGTGTCGGCGATCCAGGTCCAGATGCTCGTCACCGGCGGCGGGCCGCTTTCGGACTGAACCTCCGAACCGCAGAAATGCCCCCTATTGTCATTGGCGTACATCAGCCACGCCATCGTCAACTGCCGAAGATTGGACATGCACTGCACGCGCTTGGCGTGCTCGCGGGCGGCGCTTAGCGCGGGCATGAGGATCGCGATCAGCACCGCGATGATGCCGATGACGATCAGTAATTCGGTCAGCGTGAAGCCGCGCCGACGTACAAATCTTCCCATGGCTCCTCCCTGACAGGAATAGCAATTATCCGACTTGATTATGAGAAGACGGTGAGAGCCGCCTCCTCATTTTGCCTGGCGCCCGCGACCGCCGCGCGCACGACGCGACGATTCCCAACTTTTCACCCGAGATTTGCGATGTTTATACTCATGCCCACCTGCCCGGCTGGCTCGCCAACGCAAGGCGGGCGCGATTCGAAAATCCGCAGCGGCGCAGGTACGCTCTGCAGCGGCGTGTGGGGCGCGCGGTGTCGCGTCATTGTCGAATCGGGTGGGTTTTCCTTGATGCTGAACCGGGGGGGTGCTCGATCGCGATCACAAACTGAGGCTCGAAAACCCCACACGCCGCTGCAGAGCGTAATCGCGCCGCTGCGGATTCTCGGTGCGCTGCATACCGTCACACATCCCAATCCGGCTACCCCTTATCGAACTCGCTCATTGATACAAGACAACCCATGTTCATCCTCATTCCAACATGTCCTGCATACCTTCCGATTGCACGAATCACGCAAACCCTGCTTACTCACTACTGGCGTGGCCATCCGAAGCTGCAAATCGCCCTGGACTCCAATAACTCCGGTTGGCTTGCCACCGTCACGCGGGCGCTGCGGGCACACGATGATCCGCTGTTCATCCTGCTGCTCGACGATTACGCCCTCTGCGCCCCCGCCCGCGGCGACGCGATCGCCATTGGCGCGGAAATCCTGCGGCGCGATGAATGGGCGTGCATGTATTCCCTCTGCTGGTATCCCGCCCGCTCGCGCTTGCACTATCACGGCTCGCCCGAAGCGGTGCAGCTTTCGGGCGCGCCGTTGCTGCTTCAAGCCGCCATCTGGCGACGGAGCTGGTTCCTGGAATTGGCCGAGCAGATGAACCCGCGCACCAGCGCTTGGGGGTTTGAAATCCAGGCCACGCGGATAGTCCAGCGCCAGCCGCGCGGAATGCTCGCGGCGGATATCCCCCAACCGACGTGGATCGGCGGGTCGATCGTCGACGGCTACGACAAATCAAACTGGCCGCTCCCCTATCATAATTTAATGCAACGCGGACAGCCGGCTTTGGAGTATGAACCCTTCCTGCACGCCCACGGCTTGCGATTTCCGTCGCGCGGCTTGGGAGATACGATCGCGCGAGTCACCCATGCAACGGGGGTCGATCGCTTAATGCCAGTTAATTGCGAGTGTGCCAAGCGGCGGCAGAGGTTGAACGCAGCGGTGCCGTACCGGGCCGGTTGAAAACGCTCGCTCGCCGGTTTAACTTCCAACGCATCGGGGCGTAGAAAACGCTTCCGATTTGGGAAGCACTCGGACCCCCATATATTCTGTCCCGCTGATGCAAAGGGGATACTGATGGCAGACGCGCGAAGTTGGGCTCCGCCGCGGTGGGTTCCGTATGACAAGCATCGTCCGCCGCAGGGGATAGAATGGGCGAAGCTTGTTAAACAGACTGGAACCCTTGGCGGCGCGGCACTTTACCATCCGTCCATCACGCTCGACGAGCAGCGTTTGCTCGAAAGCGCTGGCGCGATGCCGCGACACCTGTTTCTGGAACACCGGCACAAAAGAATGTATTTCATGGATGTCGGGCGTATAATCGGTGCGAGTTCTGGCAATGAGACGACTTGTCTTTACGCCGAGGTTCTGAGCAGTGGCGAGTTGCATGACCGCCCGATTACCATTGATGACCTCCGTCGGAAAGGAGCTGAAATATGAGCGAACTTCGCCTCCAAGACTGGCTCCCCGCTGGCGTGCCCGTTCGGATCAAGGGCATGCTGCTTAGCGAATACGGCGCGGATGATAATGCATTGCTGGACCAGGATATTCTGGAGATCGAACTGCCTGACCAGCTCCGGATCGATGTTGGCTGGTTTCCTGAGAACGATCCATCGGGTCATTTTCTTGTGCAGATTTTTCGCAAGGGGCAACTGACACCGGCGGAGCCTGCAAGCGAAGCAAAAACGCCGCCAGAGGTTGCATCGCTCATCGCAGATTTGATACGCAAATATACCGCTCGCCAAGCACCCGCGGCGTTGCGATAGGCCAGCGCAACGGTACGAGACCCTTGCTCACTCCCGCATCAGCACGGATCTAACCAAACCGTCGAACGTATTTCGCAATTCTTCAGGAGCCGGCGACGGCGTCAGAACTGACACGAAGAGCATGAACGTCGGACATTGGAGACAATAAGCCAACGCGGCGCTGTCTCCCTTGGCGTCATGCCTCATAAATTCGAAGACGCGGCCGATCGAATTCACTCCATCAATGTCGCGCGGCGAAGTTGCCGGGGTATATTGCGGGGCCTTGTAATTGACACTGGCCGCGGCGAAATTCTCGAATGGAATCCACCCTTTGTTCCCAATAAACGAGATCAGGGATTTCCCGTCCGGAGGATATGCCGAAAGCATGTTCTGCCGCTCATAGGACTTCCAGCCGGCTGGGAGACACACAGAATACGAGCCGGATGAGTGATGCACTCGCGGCACATCCGAATCGCCGGCATCGACACCCGTTGGCGGCGCGGGCTGGCCGCTCATGGCAGGCACAATCGCCTGTGCCAGCGATTGGTAGTATTGATAGATGCTGTCGTTCGGGCCGTCGGTAAGACGCTCGTGAACTTTCTCGCACGGACTGGTGCTTACACAGCCGCCTCCGGCTGTGATCTGTAGTATGGGCGCGGTTAGCGGGCTGACCTGCCACTCGCCGCCGCATTCGCGTCTCAGCACCTCGCCAACGTAGCCACCTAACATAAGGCAGAACGACCAGAGCTGTTTGTCAGTCCATGTATGTTCCGGAGATTGCAGGTGTTCACGAATCATTTGCAATATCGATTCAACGCTCTTGAGACTTCGGCCAGTGAAATCGAGTTTTGCACTGAAACCAGAGCGCGCGAAACCTACGGCGTTTTCGCCCTGGGCTCGCATGATTTGCGGCGTCGCCATCTGCGGCATATTGCACCTCTGCCTCAATGATGCCGTGAACACCGCCGGCAAGCAAACGCGAACATTATCGCCGGAGAATGCGGTCTTCAAAGACGATTCAAACCCGGCGAATGAAAAGCTTCGCGACCAGCAGCGCGATCACGATCTCGTAACCGCTTGCGTTCGATGCCATGCGGACGAAGTGCGCGCTCGGAGAATCCGGGGCGGCGCGATTACGCTCTACCCCGGCGTGTGGGGCGCGCGGTGATCGGGCGCGTCCTCGCGACGGCGGATCCATTCTCCAGCAAGCATGGGATGCTTCACTCTCGCGGCGCGTGTCGAAGCTCGAAAGCCCCACACGCCGGGGTAGAGCGTAATCGCGCCGCCCCGGATTTCCCGAGCGCGGTCTTGATGTGATTCACGCCGCCGCGGCGATCGTCGCGGCTTCTCCGCCATTCATCGCGACGGCTCTATCAATCAGATTCCGCAGGCGGTCGTCCATCGCTAAATCGAAGAAATCGGGCAGGCCCAGCTCTTTGGTGATGTCGTTGGATACATCATCGATCTCCATATCGCTGCAATAGACATGGCGATATTTCACCAACTGGTTGGCCAGGTAGACTGAAAACAATGCACGCCGGGCGGGCAATCCCAACTCGACGGTGATTCCTTCGGGCAGGTGATGCAGGCGGATGATTTCAGTGAGATCGGTTGGGAGCTTCCATTCAGTGGCCAGGGCGGCGCCGATGAACGCGTGATCGGCGCCAAACAGGTCGCGCTCGCGATCGAGAATGCCGCGGCCTTTGTCAGCCGACGCGGCCCACAGATTCGCGACGGTCGAATCATATTGGTTATTGATTGCCAGCTTGCCGATGTCGTGCAACAGCCCGGCGGTGAGGGCCAACTGCGGATCGGTGTTGCCGGCCCGGCGGGCGATTTCCTCCGCCGCCTGCGCGACGGCCAGGGCATGCACCCACAGTTTGTCGGCATTGTACCCATTGTTGCCGCGCTTGCTGGGTACCAACGCGTCCATCTTCAATCGCAGGAACAGCGATTTGGTAGTCGAGAATCCGAGGTATGCAACGGCTTCCGCCACGTTTGACACCTCGCGCCGCAGCCCGACGGCCGCCGAGTTGGCGATGCGCAGGATGCTCGCCGCCATCACCGGCTCGCGACCGATCGCCGCCGCCACGCTTTCAGCACTGGCGTCCTTCGAATCCAGCTCGCGCATCACCTGCATGACGCCCTGCGGCAGCGGCGGAATCTGCTTGAGGCCGCGGGTTATGTCTTCCATCTGCCCCAGCGTGACCGAATATGAAGCCGGCCGCGGCCGAAACCGCGAACCCAGCGGGAGCGCCGTGGGATCAGTTGGATTGGCCGTGCCATCAGCGGCGGCATTCTCGCCCCACTCGCGGCGCAGGCGCTCGGCTGCCGTCAGCGGCTTGGCCTTGCCCCGGGCCGTCCGGCCCAGCAACGCGCCAAATCGCTCCGACACCCACGCCACCACGTCCGAAAATACAACGCTCATGATCAAGCTTCCCTGATAGACCGCGAATAACGTTGACATCGGAATCCGGCCGGCGAAACTTAATCTGGGACTCACATGATTAAGCGCGAAGTGGAAACGATTTGACGCGCTGCAGTGAACTCGTAAATAAGTTCAACGTTGGCTCACTTGAACTCAGACGGATTCCTTCGCGTGAGATGGATCGCTTCTTGGATCGGCGCATGTCGAAACACATTTATGGTGAGCAGCCAAAGCCATCTTCAGCCGTGGAAGCATCACTGGTCGCGTTGTCGAAAACCGAGTCTTAAGCCTCATATCGCGGCTAAAAGCGAGGTGCTGCCGCGACTCCATTCGAATGTATTTGACAAATTTTCGAGCAAATGCATATGAACGACCGATATTAACGATTAGGGCTGTGGGTCTCCGGCCAGTGGCCGGGCAGCCTGTTTCGAGACCGGTGTTACGGCGAGCACCGGTCTCTTTTTATGCGCTGAATTCTGACGGTCGATACGTCCCATCCCCCTGCCCGTGATCGCGCAATTCAATCTGCCCGTTGGTCAATTCGGCGATCGTGAACATCTGAGCGACTTTGCGCCAGGTCGTCATTCCGTCGCGCCAGACATGCCAGCCGTAGTCGACGCGGCCAGTTCGCAGCATCTCGATCAACTGCACTGTCTCATACGGCCCATGCTCATTGGTCGCGTCATTGACAAACCAAGCCGCCCCGGGCCGGCCGGCAAATGTGATTGCCGTGGCCGATCGTCGCGTGTCATGACGCAGATCATGAAGGCATGGCGTGCAGACAATGTACTGCCCGCCCCAGATGTTGGCTTCAGCGTTTAAGCCGATCGTCGAACCGCATCGCTGGCAGAGTTCGTCCACCATAAGGCAAGTTGTATCGCAAGATTCCGGGGAACCGCAATAATCAGGAACGCCGCATCAATGGAATCACTGTCAGGCAAAATAACGAATGAGAGGGCGGGATTAAGCAGCAACGGCCATCTTCAGGGAGAACGCTCGCACACAGTTGCCGCCGGCACGCTTGGCCGCGGTTAATGAAAGGATGGCGGCGCGAGTCACATGCTCAGATTCTTTGAAAGGTGTCTCGGCTTCGATCGAAACCACGCCGGCGCTGAGCGTCACGGGAAGCGCGGTCGTTGGGTGCGCGACGAAAGCCCGGCGAATGCTCTCGGCGAACGCGATCCCATCGGTTCGGCTCACATTCGAAATCACGACCATGATTTGCAAGTCCGTAAACCAGCCGACGGAGTCTTGCGGACGAATCGCCGCCTGAAGCAGTTTGCATAGGGTGCCGTAGGCGACATCCCGTGAGCCGGCGCTGGCGGTGTCGATTTCGACGAGGATCACCGACACATGTCGCGCAGCGCTCGGCTGCCACTGCTCGGCAAGGATTTCGTCCAATCGCGCGCGATCCACGAGTGTCGCGGTCGCCCGAGCGGCGTCTTCTTCCTTGCGGCGGTCCTGCTCCTGACGCTCGCGCGCCTGCGAAGCCAACGTCAGTTCGATCACGCTGTCGTTGGCCCGCTTCAGAATCTCTTCGTAGCTGATCTGGGTGTTCAACCCGACATCGAACAGCGGCGCGATCTCGGCGGTTCTGCGAGAGATTTGATTCAGCAGCGCATCGCAGTCGGCTTCGCTGATACTGTACGTCGACTGGCAGAACTTCCGCAGCTCGACGATCGCATGCGCCGCCGACTCTTCGACGAAGACGTCGGCGCATCGGCCGGCCAAATAGCAAACCGTCGCCAGCTCGCGGAGCTTCGGATCTTCCACGGTATTCGGTGTGTGATGCGCGCCCATGGGCACCGCCAGGCACTCGGGCAAGCCCCAGACTTCGGCAAGCAGGCCGCTCACCTGCGCGTGCGTCGTCTGTAAAACGGAATCTTCGACCTTGCATAGATCACTATGCCCGCGAGCGCGTTCGCTGATGCGGCCATAGCCGTCGCCGACCAGGTCATCCAGCACCAGCATGCCGACGTCCATCAGCAGCGACGCGACGAACGCTTCCTCTTGCAGCGCGAGCCCGATGCGCTGGGCGAGCGTCAGCGCCGCCGTCGCGCTGTAGATCGCGCGCCGCCAGTAATCCAGCGGCTTAAAGCCCTTGTTCTTGAACTTCAGATTCCGCACCAGGCTGAATCCCAGCACCAAAACGCGAACCGTTTGCAGCCCCAGCAGCGATAGCGCCTGCGTCAATTTGCCGATTTTGTTGGGCCGCACGTACATCGATGAGTTGATGGTGCGGAGAATCTTCGACGCCAGCGCCGGATCCTTGGAGATAAGTCGGGCAAGCTGGGGAATATCGCAATTGGAATTGCGGACCAGGTCGAGCACCTGCACGGCGATCGCCGGGAGGCTCGGAAGCCCCTCGTATTTGCGGATGCGGATGGCAAGTTGCTGGTCCATACGAAGTCAATCGCCGCGTAATGCGGCCAATATCGAAATGATCGGGCGTTTCGGTTAACGACTTGTCAAGTCGATACGTCCGATAGTCGCGTTGCTAAGCGGCCACACCCGACGGCACTTTCGTGGAAAACACGCGCACGCAATTGCGGCCGCTGGTTTTTGCCGCGTAGAGCGCCATATCGGCGGCCTTCAGCAGATGCACCGGCTCGCGCAGCGGGCTTTCCGGTTCGATCATCGCAATTCCAAAACTCGTCGTAACAGTAATCTGCATGCCCGGCCCGGCGATCTTCTTCACCTGGATTGCCCGCCGGATGGTCTCGGCGATGGTGGCGGCAATCTGCCGCGTCGTTCCTGGCAGCACCAGCGCCATCTCTTCGCCACCGTAGCGCGCCGCCAAGTCCAATGGCCGGGCCGCGCTGCTCAGAATCTTCCCGATCGTCTTCAGCACGACATCGCCGGTCTGGTGGCCGTAGCGATCGTTGATCGCCTTGAACTTATCGATGTCGGCCATCACCAGCGCAAGACACCCCTTGCTTCGGATCGCATCGTGCGCCTTCTCGGCCAGAAATTCATCGAAACGCCCGCGACTGGCCAGGCCGGTCAGGGCGTCGGTCACCACGCGCGTGCGGAGTTCATCGTTCTGCTCTTTCAGCACCGTCACCTGCTGTTGCGTTTGCAGGGTGATCTCAACGAGCGCCTCGCTGGCTTTCTTCAGGATCTCGTCGTAGCTGGTGCCGCTGCCGATGTTAATTTCAAAGAGCGATGCCACTTCTCGCGTGTCTTTTCCGATCTTTTCCAGAAGTTGATCGCACTCGGCTTCCTCAATCTGATACTGCTCGCGAAATGCTTTCCGCACCGATGCGATGGTGTCGGCGGCGGGAGCTTCGACGAAAATCTCCGCGCAGCTCCCCGACAACCGCACGAGTTCCGTCAATTTGCGAAGCAGCGGATCGGTTACGGTTTCCGGCTTATGATGTGCCGCGATCGGCGCGCAGAGAATGGGTGGCAGCCTCCAGCTTTCGACCATCAGCGCGCCGACTTCCGCATGATCGGCGCTCAGTGCCGCCCGCTCGGCGATCAGCAACTCCGCGTGCGTCTCGGCTTTCTCGTTGATCTTGCCGTACTCCTCGCCCATCACGCGATCGAGCACCAGCATGCCGATATCCTGCAGCAGCGCTGCCAGGAATGCCTCTTCCTGCTGCACCAGCTTCAGCTTCGCGGCAATGTTTCGCGCGGCCGTCGCCGAGTAGATGCTGCGCCGCCAGTAGGCCAGGTGCTTGAACCCCCTGGGCTTGCTGCTGGTCAGCGTCGTCACCAGGCTGAAACCCAGCACCAGCGTCTTTACCGATTGCAGACCGAGGATCACCAGCGCGTGGCTGATCGTCGAAATATTCTGGCTTCGGCCGTAGAAGCTGGAGTTGACGGTCTTGAGGATCTTCCCCGACAGCGCCGGATCCTTGCTGATGATCCGCGCGATCTCGGCGATATCAACATCCGCATTCTGCGTCAGCTCCAATACCTGCATGGCAATCGCCGGCAGCGATGGCAGGTTCGGACATCGTCGGATTCGCTCGCTTAAGTCGCTCGTCATTTCCGTCTTACCACCGGGTATCGCTGCGCCGGCCCCGGGCTACCGCTCAGTATGGAACTGAGTGTTTTCCCTCGGCTTCATCGGTCATCTATCTCACAGACTTTGTCGAATGCTGCCGTGAAGGGTTGTCAAGGACCCGCCAAATCGTTCCGGGACATTTCGACACGGTCCACTTGGGTCAAACCGCCTGTTGAGTAGAATCCGGCTATGATTTATCGGATCGATGTCAGCGAGGTGCTGGGGGATGCCGTTGGTCGCAGCGTCGCACGGCAGATTCGCGAGTTCGGCGTCGAAGCGCAATCCGTGCGCTCTCGGCGGATTTTCCTGATCGATTCGGACTCGCCAAAATCTGAAGTGCTCCGACATGCGACGGCGCTGCTGGCGGATCCGATCGTCGAGACCGCGGTTGCCGTCGAACGCGGCCAGACGGACGAACCGGACGTCCGCCGAATCGAAATCCACCTGAAGCCCGGCGTGATGGACCCTGTCGCCGGATCGACCGAGATGGCGCTTCGCGACATGGGCTTGAGCGTTCGCGAAGTGCGAACGGGCCGCGCCTACCTGATCGCCGGCAACGTGGCGCGCGATCGCCTGCGGCAGATTGCGTCGCGCGTGCTTGCCAACGGGGTTATCGAATCCGTTCACTTTGAGGCGTTCGTTCCCGATCGCTTCGAGACGGGCCACGAAACGCCATTCCAGCTTCGCCACGTGACGCTTCGCGAGTTGACCGACGAACAATTGACAAAGCTCAGCCGCGAGGGACATCTGTTTCTCTCGCTGGCGGAGACGAAAGCGATTCAATCGTATTTCCGCGAGCAGAAACGCGAGCCAACCGACATCGAACTCGAAACGCTGGCGCAAACCTGGAGCGAGCACTGCGTTCATAAGACGCTCAAGAGCGCGGTTGATGTGCGCGTGGAAGATGCCGCCGGCAATGTCATCGAAGAACGCGGCTACAAGAATCTGATCAAGGAAACCATCTTCGCCAGCACGCAAACGCTGATGGCCAGGCACGCAAACGATCCGTTCTGCCTGTCCGTTTTCGCGGATAACGCCGGCGTCATCGCATTTGACGAAACCGATGCCGTCTGCTTCAAGGCCGAGACGCACAACCACCCCAGCGCCATCGAACCGTATGGCGGCAGCGCCACCGGCGTCGGCGGTGTCATTCGCGATATTCTCGGCACCGGCCTGGCCGCCCGGCCGATCGCGAACACCGATGTCTTCTGCGTCGCGTTTCCCGACTACGGAACCGCGAAAAAAGGGGATAAGCCCCTTTTACCGCGCGGGGTCATCCATCCGAAACGCATATTGCAGCAGGTCGTCGCCGGCGTGCGCGATTATGGCAACCGCATGGGCATCCCCACCGTCAATGGCGCGGTGTACTTCGACAATCGCTATCTCGGCAACCCCCTGGTGTTCTGCGGCTGCATCGGTTTGATCCCGCGCGACAAAATCGCCAAGAAAACCCTGCCCGGCGACGCGATCGTCGTCATGGGCGGGCGCACGGGCCGCGATGGAATTCACGGCGCGACCTTCTCCAGCGCCGAGCTGACCGACACGCACGCCGATGAATTCTCGCACGCCGTGCAGATCGGCAACGCGATCACCGAGAAGAAAGTTGCCGACGTTCTGCTGGCAGCGCGCGATCGCGGCTTGTTCACCGCCGTCACCGATTGCGGAGCCGGCGGGCTTTCCAGCGCCATCGGGGAGATGGGTGAAAAACTCGGCGCGGTCGTCGAGCTCGATCGCGTGCCGCTGAAGTATGCGGGGTTGCGCTACGACGAGATCTGGATCAGCGAGGCTCAGGAGCGCATGGTCCTTTCCGTCCCCGAAGATCATCTCGAAGAGCTGCTCGATTTGTGCAAATCCGAAGATGTGGAAGCAACGGTGATCGGCGCCTTCGGCACACCGGGCCGCGAGCTGGTTCTAAATTATCGCGGAACGCAGGTCGGCAAAATGTCGATGGCGTTTCTGCACGACGGCATTCCGACACCCCGCCGCATCGCGGTGGTGCGAACGTCCACTTCGTCGAAACCCGCGCCCCCGCCGCTTTCACGCCAGCAGCTTCTCGCGTCGCTGTCACATCCGAACATCGCCAGCAAGCATTGGATCATCCGCCAATACGACCACGAAGTGCAGGGCGGCTCGGTGATCAAGCCGCTGACTGGCCCGCTGCAAGTCGGCCCATCCGACGCGGCCGTCATTCGCCCGAAGCTCAATACCCATCGCGGCATCGCGGTCGGCTGCGGGCTTTGCCCGCAGATCGAAGACCCATATGAGATGGCGCTGGCCGCGATTGACGAAGCCGTGCGCAACGTCGTGGCGGTTGGCGCTGATCCCAATCGCATCGCGATTCTCGACAACTTCTGCTGGCCCAGCGTCGATGATCCGCAAACCATGGGCACGCTGGTTCGCGCCTGCGAAGCCTGCCGAGACGCGGCTCTCGCGTATGGCATCCCATTCATCAGCGGCAAGGACAGCCTGCACAATCAGTTCACCGACAGCGAAACCGGCCAAGTGATTCGCATCCCCAACACGCTTTTGATCAGCGCCATCGGCGTCATCGATGACGTCCGCAAGTGCATCACCATGGATTTCAAGAAAGCCGGCAACCCCGTCGTCATGCTGACGTGCGCCGCGGGAAAAACTGATCTCGTGTCGCGCCGCGGCCTGCACCAGGCGATTGCCGACGCGATCGCCGCCGGCTTCATCGTCAGTTGCCACGACGCCAGCGACGGCGGCGCGATTGTCGCCGTCGCCGAGATGGCAATTGCTTCCGATCTGGGCGCGGAACTGACGCTCCTCAACGAATCCGAAGCGGCAACGTGGACGACCGAGCAACCCGCGACCTACATCGTAGAGATTACACCCGCACTGCTCGATCCGCAGAACGTCGGGTTCAAGCGATGGTTTGATCTGCTAAAACGCCACCACGTCCTCCAACACGCCGGCGGCTATGTCACCGCAGCCAAGACGCTGAAGGTCTTCACGTCGCCGGCGAATCGCGAGGCCGCCAAAGTGGCGCTCGAAGCAAGTGTAGAAGAGATGCGATCCGCCTGGCGTGGGACGCTGGATTGGTAAGGTGGCACACATGAGGAAGCGCACACTCCTGAATGTCCTCACGAGTGTTCTCGCGTTGCTCACGATGGCGACCAGCGTTGCGTGGGCGAGCCGCTTGCTTCCGCGCCCATGGTGGATTCGGGCGCATGTCACACTGCTCAGGTTTCACGATCGGTCGGTGAGCTTCACTACCGGCGGCAACTTCGTCTTTTTTGATCTGAATCGAATGCGGCCGCAGCCCGGATTCAGGCCCGACCTCGGCGGCGCATATGGATTCCGACTGTTTCGCGATGCACTATTTAAGCCTGCCGCGCCCGGCCAGTTGCAAATGGTGGGCACGCGAACATCGATCGGCATCGGCTTTGGTTACCCATTGGTGCTCTTCGCAATTCTCCCTCTCTGGCGGGTGATTGCTCTCTGGCAAAAGCGACGCAACGGCACTCCAGGCCACTGCCGATCATGCGGCTACGACCTCCGCGGCACACCCAACCGCTGTCCTGAATGCGGAGCTCCCGCCGACGGCGTCACCCGCCTGCTCTTAGCCCGGAATCTACAATCGCTAAGAACCTCGCGCCGATTCTCGGCAGAGGAAGTTGCGCGTCGCGCGAAGCTCCCGCAAGCGCTCGTCGAGTCTGTCGAGCGCGGGGAGCGCAATATCTCCATCGATAACATCGAAAAACTTGCCCGCGTCCTTGATGTGTCAGTGGCCGAGCTTCTAACGAAAACAAGTGACGTCACCGATGCGCCGCAAGAATCCGCAGCCGCGCCGTGATGACGATCGCTTCCATGCAACCTGCGACGTCTGTCGCCGACTTGGCAATCGAGACCCGCGCACGCGAGCAGCCAAGAATCGATCGCCGGCGGGGCTCAATCAGCTGCAACCCAAACGCGGCAACATCCCTGGGCCGGCGTTTTGCCCATTCCCGCGGCCGAAATCCATGCTTATGACTGAGGCATGGACACTCGATCGATGATGATTCCGCGGACGTTCCATCACATCTGGCTTGGGGATCAGCCGTTGCCGGATCGGTTCAAGCGATGGGCCGATCGCTGGCTTGAACTGAATCCGGGATGGACGATGGAATTCTGGACTGACAAACGTCTGCCTGAGATCGTGAATCGGGCAGAGTTTGACGCCGCCGAGAAGCGGGCGGCCAAAAGCGACGTTCTGCGTTACGAGCTCTGCGCCCAGTTTGACGGCGTGTATATCGATGCCGATTTTGAGCCGCTTCGTCCCCCATCGAACCTCTGCTGGCCGGCGTAACGAGCTTTCAAGCCGACGAATTGGATGACAAGCCTTGCAATGCAATTCTGGGCTCCGTAGCCGGCGATCCGTTCTATCGGCTCGCGGTGCAGTCGCTTCCACGTCTCCGCCGATGGATCGCGCAGCCTGCACGGCTTTCACTGGTCGGTCTTCTACCCCTATCACTACGATCAGCCGGAACTCGAAGACAAGCTGTTCCCCCGAGCCTTCGGCAAACACCACTGGACCGCCAGCTGGTGGAAGAACGGCGGCGTGTGAAAACGCGATCTGGGCGACGAAACAAACTCAGGATCGATCGTCGTCGCGACCCCGAACGGCGAGTCACTTCGTCGTCCCCGTCGAGCGCCATTTGCCCGGTGCAAAGCGGTAGATCCAGTACTCCGAATCCCCGCTTCATCCGCTAACGTCTGGTCACCCATAATCCGGCGTCGCGCCGGGTTGCGTGCAGACGAAGGCGGCGACTTCATTGGCGCGCTGATTGATCGCATCGAGCGCGTGTCCGGCCAGCAATCCGAGCGTCCACGCCGCCGTGAACGCATCGCCCGCGCCGACGGCGTCGACGACCTTCACGCGAATGCCGGGATGTTCCGACCAGATGCCATCGGCCAGCAACAGGCTGCCCGCCGCCCCGCGCGTGAGCGCCGCCGCCCGCAGCGCAAATCGCTCCGACAGCGCGGAAAGCTGATTTCGCGTATCGCCGGTGAGGCCGAACATCGCGGCAAGCACGGGCAGCTCGGCGTCATTGAGCTTGAGCGCGCTCGCCAACTCCAGCGAGGATTGAATAATCTCCCGCGAGTAAAAACTCTGGCGGAGGTTGATATCAAACACGCGCAACGCGGCGTCGGGCATCGCGGCCACCACGTCGCGGATCGCGCGCCGCGCGGCCGGACAACGCTGCCCGAGCGAGCCGAAACAAATCGCATCCGCCTCAACCTCCGCAACCGGCTCCAGCCGATCCCAGGCAACGTCTTCATGGATAATGAACTTCGGCTGCCCATCGGACATTACCTCGACGGAAACAGTCCCCGTGGGCGCGGCCGGGTCCACGCCGACGCCATCGGTCGGCAAACCGAGGCTGCGCAGGCGATCGAGGATTTCGTGGCCGAGCGGGTCGTTTCCGACGCGGGAAATCAGCCGTGCCCGCGCCCCCAGCGCATGGGCGTGATAAGCGAAGTTGGCCGGCGCGCCGCCGAGTTGTTTTCCGGATGGCAGCAGGTCCCAAAGGATTTCGCCGATGGCGAGAATTCGGGCGCTCATGCTCGTCTCCAGATCATTCTGAGCGCCCTCCATGAATGAAGCCGCCCGCGGCTTATCCAGTCGCGGGCGGCTGTGCTCTGATCTGACGAATCCGCGTTACTTCGCCTCAACCTTCACGCTGAACCCGGCTTCGTTGAACGCTTCCACGAGTTTCACCGGATCGACGCCCGTCACGGTGAACGTCGTGGCCTTGGCTTCCACATCGCCCGTGCCGCCGGCTTTCTTGATGACGTCATTGATGGCCGTCATGCACTTTTTGCAGCAGTTGTGAATGCCGGACACCTCGACGGTCTGCGCGGTGCCGGCCTTGGCGCCGCTGTCGTCGGTCATCTTCGCGCCGGTGGCCGACCCGTAATATCCCGCCGCGACGAGCGCGTCGACCGCTTTCTGGGCAGCCGCGTCATCGGGCGCGGTGATGGTGATCGTCTTCGCGGCCTTATCACACTTGGCGGTAGCGCCATCGACGGTTTTCACCGCCTTGGCCACGGCTTTCACGCACGAATCGCAGCACAGGTGCGTCTTGGTGATGGTGACGGTGGTATCAGCCGCGGCATATGAAGCCATGGCAAGCGGAGCGAGAAGCGCGATGAGACGAATGGCGGCGCGACGCATGGAATCTCCTTGAATTAATGACTTGGAACCCGATGGATCATAACCCGAACGCCCATTAAGAGAAAAGCCTAATTTTGGTATTCGCGGGGAGCGCCGGCGTTGAAATTCATGGTCGGAGAGCCGCGGCGGCGTGAGTACACTTTGCAGCGGCGTGTGGTTCGCGCGGTATCGATGCGTCGACGAGACTCGAACGTTCCCGTGCTGATCTCGCATAGAGGACTGCTCACGATTGAAGCTCGCGCGAAGACTCAAACGGACCCCACGCCGCCGCAAGTGCACTCACGTCGCTGCGGATCTCGAGAGCACTCAGACGCGGTGCGTACGTTGTTCGCTTGAACGTCCCTTGGCGACGATTTCGGTGATCTCTCCCTCGCTGGCCCCCTTCAGCGCCTTGCGAAACGGAGCCGCCAAATCCTGAAGCGGCGTTGTCTGCGCCTTCTGATCCAGAGCCAAATCGTCTTCGATCAACTGCTTCAAGTAATCGTCTGTCGTGAGACCCATCCGCTCGGCTTTGCGCTTCAAGGCTGATGCTTGCGATTTGGGCAAGCCGCTGATCCGCAATTCAGTTGCCGTTGTTGCCATCTCAGAACTCCCATTCGCTTCATACAATATCAAACGTGCACATCGGACGGATTATAGCATCTCGTTGGGAATCGCCGGAGCGCGCCACCTCAGCGCCGTTCTCGTCGGCGCGCCCGAGGAGGGAATCCGAATGATTTCTCCAACACGCTATTCAACCGCTTCAGTAGGGTTCTTACGCGTGCCGGCGAGAGCTGCTTGGTAGCGGAGTTTGCTGAGGCGAGCGCGGGCTTCATACCCTGAAGCTCAGCGATCCTGACGTATCCTTCGCGAAATTTTGCAAATTTCGTGACTGACCATTTCCACTGGGACGCGAGCTCTGGGACGACGACGACGTCGCCATACACGTCGGGCCGCGCCAGCACTTCGGCAAGCTTGACGGCGGCGTAGTGTAGGAGGAGCCTTCCGCCGCCTTTCCCTAGGCTCTTCGGCTCCCCCTCCTTCACGGATTTGCGAAACTCGGGAGTTATCGGCAAAAGCCAAGCAGGCATGCGCCTCTTGATGCGGCTCTTTCTCAACTCGAGACGCGATTTGGTAGGCATCGATCCCGCTGCAAAAGTTTACAATCAATCGAACCAAAGAAAAATGGTTTCTTGGCCGGTGTCCGACTCCATCTCGAAGCCCATCTCCTCGACCCGATCCGTTTCAGCGTCAAAGATCGCCGCCCGCTTATTGCGATCACTGGGAAGCGAGGCGCTCAATCTGCTAGCCGATTCATACTTGCCGTTGGCATCGATATCGATCACGAAGATTTCAGTCGCACCGAGCTTGTACATCTTCTTGATATACGCGATCGATTCACGAGTCGGCATTTCACCGATGAAGCGAATCACCTCTGGTGGTGCGTCGGCGACCCAACGCAGGGCCTCGTTCTCTGCAGTATCTTTGCGTTTCTTTGACATCTCTGTTCCGAGGCTCGCTCACTCCCTCACCCGCATCGGCTTCCTCGGGAACCGCTCATCCATCTGCGCCGCATCAAACAAAATCGCGGCCATGACCGTCGCGGCTTGCTTCAAATCATCTCCCTGGATGCGGTCGAACACGTCGGCACTCGAGTGGTGGGTGCGGCTGAAGTATTCGATGGGGTCCTGGATGAACTGGAAACCCGGCAGGCCGATGTTGTCGAAGGAGATGTGGTCGGTGGAGCCGGTGTTGCTGGGGGTGATGGTCGTGGCGTCCAAGTCGCCCCAGGGGGCGATCCATTTGGCAAAGTACGGGCGGGCGGCGTCGTCCGCCTGCATGTAGATGCCGCGGATTTTGCCGGTGCCGTTGTCGAGATTGAAGTAGCAGGAGAGCTTGTCGTACTCGGCTTCCTTCACGAGCGGCCCGCCGCCCCCGCGTCCGCCGCGACCGGCAGGTTGCGTGGTCGGCCCGGCATTCAGCGGGCCGAAATGGCCGAAGTGCTTGGAGACGTAGGCGCGGCTTCCAAGCAATCCTTCTTCTTC